>Ga0265780_10001758_pt1 | contig 30019 bp, 27 predicted proteins | sample P1T30metagenome_FD_192432 | JGI IMG/M metagenome (GOLD analysis project Ga0265780, IMG submission 192432) | Plant litter microbial communities from East Loma Ridge, Irvine, California - P1 T30 | ecosystem: Environmental > Terrestrial > Plant litter > Unclassified | place: USA: California... | reverse complement strand
TGGCCTGCGACAGCGGCGCGTTGCGTTCACGCTTGGCCGCATCGCGCCCTTCCGAGATTTGCCGGACGATGGCGGGCAGGCAGTGTTTCGTGCGCGAGAAGCGCGCCTGCATGAAGCCGTCGACCGTCTCGGCCGGATCGGTGCTGCGCAGGCCTTCGACCAGTCCGACCGGGTCGATCAGGAACGTGCGGATGATCGACGGGTACAAGCTTTTGTAGTCCAGCACCAGCACGGAATCGTACAGGCCCGAGCGCGAGTCCATGACGAAGCCGCCGGGGCTGTCGGCGGCCGGCACATCGCCCAGGTTCGGTGCGACGAAACCCTGGCGGTGCATGACCGGCATGTAGAGGTGCTCGAACGCGGCCACCGAGCCGCCGCTGCGGTCGGCGGCCAGTCCGGTCACGCTGGCGCGCTCGAGCAGGAAGGGCATCAGGCCGGTGTGCGCGAAGATGCGTGTCACCAGTTCGCAATCCTTGAGGTTGTAGTGCGCCAGCGCCGGCTTGTCCTCGTTGAAGCGGCGGTTGATTTCCGCCATGCGGTCGTAGGGATTGTCGATGGCCTTGCCTTCTCCGAGCAGCGCCCGGGAGACGTTTTCCAGGCTGTACGAGGCGAAGCTCCACGTGGCCGATTTGAGCGCTTCGATGCCGTCGACAATCAGCCGCCCGGCAATCGCCGCAAAAAAATGTCCCTGCCGGCCGCCGTGCTCGCGCCACTCCATGGCGCTGCCGTCGCGCCCCAGGCGCAGCGGCACCTGGAACTGGTCGGCATGGCGCTGCAGGATGCGCAGGTCGAACTGGATCACGTTCCAGCCGATGATGACGTCCGGGTCAAACTGTGTGATCCAGGCGATGAACGCTGCGAGCAGCTGCTGGCGCGTGTCCATGTAAATCAGGTCGAAATCGCGTTCAGTGTCGACGCCGTTGGGCGGTCCCAGCATGTAGACGACGCGCTGGCCGCAGCCTTCGATGGCGATCGAATACAGCTCGCCGCGCTGGGTGGTTTCGATGTCGAAGGAAGCAAGCGCCAGCTGGGGGCGGTACGCCTGCACCGGTTTGAGCACGCAATCGAGCAATGGCCCGCCGGCAAGCGGATTGGCGTGTCCCGAAAAGATGACCGGCGCCGTGATGAAGCGTTCCATCAGGTAGCGCTCGGGCGGGCGGATATCGGACTCGTAGACGTCGACGCCATGCTCGCGCAGCCGCTTGGCGAGTTTGAGCAGATTGCGGTACTGCTTGCAGTAGAGGCCGAACACGGGCCTGTGCTGAAAATCGAGCAATGACAAAGGCCGCAAGTCGGCGTCGCGCTCGCCGCGCAGGACCAGTTCGGCCTGCTCGCGCTGTTCCACCGGAATGAATGCCACCGACGTCTGCAGAGGCAGGCGCAACAGGCGCGCGCCGGCGTCGGTGGCGACCCACAGGTCGACCTCGGTGCCGTCGGCCGTATCGCGCCAATGCCGCGTCAATAAAAATCCCTGCTGTTCCAACGTCTGCCTTCCAATGCGTAAGCCGCCATCATAAGCGAATCCGCCAGCCCACGAAAACCACCATCGCTGCACTATTACTTCTAATCTCTTACCCAACAATGAGGGTCAGAGTCGAATTGTTTGGCAATTCGCGAAGTTGCCAATTAAATCGACTCTGACCCTGATTTATTTTTTCTAAAATTGCCGCGATTCTGTTACCCATTAATTAGGGTCAGAGTCAAATTGTTTAGAAATATTTCTGACGAACAGATAATGCTTTAGCTGTAGATTGAACGGAATGCGCGAATGATGGCGGCTGTTGATAATGCTGCCCGGCGCGCGTGACGTGGCGCATCGCTGCTACACTTCCACGTCAGCGCCACGTGGCTTTGGCCAACCAGCATAAGGATCTCCATGATTGTCGAACTTCGCGTCTACCACTGCATCGCCGGCCGCCAGCCGGCCCTGCACGCCCGCTTCGAAAACACCACGCTTGGCCTGTGGGAAAAACACGGCATCCGCCAGATCGGCTTTTTCACGACCGTGGCCGGTCCGAGCAACCAGACCCTGACCTACCTGCTGCAATGGGACAGCCTGGCCGACCGTGAAACACGCTGGAACGCCTTCAGCAAGGATCCCGAATGGATTGCCAAACGCGCGGCCTCGGAACTGGATGGCCAGATCGTGGAGCGCATCGAAAATTCCTTCCTGATGCCGACGGCGTATTCGGCACTGAAATAGATATGCACATCCGCCCTGCCGTGACTGCCGACTTCCCTGCCATCTGGCTGATTTTCCAGCAGGTGGTGGCGACTGAAACGACGTATATGTTCGCTGCCGATACCAGCCGCGACGACGCCTTCGCGTACTGGTTCGGGGAAGGCGTCGCGACGTTCGTCGCCGAGGAAGACGGCAAAGTGGCGGGGATGGTCAAACTGGTGCCGAACCAGCGCGACCTGGGCGCGCATGTGGCGAACGCCTCGTTCATGGTGGATCCGCACCGCAGCGGCAAGGGCATCGGCCGTGCGCTGGGCTGGCACTGCCTGCGCGCGGCGAAACAGGCGGGCTATCTCGCCATGCAGTTCAACCTGGTCATCAGCACGAACACCGTCGCGGTGAAGCTCTGGCAAAGCCTGGGCTTTGCCATCGTCGGCACGCTGCCCAGGGTGTACCGCCACAAGACACTGGGGCTGGTCGATGCGTACGTCATGCACCGGTTCCTGGATGACCTGGGCGCTTCAGCTGCTTGAAGACCGGCGCCACAGATTGATGCCGCCGTCCTGCACCACCGCGTCGATCGCCTGAAGTTCCTCGGCACTGAATGCCAGGTTGCGGATGGCACCGACGTTTTCCCGGATCTGCGCGGTGCTTGACGCGCCAATCAGCGTCGAGCTCACGCGCGGGTCGCGCAGCACCCACGCCAGCGCCATCTGCACCAGGCTCTGGCCGCGCTCTGCGGCCAGGTCGTTCAGGTCGCGCACCCGGCGCAGGTTGTCTTCGCTGAGGAACTCCTGCTTGAACGAGCTCCCGCCCGGACGATTGATACGCGCGTCGGCCGGCACCCCATCGAGGTACTTGGTGCTCAACAGCCCTTGCGCCAGCGCCGAGAAACTGATGCAGCCGATGCCTTCGTCACCCAGCGTATCGAGCAAGCCCTCGGTTTCGACCCAGCGATTGAGCAGGCTGTATGACGGTTGATGGATCAGGCACGGCACCTTCCATTCCTTCAGCAGGCCCGCCATTTCGGCCGTGTGCTTCGCAGAATACGACGACACGCCCACATACAGCGCCTTGCCCTGCTGGACGGCGTGGGCCAGCGCGGCAGCGGTTTCCTCCAGCGGGGTATGCGGGTCGAAGCGATGCGAATAAAAGATATCGACGTAATCGAGGCGCATCCGCTGTAGGCTCTGGTCCAGGCTGGCAAGCACATACTTGCGCGAACCGCCGCCCTGGCCGTACGGGCCGGGCCACATGTCGTAGCCGGCCTTGCTGGATATGATGAGCTCGTCGCGATAAGGCTTGAAATCGTCGGCGAAGTGGCGGCCGAAATTGGTCTCGGCACTGCCGTAGGGCGGACCGTAATTGTTGGCCAGGTCGAAATGGGTGATACCCAGGTCGAACGCCGTGCGCAGCATCTCGCGCTGCGTGGAAAAGGCGGTGGTGTCGCCAAAATTGTGCCACAGCCCCAGCGACATCAGCGGCAGCGTGAGGCCGCTCCTGCCGACATGGCGGTACTGCATCTGTTCATAACGGTCTTCGGCCGCGCGATAAGTCATGGAGTCTCCGGAAATGGCATCGTGGCGATGCACGCGGCCTATCCTAGCCGCCTCCGCGCGCTTTGACCAATCATTTATCCGGCGGCGACGATACCTTGAATGGTATGCCTCCAGGAGCCAGGGCAGCGCAGCGGTCAGCTGTACTGCGCCAGCATCTGCAAGGCCTCGTCGAATTTCCCGGTCGCCTCGGCCTCGCGGAAATAGCGCACGCCTTCCACGCACACTTCGGCCGGCGTGACCTGCGCATGCAGCAGCGCCATGACCTCGTCGGCAAACGCGTCGAGCGGCATGCTGTTGGGGTCGGTCGACTGGCCCGGCGTCAGCTCGGTCCGCACCTGCGGCGGCACGATCTCGATCACTTCCACTTTGTCCTTGAGCAGCGGGCGCATGGCCGCGGTGTACGAGTGGATTGCCGCCTTGGTCGCGCTATACGTGGGAGCGGCGGGAAAGGGAACGAAGGCCAGGCCGGACGACACGTTGATGATGGCCGCATCTGCTTGCGCACGCAGATGGTCGATCAACGCGTTCGTCATGCGGATCGGGCCGAGCACGTTGGTCTGGATCATCTGCTCCGCATCGGACAGGGCGCGCGCGGACGTCATCTTCTCCGCGCTGTACACGCCTGCGTTATTGACCAGCACGTTCAATTGCGGATGTTCCGCCACGACGGTCCGGGCGAACGCATCTACGTCCTGCGCGGACGTTACATCGAGGACGTAGTACGCCATCCGCGCGCGCCCGGCAACCGCGTCCCGCAGCACCTGCCCGCGGCGCCCGGTGATGATGACGTGGTTGCCCGCATCATGCCAGCGATGTGCCAGCGCCTGCCCGATGCCCGACCCGCCGCCGGTCACCAGCATCGTATTCCCCGATTTTTTCATGTTGTTCGTCTTTCCTGATGGTCTCGTGTCGATCATGAACGATCGTAATGGATCAGATCACGCATGCACAACTGCTAATATCGGGACACGATGTCTCAAAAATGGAACGCGATGGACTTGACTGCAGTCACCGATTTCAACCTGGTCGCCAGGCATGGCGGCTTCGGCGCCGCCAGCCGCGCCACGTCTCTCTCGAAAGCCACGCTCTCGCGCCGGGTGCGGGAGCTGGAAGATGCACTCGGCGTGCGCCTGATCGAACGCGGCGCACGGCCGCTGCGCCTGACCGAAGAAGGCGCCGTACTACATGCGCGCACCGCCGAACCGGTCGGCGCCATCACCGACGCCCTGCAGGACATCAAGGCCGGTCTGAGCCGGCCCAGCGGGCGCCTGCGCATCAGTGCGCCGCTGCTGTTCGCGAGCCTGTCGCTCGGCCCGCTGGCTGCCGCCTTTCTCGCAGCGTATCCCGCAGTCCTGCTGGAGGTGAGCACCGACGACGGCTTTGTCGACTTGCGCGATGGTGACGTCGATGTCGTCATCCGCGCCAATCCCCGTCCTGACGACGACCTGGTCGGCCGCTGCTTCCTGCGCAACCCGCTGGTGCTCGTGGCGCCGCCCGGCCTGCCCCGTCCGGGCGCGGACCAGCTGCCTTTCAACGCCGTGATGCGCACCGGCATGGTCGACGGCGAGAGCTGGACGATCGTCGATGCCGACAGCGGCGCCACCCGGCGCTATCGCCCGCACGCCGTGCTGCGGCTTTCCTCGCCGCTGTCGATTCGCGACGCCGTCGTCGCCGGCGCCGGCGCGGCGCTGGTGCCGCTGGCGCTGGTCGCGGCCGACATCGCGGCCGGCCGCCTGGTGCAATGGGGCGCGTCGGCGCAGCCGCCCGTCGAGGTATGGGTACTGCATGCCTCGCGCCGCCTGGTGAGTACAAAAGTCAGCGCCTTCGTCGACTTTATCTGCGCGTATTTTGCGGAGCAAGACCCGTTGGCCCGGTGAACGATTTCAGATCGGCCTGCTTTACAGCTGCGTGATGGCCGGATCTGGAAAATGAGCCGACTGATCATGTGGGTCAGGCGAAACCAGCGCCATCGACTGGGACGGTTCAGCCGCGACGGCGTCTTGCTGCCGTGTGATTGACGCGCTCTCTGCCGCCTTGGCCGCCGCAATCCGCAAGTTGCGGTGGCGGCAGAATAGACAATCCTCGCAAGTGGTCAACATCGTTTCCCCTTCAAAAGAGCAGTACGTGGCGGGCCGTCCCCGGTGTCTGGCATAATGCCGAACAACATGAAACGGAATCTTGTTCCGGATTATAAGCGGAATCTTGTTCCGTTTGGTGGTTTTTTTGCATTGGAGAACAGATGTCAAGCGGCGACAACTCGGACATGGACGCGGCCGGCGACGTAAAACGCGGCAAGCGAAGCGATGCGACACGCAACCAGCGGTCGCTGTTGCGAGCGGCCATGGACGTGTTCAACGAATCGGGCGTGAATGCGCCGGTGAGGGAGATCGCCGACCGGGCGGGCGTCGGCGTGGGGACGCTCTATCGGCACTATCCACAACGCGCGGACCTGATCGTCGCCGTCCTGAAATCGCAAATCGATGATTTTGCCGAGGCCGCTACCGCCATCGTCAGCGCATTCCCTCCCCACGAGGCGCTGGATCGTTGGGTGGAGCGGTATGTCGACTTCATCATGGCCAAGCGCGGTTTATCGACCGCCTTGCAAGGAGAAAACGCCTCGCATGCCGCGCTCCATACCTATTTTTATGGCCGCCTGGGTCCCCCGCTCGCCACGCTGCTGGCGATGGCTGTGGAGAGCCGGGTCATCCGGCCGGGCTATGAGGCGGATGAGCTTCTTCGCGCCATCGCGACCTTGTGCAAGGCGGCCTCTGAAGGCACCACGGAAGAAAGCCGCAAGATGGTCGCGTTGCTGATCGACGGCTTGCGTTGCCGCGCTTAAAGATGGTCGACGCATCCTGGGGCGCTGTACCTGTTACCTGTGGAAGAGGCCGACTGCTGCTCCAGCATGGTCTCTGAAAAATGCATGCGGGCTGCACCTCAGCCCCAGCCAACCATTGGCTTTTCCCTATTTAACGAGTACAGCGCCTTTGCGCAGGCCCGTCGCATGGACCCGATCGGATACGGAAATGTCTGCAATGGCTCCTGCGCCGGCATCCAACCGCTGGCCTCATGACGTTTTTTCCACTGTCTGCCGAGCTTGTATTCAACAGGCAAACCACTTAACATCGATCCATGCAGTTTCCATATGGAACTAAATCCCATGTGTCCCGGCTTTCCCCACTGTCGAAATGGTCCGCCATGCGCGTGTTCCCCACAATCTGGCTGCTGCTGACGTTTGCTGCGAGCGCATCCGCCCAGGCGCAGAACCCGCCCACCGCGGAACAAGTCGAACGCTTCTACCATCCGCTCGACGTCCAGGTAACAGAGCGCTGCATTGCTTATTGGCAGAGCGGCTTCGGGCCGATTCTGAAGGCACGCCTGAACACTGCGCTTGAACGCGGCGCCGATAAACGCCGCACCGTGAAAGCGCTGCTCCAGGAGTACGACGATGTCGCACGCGCAATGTGTTCCGATATCAAAGCGGCGCTCGTGGCGGAACCCCAGGTATTGGCAGGGCTCTTCCGTTTAGGGAGAGGTTTCACCGAAGGAGCGCCGCCCGGTACGCTCGATACCGACGAGGCCCGGCGCTGGAGCCGCGACAACGCGGCATTCACGGTCGCCACCTCGCATCTCACTGCCCTCTATTACCTGACGTTCCAGCTGGGGCGCGAATTCATGGCGTCGCCACTCGACACCGAGGGCGTTCTGGATGGCGATATGCTGCGCAAGATTGACATGGAAAGCAAACGCTGCGGCTCTGGCGATGAGCGCAAAATGCTTTTCGGAATTGCGGGGAACAAAGGCTTTGCCAGCATGCTGCCGGCGCGCTACGATCTGGCCGCACTCGTGCGTGAAGAGTCACGTGTGCGCAACGAGTGCGTGCGCATGGGACTTGCCTACACGCTCGACAAGCGGGCATCCGACACCTCGGGCGGGACCGACGACCAGATCGGCGCATCGCTATACAACCGCGTCACCGCAATCTACGAGAAATACCAGCAGCAGATGCTCGAGCGTGGGCGCCAGGGACGCATCGGACTCGTCACGCCGTGAACTCGCGCGCCAGGAAATCGACGAACGCACGAATCTTCGCCGGCAAATTGCGCCGGCTCAGGTAATACACATACAAATCCGCGTCCGGCAGCCTGTAAGCGGGCATGACCTCCTTGAGGCGCCCGCTGGCCAGGTATTTGGCCGCATCCCACTCCGAGCGCTGGACGATGCCATGCCCCTCCAGCGCCCAGTTCATGACGACGTCGCCGTCATTGCTCGACACGGCGCCACGCACCTTGACGAGCTCAAACTTCTTCCCTTTCTGCAGGCGCCAGGTACCGTAGACGTCGTCGTTCTGGCGATGCAGGATGCAGCGGTGCCGGTGCAGCTCCTGCGGCGTGCGCGGCTCGCCCGCCTGATTCAGGTAGGCCGGCGACGCGCATAGAAAGCGCCGGTTCGACATCAGCTTGCGGGCGCTCAGGCGGCTGTCGGGCAGCTCGCCGAAGCGAATCGCCAGGTCGTAGGCTTCCTCGACCAGGCCGATGGAACGGTCGGTCAGTTGCAGCTCCACTTCCACCTCGGGATGCGCGTGCGCAAAGCGCGATATCAGCGGCGCGATGCGCGTGCGGCCGAAGCCCGGCGTGGCATTCACGCGCAGCAGGCCTTTTGGCGCGGCGCGGCCGCTCGACACCGATTCTTCCATGTCGCGGATGCTGTGCAGGATGGAACTCGCCTGCGCGAGGTAGCTCTCTCCTTCGCTCGTCAGGCTGAGCCGGCGCGTGGTGCGGTTGACCAGCTGCACGCCGAGGCGCTGTTCCATCAGGCTCAGCCGGCGGGTGACGGCAGGCGGCGTCACGCCCAGTTCGCGGGCCGTGCCCGACAGCGTACCGAGCTTGGCCAGGAGGACGAAAAACGTCAGGTCGGGGGCGAGATCAATCTTCACTTTAACTTAAATTTGATGTTAGTTACGACGGCTTAAAACACCTGATGTGAAGAGTAATCTTAGCATACGCGCTGGATGACCAGCCCTTGCAACCCGTCAGGAGACCCTCCGTGAACATCGTCGAAATCCGCGAAAAAACCGTACCGATCAGCTCACCCATCCGCAACGCCTACATCGACTTCAGCAAGATGACCCTCAGCCTGGTGGCCGTGGTGACCGACGTCATCCGCGACGGCAAACCGGTGATCGGCTACGGTTTCAACTCGAACGGCCGCTACGGCCAGGGCAAGCTGATGCGCGAACGCTTCATTCCGCGCGTGCTGGAAGCCGATCCAGGCAGCCTGGTCGATGCCAGCGGCACCAATCTCGACCCGCACAAGATCTGGAGCGCCATGTTCACCAACGAAAAGCCGGGTGGGCACGGCGAGCGCTCGGTGGCCATCGGCACCATCGACATGGCGGTCTGGGACGCCGTTGCGAAGATCGAGGGCAAGCCGCTGTTCCAGCTGCTGGCCGACCGCTACGGCAACGGTACGCCGGACCGCAATATCTTTGTCTACGCCGCCGGTGGTTATTACTATCCGGGCCAGAGCCATGACAAGCTCAAGGATGAAATGCGCAGCTACATCGACCGCGGCTACACCGTGGTCAAGAAGAAGATCGGCGGCGCGTCGCTGGACGAAGACCTGCGCCGCATCGATTCGGTGCTCTCCGTGCTGCAGGACGGCCAGAAGCTGGCGGTGGACGCCAACGGCCGTTTCGATCTCGATACCGCCATCCAGTACGCCAAGGCGCTGTCGCAATACGACCTGTTCTGGTATGAGGAACCGGGCGACCCGCTCGACTTCGAGCTGCAGGCCACCTTGCGCAATTACTACAAAAACCCGATGGCCACCGGCGAAGACCTGTTCTCGATGCAGGACGCGCGCAACCTGATCCGCTACGGCGGCATGCGTGCCGACCGCGACTGGCTGCAATTCGACTGCGCCCTCAGCTACGGCCTGGTGGAATACCTGCGCACGCTCGACATGCTGCGCGAACACGGCTGGTCGGCCAAGCGCTGCATCCCGCACGGCGGCCACCAGATGTCGCTCAATATTGCCGCGGGCCTCGGCCTGGGCGGCAACGAGTCCTATCCGGATTTGTTCCAGCCATACGGCGGCTTCCCTGACGGCGTCAAGGTCGAGAACGGCCACATCCTGCTGCCGGAACTGCCGGGCATCGGCTTCGAAGGCAAGGCCGACCTGTACGCGGAAATGGTCAAGCTGGCCGAATAAACGTCGTTTTATCTTGGCCGGCGACCGGGCGCAGAAACCGGGCCGGCAGCGCGTATCCCTTCCGGGGTGTGAGCGGGTCGCCGGCATTGCCCGGCCGGCCCCGCCTCCACACGCGCGCAATCTATCGAACAGCCCGTCGCGGCAAGGAGACACGGATGAACGCCCAACGCATCAAGACCATCGCTTCCACCCTGTATATCCAGGTACTCGTCGGCATCACTGCCGGCGTACTGCTCGGACATTTTTATCCCAACATCGGCGTCGAACTCAAGCCGCTGGGCGACCTCTTCATCAAGATGATCCGCATGGTGCTCGCGCCCATCATTTTTGCGTCGGTCGTGGTCGGCATCGCGCGCATGGGCAATATCAAGGAAACCGGGCGCGTCGGCGCCAAGGCCCTGCTCTATTTCGAGATCTGCTCGACGCTGGCGCTGGCCATCGGCATGCTGGTCGCCAACGTGGTCAAGCCGGGTGTCGGCATGCACATCGATGCTGCCACGCTCGACACCGCCACCATCAAGAACTACACCGCCGCGGCGCAGCACCACACCACGGTCGATTTCCTGATGAACATCGTGCCGAACACCATTGTCGGCGCATTCGCCCAGGGCGAGATGCTGCAGATTATTTTCTTCGCGCTGCTGTTCGCGTTCGCCCTCAGCCGCCTCGGCAAGCGCGTGACGCCGCTGGTCGATGGCCTCGACATGTTCCTGCAAGGGATGTTCGGCGTGGTTCGTTATGTCATGTTCTTCGCCCCGATCGGCGCGTTCGGCGGCATCGCCTTCACCATCGCAAAATATGGCATCGGCACGCTGGCCTCGTATGCCGAGCTGATGGGCTCGGTCTACGCCACCTGCGCACTGTTCGTGGTGCTCGTGCTCGGCGCGGTGATGCGCTTTTGCGGCGTCTCGCTGTGGGGTTTCCTCAAGTACATCAAGGATGAACTGTTGATCGTGCTGGGCACCGCCTCGACCGAAGCGGTGCTGCCGCAGATGCTGCTCAAGATGGAAGCCATGGGCTGCAAGAAGCAGGTCGTCGGCCTGGTGCTGCCGACCGGCTACACCTTCAATGCGGACGGCACCGCGATCTACCTGACCATGGCCGCGATTTTCATTGCCCAGGCCACCAACGTCGACATGTCCGTGTGGGACCAGCTCGTCATCCTCGGCGTGATGCTGCTGACGTCGAAAGGTTCCGCCGGTGTCGCCGGCGCAGGCTTCGTGGCGCTCGCCGCCACGCTGGCGTCGATGCACAAGATTCCCGTATCGGGCCTGGTCCTGCTGCTCGGCATCGACCGCTTCCTCAACGAAGCGCGCGCGATCACCAACCTGATCGGCAATGGCGTGGCGACGATCGCGGTGGCCAAATGGGAAGGTGCGCTCGACCTCGATCAGGCCAGGCGTGCGTTCGCGGGGTCGGCACAGGGACTCAGTGCTGCCGACGACATGCCCGGCGTGGATGCGCAGGCGGCGCCGGTCACGCCCCCGATGCATGTCTAAAAGGTGGTGGCGGCATCAGCGCGTGTCAATCGGCCGCGATATGCGCTGCGAGGCCGTGCTGGCCCGGGGCGACGTGGTCGGCCAGCACATGGCGGTCGGGGTAGTCGCCGCCGTTCTGCGGCCGAAACGGGATGGGGGCGTCGTCGAACAGACGCATCAGCCGTTCGCGCCAGGCCGCCAAGGCGGCGGCCACCGCGTCGGGCCCGATACTCCCCGTGCCATATACGGCAAACGTCGGCAGCACCTGCATGCCGGGGAAGAACAGGGTGCCATGCGTGATGGGAAACAGCAGCTGCTCCAGCGGCCCATTGATGCCCCGGGCCGAATAATCGCGCGCGGGTCCGCCCACGGTCACCGCCAGTAGCGCGCGCTTGCCCGCGAAACCGCCTTCTCCGTAACGATATGCATTACCCGCGCCCTGGTAGCCATACGCCAGGCCGAAGGCCCAGACCCGGTCGATCCACCCCTTCATGATCGCCGGCATGCTGAACCACCACAAGGGAAACACCAGGATCACGGCATCGGCCGCGCGGAGCTTGCTCTGTTCGGCGGCGACGTCCGGCGTCTGCAGCCCATGACTGAAGGCGTTTCCCGACTCGGCAATGAACGACAGGCGTTCCGGGTCGGCGCGGCTGGGGAAATCGTGCGCGTCGAACACCGCCTTCCATCCGAGCGCATACAAATCCGTCTCCATGACCGCGTGGCCGCACGCCGCCAGCGTCGTGGCTGCCGAGGCTGCGAGCTGATGCGTCAGCGAGGTTGGTTCAGGATGCGCGTGAACAATCAGGATTTTTTTGCTGGGCATGGCCGGGCTCTCAAAGAAGAGTGGAAATGCGCAGTGTGGCGCGCAGGCTGGCATCTGTGAAATCGGCAATTTTATTTGCTACCATCCATGCCATGGATACCTCGCCCCGGCTCGATTTGAATCTCCTCATTACGTTGGAGACATTGCTCATTGAACAGAACGTGACCCGTGCCGCACGCCGCCTGCATCTGAGCCAGCCGGCCGTCAGCGCCCAGCTGAACCGGCTGCGGCACTTGTTCGACGATCCCTTGCTGCTTCCGGTGCAACGGGGCATGGCGCCGACCGCCAAGGCGCTCGCGCTGCTCGGGCCGCTGCGCGCGTCGCTCGACGGCGTGCGCGCCACGCTCGATGCGCAACGGCATTTCGATCCGCTCACCGCCCAGCTCCAGGTCCATATCGCCGGCACGGATTTTCTGCAGGCGACGCTGATCCAGCGGCTTGCCGTCGTGTTGCGGGAACAGGCGCCCGGCGTGAGGATCGCCGTGCATCACCTCGACCCGCAACAACTGGCCGCGCAGATGGCCAGCGGGCGCGTCGACCTGGCGCTGATGACGCCCGGGCACGCGCCCGCCAGCCTGCGCCACCGCCACCTGTTCGACGAACATTACGTGCTCATCGGCCGCCGCGACCACCCCGCCCTGCGCGGCCGCCTGTCGGTGGAACAGTTCGCGGCACTCGAGCACGTCATCGTGTCACTCGACGGCGGCAGTTTCACGACACCCGTCGACGACCAGCTCGCCGCGCTGGGCCTGCGGCGCAACGTCGTGCTGTCCGCCGCGTCCTTCCTGGCCGTGCCCGGCATCGTGGCAGGCTCGGACTTCGTGGCGCTCGTGCCGCAGCGGCTGGTACGCGACCCCGGCCTGGCGCTCCAGATCGCCGCCTGCCCGCTGCCCGTACCGGACTTCCCGGTCAGCATGCTCTGGCACGAGCGCAATCACGGGCATGGCGGACAGCGCTGGATACGCGACGCCCTCATTGCGCTGGCGGCGACACTGTGAAGCGGGCGCGGCTGCCGGGAATGTCTGCCATACTGCCCGGACTTCATTCCTGGGAGAGGGCTATGCCAAATTATCGCGTCTGGTACCGTGATGTCGAAGAACCGCTGGAATTTTCCACAGCGTATCGCTGCAGTGAAGCGGAAATTCTTGATCATATTGTTGCGCACGAACAGATCACCCCGCTCGTCACCCCTGCTGCAACGGAAGCGCCCGCGGCGACCAGCTTGCGGCAACGCATTGCCGAGAACCACCTGGCACCGGTGCGCTACACGGAAGACGAAAGCGAGATCAACATCATCCAGTAGGCCATCACGCGCCGTGTGTGCGGCATGCGTGGGCAGCTTATTGCCTGCAATCTAGCGAAAACAGCTCCCTTTGAAGACGCCGTAAAATCGTCTCCAGTGCGTCACGGTCATGGAGGAGCTTGTCATGTCGAAGAAAGACGTCCCCGGCATCGGGGAATACGGTGGCCCGGCCGGCGGCTGGGGTGCGTTGCAGGCGGTGGCCAAGGCGATCCGCGGCCAGATGTCGACGCGCCAGACCAGCATCATGTTGCAGGTCAATCAGCCGGAAGGCTTCGATTGTCCCGGATGCGCGTGGCCGGACCCGCGCCAGGGTTCGTCGTTCGAGTTCTGCGAAAACGGCGCCAAGGCCGTGTCCTGGGAAGCGACCAACAAGCGGGTCACGCCGGAATTTTTCGCCAGGCACGCTGTCGGGGAGCTGTGGAAATGGGAAGATTTCGCCCTCGAGTGGGAGGGCCGGCTGACCCACCCGATGGTCTACGATGCCGCGTCCGACCATTATGTGCAGGTAGCGTGGGAGCAGGCGTTTGCGGATATCGGCGCGCGGCTGCGCGCCCTGCCCGACCCGGACATGGCCGAGTTCTACTGTTCCGGACGCACCTCCAACGAAGCCGCCTTCCTGTACCAGCTGTTCGTGCGCGCATTCGGCACGAACAATTTTCCGGACTGCTCGAACATGTGCCACGAAGCGACCAGCGTCGGCCTGCCCCAATCGATCGGCGTCGGCAAGGGCACCGTCACGCTCGACGATTTCCACGCATGCGACGCCATCTTTTCGTTCGGCCACAACCCCGGCACCAACCATCCGCGCATGCTCGGCACCTTGCGTGAAGCGCGCCTGCGCGGGGCGCCCATCGTCGTCTTCAACCCGCTCCGGGAACGCAGCCTGGAGCGGTTCAAGTCACCGCAGCACGCAGTCGAGATGACGGTCGGCAAAGCCGTCGAGATTGCCACGTCCTACTACCAGCTCAAGGTGGGTGGCGACGCGGCAGCGTTGCAGGGCATGATGAAGGCCCTGCTGGCGATGGACGCCGCGGACCTGGACTGCGGCGGTAAAGGCGTGCTCGACCGCGATTTCATCCGCGACCACACAGCCGGCCTGGAGACGCTGGTCGCGGACATCGACGCCACGCCGTGGGACGAGATCGAAGCGGTGTCCGGTCTGGCCCGCGCCGACCTGGAAGCCGCGGCCGGCGTGTACGCAAGGGCGCAGCGCGTCATCATCTGCTACGGCATGGGCATCACGCAGCACAAGCACGGCACCGCCAACGTGCACCAGCTCGCCAATTTGCTGCTGCTGCGCGGGAATATCGGCCGGCCCGGCGCCGGCATCTGCCCACTGCGCGGCCATTCGAACGTACAGGGCGACCGGACGGTCGGCATCACCGAGATTCCCGGCCAGGCGTTCCTCGACAAGCTGCAGCAGGTGTTCGGCTTCAACCCGCCGCGCGCAAAAGGCCATGGCGCGGTCGAGGCCATCGAAGCCATGCGCGACGGCCGCGCGACAGCGCTGGTCTGCCTCGGCGGCAACCTGCCGGTGGCGATGTCCGATCCGCAGGTCTGCAACGAGGCCATGCGCAAGCTCGACCTGTCGGTGCACATCGCCACCAAGCTGAACCGCTCGCACCTGATGGTCGGCAAGCACACTTATATCCTGCCATGCCTGGGCCGCACCGAGGTCGATGTGCAGGCCAGCGGCGTCCAGTCGGTGACGGTGGAAGACTCGATGTCGATGGTGCACGCGTCGCGCGGCAGCCTGCCGCCCGCATCGACGGATTTGCTGTCGGAGCCCGCAATCGTGGCTGGCATCGCCAGGGCCACCCTACCTGATTCAACCATCGACTGGGACGGCATGGTCGCCGACTACAGCCGCATCCGCGACGCCATCGAAGCGGTGTTCCCCGATTTCGCCGGCTACAACGACAAGGTCAAGGTGCCGCGCGGCTTTCGCCTCGACATTCCCGCCAGCCGGCGCGCCTGGGCCACCCCGTCGGGACGCGCCCATTTCATCGTGTTCGACAGCAAGCGCCAGCGCCCGCTCGCACGCCCCGGCGCGGACAGCCCGCTGGTCCTGGCGACAGTGCGCAGCCACGACCAGTACAACACGACGATCTACGGCAAGAACGACCGCTACCGCGGCATTACCGGGCGCCGCGACGTCATCTTCCTGCATGCCGCCGACCTGGCGGAACGCGGGCTCGAACACGGCGACCTGGTCGATATCGAAGCCGTGGCGGAGCACGACGATGCAGCGCAACCGCGCATCGTGCGCAACTTCGTGGCGGTTGCCTACGACATCGCGCGGGGTTCGGCCGCGGCCTACTATCCGGAAGCGAACGGCCTCATCGCACTGGCCAACTTCGACGCGCGCAGCGGCACGCCGTCATACAAATCGGTGCCGATCGTGATCCGGCGCGCGCAAGCGCCGGAAGCGCCTTCCGGGGAGGCGAACGCGTCGATGCGCGGTGCATCGGTGGGAAGCGCCGCAGGCTGAGATCCGTCCACCCGTGCCAGCGCTGGAGATCACGCAAAGAGGACGACGGCGATCGCGATGACCATGCCGGTGACGATGAACCCCAGGGCAGACTGCTGGTGCTCGAAGATGAAGTCGGACGGATGCAGGGGGTCGTACAGTACACGCACGGGTTGGCGCGCGTCGACGTCGTTGCGCAGCTTCCGGGAAAGCGTGCGTGTCGTGCTGACAGAGACGCCCTGGTCCGTGACAAAGTGAATGTCTGCGGAATACGTCGAAGACATGCCCGGACTGTCCCTGGTGTAGGCGCTGATCGGATCGACAACCGCAATCTTGCCGGTGGCGTGCAAATGCGCGAAATGCGCGCGATCCCGGATGCCACCAATGAGCAGAATCGCCCCAGCGATCACGCCGACCGCCTTATAGAATACGCGTTTTGATTGCATGTCGAGGGAATGTGCTGGCCCTCAATCGAGCAGCAGCCCTTCCGGATTGGCGTAGCAGACAAAATCCTCGCCGCGCGCGAACGCGATGACGGTCATCCCGCAGCCTTCGGCCAGCCGGATGGCCGCTGCGGTCGGCGCCGATACCGCCACCAGCGCGGCGACGCCGGCCATCGCCGTCTTTTGCGCCATCTCGACGCTGACCCGGCTGCTGATGAGCATGAAACCGCCGGGATCGCGCACTGTCAACCTGGCCATGGCCCCGATCACCTTGTCGAGCGCATTGTGGCGCCCGACGTCCTCGCGCACGATCACCAGTTCACCACCGGCCCCGCACCACGCGGCCGCGTGCGTCGCGCCGGTCAGCCGGTTCAGGGGCTGTTCCCCTTTGAGCCCGGCCAGCGCCCGCACCACGCTCGAGCGCGCCAGCGGCGCCGGCCGCGTCAACTGCGGCAGGTTCCGGTACACCTGGTCCAGGCTGTCGACGCCGCACAACCCGCAGCCGGTACGCCCGGTCAGCGACCGGCGCCGTTCCTTGAGCGCCACAAACGCACGGGTGGCGATGTCGAGGTGCACCGTGACACCTGCCTCCCCGACCTCGACGTCGATGCCATAACACTCGGCCGGACTGTCGATGATCGCCTCCGTCAGCGAAAAACCCAACGCAAATGCGTCCAGGTCGCGCGGCGTTGCCATCATGACAGCGTGTGAGATTCCGTTATAAACCAGCGCGACCGGGACCTCCTCCGCCAGGTGATCGCTTGCATTGCTGGCAACGCCGCCGCGCAGGCGCAGCACGGCCTGCGGCTGCGATGCGGGCGGCAGGGTCTCGGAAAGCGGGTCGAACGGTTCGGCGGTGGTCATGACATTGGCGATACAACAATAGAAGGTGAAATAAATGCGGGGAGTTCATGCAACTCGTCAATACGGGAAACATTTATTGCAGTCAAGAAAAATCTGACGCTACAGGTTTGTAACGTCTATTTTCGCCCAAAACGGCAAAAAAAGTTTCCACATGCTACGTGGATATGCACCAGATGTTAAACTGCCGATGTTTCCCCCTAGAATTTCCCCTTGAGAGGCCTCTCTTATGAACCAGATGTCACGTCGCCAGTTCCTAAAGGTAACTGGCGCCACCGTCGCGGCTTCAAGTATTGCGGCGCTCGGCTTTGCTCCTGCTACGGCTTTTGCCGAAGTACGGCAGTACAAGCTGGCCCGCACGACTGAAACCCGCAACACCTGCCCGTACTGTTCGGTCGGCTGCGGCATTTTGATGTACGGTCTTGGCGATGGCGCAAAAAATGCGTCCGCCAGCATCATCCACATCGAAGGCGATGCCGACCACCCGGTCAACCGCGGCACGCTGTGCCCGAAAGGCGCCAGCCTGATCGACTTCATCCACAGCCCGAACCGCCTGCTTGCGCCAGAATACCGCGCTCCAGGCTCGAACGAGTGGAGCGCGATCTCCTGGGACGACGCGCTCACCCGCATCGCCAAGCTGATGAAGGAAGACCGCGACGCCAACTTTATCGAGAAGAACGCTGACGGCAAAACCGTCAACCGCTGGCTCACAACCGGGATGCTGGCCGCTTCGGCTTCGTCCAACGAAGTCGGCTACCTGACGCACAAAACCGTGCGCTCGATGGGTATGCTGACGTTCGATAACCAGGCGCGTGTATGACACGGTCCGACGGTGGCAGGTCTTGCCCCGACGTTTGGCCGTGGTGCGATGACGAATCACTGGGTCGACATCAAGAATGCCGATGTGATCCTGGTCATGGGCGGCAATGCCGCTGAAGCACACCCGTGTGGTTTCAAATGGGTCACCGAAGCGAAGGCGCATAACAAGGCCAAGCTGATCGTTGTCGATCCACGTTTTACCCGTACCGCCTCCGTGGCCGACCATTACGTCGCCACCCGGACCGGTACCGATATCGTATTCCTGGGTGCGATCGTCAACTATCTGCTGACGAACGACAAGATCCAGCACGAATATGTCCGCAACTACACGGACATGCCTTTTATCGTCCGCGAAGACTTTGAATTCAACGACGGTATTTTCTCGGGCTACGATGAAAAGGCCGGCAAATACACCGACCGCGCCAGCTGGAATTACGAAATGGGCGCCGATGGTTTCGCCAAGGTCGATCCGACCCTGGAACACCCGCGCTCGGTCTATCAGTTGATGAAAAAACACTACTCCCGCTACACGCCGGAGATGGTGGAAAAGATTTGCGGCGTTGCGCCTGCGCAGTTCAAGGTCGTTGCCGATGCCCTGGCATCGACCGCCGTGCCTGGCCGCGCCGGTACCATCCTGTACGCACTGGGCTGGACGCACCACACGACCGGCGCGCAGACCATTCGCCTCGGCGCGATGGTGCAACTGCTGCTGGGTAACATCGGTATCGCCGGCGGCGGCATGAACGCACTGCGCGGCCACTCGAACATTCAGGGCCTGACCGACCTGGGCCTGATGTCGAACCTGCTGCCTGGCTACATGACCTTGCCGTTCGAAGCCGAACAGGACTTTGGCGCCTATATCGATGCCCGCGCGTCGAAGCCGCTGCGTCCGAACCAGCTGAGCTACTGGAGCAACTACAAGAAGTTCCACGTCTCGTTCATGAAATCGTGGTGGGGTGATGCGGCGACCGCCGACAACAACTTCGCTTACGACTACCTGCCGAAGCTGGACAAGCCATACGATTTGCTGCAGGCCATCGAACTGATGCACCAAGGCAAAATGAACGGCTACATCTGCCAGGGTTTCAACGTGCTCGCGTCGGCTCCCAACAAGCAGAAAGTCCAGGAAGGCCTGTCCAAGCTGAAGTTCCTGGTCGTCATGGATCCGCTCGCCATTGAAACGGCCGAGTTCTGGAAAAACCACGGCGAATTCCACGACGTCGATCCGAGCAAGATCCAGACCGAAGTGTTCCGCCTGCCGACCACCGTGTTTGCCGAAGAACGCGGTTCGCTGGTGTCGTCCTCGCGCGTGCTGCAGTGGCACTGGCAAGGCGCCGAACCGCCGGGCCTGGCGAAGAGCGACCTGGAGATCATGTCCGGCCTGTTCATGCGCATCCGCAAGATGTACCAGAACGACGGCGGCAAGTTCCCTGACCCGATCGTCAACCTGACCTGGCCATACGCTCGTCCGATGAGCCCGCAGCCGGAAGAACTGGCGATGGAATTCAACGGCAAGGCCCTGGTCGAAATTCCGGATCCAAAAGATCCGGCCAAGGTGCTGCTGAAGAAAGGCGAACAGCTCGCCGGTTTCGCGCAGTTGAAGGACGACGGCTCGACCGCGTCCGGTTGCTGGATTTTTGCCGGCTCCTGGACGGCTGCCGGCAACCAGATGGGACGGCGCGACAACAGCGACCCGACCGGTATCGGCAATACGCTGAACTGGGCGTGGGCCTGGCCGGCCAACCGCCGCGTGCTGTACAACCGCGCATCGTGCGATACCAAGGGCAAGCCGTTCGACCCGACCCGTAAATTGATCGGCTGGAACGGCGCGGCCTGGACTGGCGCCGACGTTCCGGACTTCAAGGCCGACGAACCGCCGGAAAACGGCATGAACCCATTCATCATGAACGGCGAAGGCGTGGCACGTTTCTTCGCGCGCGGCATGATGAACGAGGGACCGTTCCCCGAGCATTACGAGCCGTTTGAAAACCCGGTCGGCAAGAACCTGCTGCACCCGAACAACCCGCGCGCGACCAGCAACCCTGGCGCACGCGTGTTCCCGGGCGACCGTGCGCAGTTCGGCACGGCGGCGGACTTCCCGCACGTTGCCACCACTTACCGTTTGACCGAGCACTTCCACTACTGGACCAAGCATGCACGCCTGAATGCCATCATCCAGCCGGAGCAGTTCGTGGAAATCGGCGAAGGGTTGGCGAAGGATATCGGCGTGGCCAACGGTGGCCGGGTCCGCGTGTCGTCCAAGCGCGGCTCGATCGTTGCCAAGGCTGTCGTGACCAAGCGCATCAAGTCGCTGCAGATCGACGGCAAGACAACGCACACGGTCGGTCTCCCGATTCACTTCGGTTTCAAGGGCCTGACCAAACCAGGCTACTTGACCAACACCTTGACCCCATCCGTGGGGGACGGTAATTCGCAGACACCGGAATTCAAGTCGTTCCTGGTGAAAGTCGAGAAGGCATAAGGGGATTTTTATGGCATTGCAATCATTAGATATCAAGCGCATGTCGGCAACGACTGTGCAGCCTCCCGTTGCACGCTCGCCCGTCACCGGCACGGTCGCCAAGCTGATCGATGTATCCAAATGCATCGGCTGCAAGGCGTGCCAGACGGCCTGCATGGAATGGAACGACCTGCGTGACGAAGTGGGCACCACGTCGGGCGTGTACGACAACCCGACCGACCTGACCCCGCAATCGTGGACCGTGATGCGGTTCTCGGAAGTGGAAAAGGACGACGGCAACCTCGAGTGGCTGATCCGCAAGGACGGCTGCATGCACTGCGAAGATCCGGGCTGCCTCAAAGCCTGCCCGGCGCCAGGCGCGATCGTGCAGTACACCAACGGCATTGTGGATTTCCAACAGGAAAACTGCATCGGCTGCGGCTACTGCGTCAGCGGCTGCCCGTTCGACGTGCCGCGCATTTCCAAGGCCGACGACCGCGCGTACAAGTGCACCTTGTGCTCGGACCGCGTCGCCGTGGGCCAGGAGCCGGCTTGCGTGAAAACCTGTCCTACCGGCGCCATCGTGTTCGGCACCAAGGAAGACATGAAGACCCACGCTGCCGAGCGCATCGAGGACCTGAAGTCGCGCGGTTTCGAGAACGCCGGCCTGTATGACCCGCTGGGCGTGGGTGGCACGCACGTGATGTACGTGCTGCACCATGCCGACAAGCCAACGCTGTACCACGGCTTGCGCAAGGATCCGAAGATCAGCCCGATGGTTGGTCTCTGGAAAGGTGCGGCGAAACCGCTGGCGCTGGCCGGTATGGCGGCCGCGGCGGTCGCGGGCTGGTTCCACTACTCGCGCGTCGGACCGAACCAGGTCACGAAGGTCGAGGAAGACGAAGCACTGCGCGCGGCGCGCACCATCAAGGGTGAACGCCAGGTTGGCAGCGAGGAGGACCATCATGAAGCGTGAGTCCGCCGGCCGTTTCCAGCCTGATGTCCGCCATGATGTCGATGGCAATCCGCTGATCGAGCGTTATCGCCCGAACGAGCGCAGCAACCACTGGGTGACGGCAATTCTGTTCATCCTGCTGGCCGTGTCCGGCCTGGCCATGTTCCATCCGGCCATGGCCTGGATGGCCGTGTTCCTGGGCGGCGGACAGTGGACGCGCATTCTGCACCCGTTCCTGGGTGTCTTGATGTTCCTCTCGTTCGGCTGGCTGGTGCTGCGTTTCTGGCACCACAACAAGTTCGAGAAGGAAGACAAGCAGTGGTTGCGCCAGATGGGCGACGTGCTCAACAATCGTGAAGAGAACCTGCCCAAGATCGGCCGTTACAACGCCGGCCAGAAGCTGCTGTTCTTCGCACTGATCGTCTGCATGGTCGGCCTGTTGTTGACGGGCATCGTGATCTGGCGCGAGTATTTCAGCGCCTTCTTCCCGATCGGCCTGCGCCGCTTCTCGAACCTGTTCCACGCGTTCTTTGCGTTCGTGATCATCGTCGCGATCATCGTCCACATCTACGCAGGCCTGTGGATCAAGGGCTCGATCGGTTCGATGGTGCGCGGCACCGTGACCTACGGCTGGGCGCGCAAGCACCACCCGCTGTGGTTCGAACAGGTGATGCAGGACGAGAAACGTGCCGGTGTCAAAACCGAGACCGCCGCCGAGATGCACGCGGCCCAGCACAAACGCGACGTGGTCTGACCACCAGCACCGTTCTGACTTAAAATACGGCCGGGCCACAGAAATCGTGGTCCGGCTTTTTCATTTGGGGAATACCTTGGTACAACGTCTGCTGCAACCCGGCGAAATCGAAACGCTCGATCACAACGCCATCATCCGCCTGCACCTGCCGCAGCCGGCCGCCCTGTTCAGCGCCCGCGCCGCGCGCCTGCGCGACCTGGCCAACAACAGCATCGCCGCCATTCCCGTCGAGCCTGGCTATACCGGCTACCTGCTGGCCATGGCGGCCCTGGTCGACGCGCAGGCGCGCGTAACGGCCAGGCGCGGCGCCACGGGCATTGCCCTGCCGGACGATCAACTGATGCAGCACGCCCACAACAACAACATGCCGCCGCTGCCGGCCAGCGGCGCGCGCCCGGCCGAATGGCGCGCCGTGTTTGCCGAACTGCTGGACGAACTCGAAAGCCAGCAGGCAGTCAAAGTGCAGATGGCCCCGGCGCTGGCGCACCTGCGCGCGCTCGGCACGGCCGAGCTGGAAGGCATTGCCGACCTGGTGCTGGACGCCGCCACCGATGGCATCGACACCCTCGCCGCCCCGTTCATCGCCGCGGCCCTGCAAGTGTGCTGGACGAATATGGCAGCACAGCTCGACGTCAGCTGGGCCGCGCCGCTGATCACCGGCACCTTGTGCCCGGTCTGCGGTTCGCATCCGGTGGCCAGCGTGATCCGCATCGGCGGCCAGTCGCAGGGCTACCGCTACCTGCACTGCTCGCTGTGCGCGAGCGAGTGGCATATGGTGCGCGTCAAATGTTCTTGCTGCGAAAGTAACGACAAGATCCATTACCAGGGCATCACCGCCGCCGATACGCCGGAGCCGGGCAAGGAAATCGATCCGGACACGCACGGCCAGAGCCGCCTCAACAAGCTGTCCGACCCGACCAAGATGGCGCGCGCGGAAACCTGCGACAACTGCCATACCTACCGCAAAATCTTCAACCAGGAGCACGATTTCCATATCGACCCGCTGGCCGATGACCTGGCCAGCCTGACGCTCGACGTGCTGGTGTCGGAACTCGGTTACGCCCGGGCCAGCGGGAATCCGCTGCTGTGGCTGGCGGAAGAAGCGTAATGACGGCGCTGGAGTCCGCGGGACAGCGGCGCCTGCCGGCTGTGCATGCGTTGCTGGTCCACGCGGATTGCCAGCCGCTGATTGCGCAATACGGCCGCGAACAGACGACGCATGCCGTGCGCGCCGTGCTGGACGCGCTGCGCGCCGCGCCTGCGGCCGACGTTGCGCCGTGCGCGATCATCGAACAGGCAGGCGCTGCCATGGCGCGCGACAACGCGTCGCACATGCGCCCGCTGTACAACCTCACCGGCACGGTACTGCACACCAACCTGGGCCGCGCGCTGTTGCCGGACGCGGCCATCGCCGCCGTGGTCGACGCGCTGCGCTGGCCGATGAACCTGGAATGGGACATCGACACCGGCAAGCGCGGCGACCGGGACAGCCTGGTCGAAGAACAATTGCTGGCGTTGACCGGCGCCGAAGCCGTCACCGTCGTCAACAACAATGCCGCCGCCGTGCTGCTGCTGCTCGCCACGCTGGCGACGAACAAGGAAGTGATCGTCTCGCGCGGCGAACTGGTGGAAATCGGCGGCGCCTTCCGCATTCCCGACATCATGAGCCGCGCCGGCGCCATCCTGAAGGAAGTGGGCAGCACCAACCGCACCCACCTGCACGACTACGGCAATGCCATCGGCGCCGACACCGCGATGCTGATGAAGGTCCATTGCAGCAATTACGCCATCACCGGCTTCACCAAAGCCATCGAACTCGACGAGCTGGTGCCGCTGGCGCGCGCGCGCGGCATTCCGGTGGCGGTGGACCTGGGCAGCGGCACGCTGGTCGACCTGGAGCGCTACGGCCTGCCGCACGAAACCACGGTACGTGAAACCATCGCCGCGGGCGCCGACCTGGTGACCTTCAGCGGCGACAAGCTCCTCGGCGGCCCGCAGTGCGGCATCATCGCCGGCCGCGCCGACCTGGTCGCCGCCATCAAGAAGCATCCTTTGAAACGCGCGCTGCGGGTCGGCAAACTCACGCTGGCCGCCCTCGAGCCGGTCCTGAACCTGTACCGCGCCCCCGACCTGCTGGCCGAGCGCCTGACCACGCTGCGCCTGCTGACCCGCCCCGCCGGCGAGATGCAGGCGCTGGCCGCCACGCTGCTGCCGCAATTGCAGGCATTGCTGGGCGCGGACTGGAGCGTCACCGCCGAGCCCATGGCCAGCCAGATCGGCAGCGGCGCGCTGCCGATGAATGTGCTGCCAAGCTATGGCCTGGCAATGCGCGCGGCGAACCGCCAGCGCGGCAATCCGCTGGGCCGCCTCGAGCAACGCCTGCGCGCGTTGCCGCGCCCGGTCATCGGCCGCGTCCAGGACGACGCGCTGTGGCTGGACCTGCGCTGCCTGGAAGCGCCGCACCTGGCCGATTTCTCGGCCCAGCTGGAACAGTTGTCAGCATGATTGTCGGTACCGCCGGACATATCGACCACGGCAAGACCACGCTCACGCGCGCGCTGACCGGGGTCGATACCGACCGCCTGAAGGAAGAAAAGGCGCGCGGCATCTCGATCGAGCTGGGCTACGCCTACCGCGTGCTGGCCGGCGGCGAGCGGCTCGGCATCATCGACGTGCCGGGCCACGAGAAATTCATCCGTACGATGGCTTCGGGCGTCACCGGCATCGACCTGGCGTTGCTGGTCGTGGCGGCCGACGACGGCGTCATGCCGCAAACGCGCGAACACCTGGCCATCCTGCGCCACCTGAATGTGGAGCGCGCCGCCGTGGCCATCACCAAGGCCGACCGCGCCGGGCCGGACCGGCTCACCGAGGTTGAAAACGACATCGCCCTGCTGCTGGCGAACACGCCGTTCGACGGCGCGCCGCAATTTCGCACGAATGCGCTCGATCCCGATGACCGTGGCGTGGCCGGCCTGCTGGCGTATTTCGATACGGTGGCAGCCACCCTGCCCGCCCGCGGTTCGGCGCGGCTGTTCCGCCTCGGCGTCGACCGCGCGTTCGTTCTCGCGGGGCGCGGTACCGTCATTACCGGCACCGCTTTGTCCGGCAGCGTGGCGGTGGGCGACAGCCTGGTGCTGGCGCCCGGCGGCGACACGGTCCGTGTGCGCGCCATCCACGCCCAGAACCAGAGCGCGGAAACGGGCCATGCCGGCCAGCGCCTGGCACTGAATTTGGCCGGCATTGCGCGCGACGACATCGAGCGCGGCAACTGGCTGGTGGCGCCGCCTCTGGCCGCCTGCTCCGAGCGGCTCGATGCCGACGTGGTGCCGGGTGCCGATGCGCCTGCCTTATCGAGCTGGATGCCGGTGCACGTGCACCTGGGCGCGGCGCACCACCTCGCGCACCTGGTGCCATTGGGCGAGGCCGCCCCCGATGGGCGCGTGCTGGTGCAGCTGGTGTTCGATACGCCGGTGCATGCCGTCCCGGGCGACCGCTTTGTGCTGCGCAATGCGCAAGCGACGCTGACGATCGCCGGCGGCGTCGTGCTCGATCCATTCGGCGCATCCCGCAAGCGCCGCAGCCCGGCGCGCATGGCCTGGCTCGACGCGCTGCGCGGCTTTGCCGGTGACGCCGACGTGAACGCCCTGCTGGCCCGCGCGCCGGCCGGCCTGAAACTGTCCTTGCTGGTGCGCCTGTCGCAAACTGCACCCGAACACTTGCCACTGGCGCCCGCGACATTGCGCCTGCCGCTGCCGGGCGGCGACCAGTTGCTGATCGATCCGGCGGCGCTGGCGCCGCTGCAGGAGAAAGTCCTCGACGCGGTCTCAGCCTTTCACGCGCGCGTCCCCGACGACGCGGGCCCGGAGCGCTGGCATTTGAAACGCATGGTGTATCCGGATGCCGACGAGGCGCTGTGGGCTGGGCTGGTCGCGACGCTGCTGGAACAGGGCCGGCTGCGCGCCAGCGGCAACCGCCTGCACCTGCCCACGCACAGCGTCGACCTGACCGAAGCCGAACGGGCCAGCGGTGCGCGCCTGCTGGCGCAGCTGGAGGCGGGCCGCTTCGATCCGCCGTGGGTGCGCGACATGGTGAAAACGCTGGCCATGCCCGAGGACGACGTCAGGCGCCTGCTGCGCAAGCTGGCCCGTGCCGGCATGGCCAGCCAGGTGGTGCCGGACCTGTTCTATCACCCGCGCGCGCTGGCGGACCTGGCCCGCATCATCGCGGTCTCCGAAGATGGAGAAACAGCGAGTTTCCGGGATGCGACAGGCCTGGGCCGCAAGCGGGCGGTACAGGTGTTGGAGTATTTCGACCGGGTCGGCTATACTCGCCGCATACAAAACCGCCACGTCCTGCGTCCCAACGCAAGCTGGCCGGACGAACCAGGCCCCGGTGCAGTTGCCTGACCGGGGCGGGTTCAAACCTTGTCGTCAAACCGTGTAATACGGAGGGCAATCACATCCGGTGATGTGGCCGGGCTTCAAACCCGGTTGGGGGCGTCAGCCGTTCCCATGTAAGTTCGACTCTTTCTGCCTTCCGCCACTTCCCTCTCATTTTCCCCGGCATTGATCGCTCATTTGCCACTTTTCGGTGCCGAGTCGAATGCCGCGCGCTCGGTGGCGCTGCCGGATTTTTCCGACGGTTGCGTTTCCATGGCCGATTCCGCGCTGGTGCCGGCGCTGGTCTTCGCGCCCTTGGCGCTGGCGGTTTTTTTCACTTTGACGTGCTTCGACTTGCCAGCCTGGCCGGCGTTCTTGTCACCCTGCTTCGCTTCGTTCTGGTCGGCCGTCGCGGTGCGCGACGGCGTCGCTTCGATGGCGGCCTTGCTCTGGGCCGTGTTACCCGGCGGGTTCGAGTAATTCGTGACCGAGTGGCTTTGCGCAAATGCCGCGCCTGCCAGTACCATGGCCATGACGGCGGTGCTTATCTTGATGGTGTTGTTCATAGCGTTCCCCTTGCAATGAGTGCGACAGTCTCACAGTACTGCCCTTGCCGCTATTGTGCCGCCAAGCTCTGCAGGACGGCGTAGGAGAAGTTGCCGCCAGTAAGTAAGCCGCTGTCTTCCAAGCGCCTATAATCGCTGCATTGCCACCAGGAGCGCACTGTGAACGTCCATCCCATCCAGCTGTTCGACACCGGCTCGTCGACTTTCACGTACCTGCTGGCCGACCCGGACAGCCGCGCCGCCGTCCTCATCGACCCGGTCGACACCCATGTCGAGCGCGACCTGGCCCACCTGCGCCGCCTCGGCCTGCAGCTGGTGTATGTGCTCGAGACCCATGCGCACGCCGACCATGTGACGTCGGCCGGTGCGCTGTGCGCACTGACCGGCGCGCTGGCGGCGGTGCCGAGCGGTTGCGGCATCGCGCCGGCCAAAGTGCAGCTGAGCGACGGTGACGTGCTGCGCTTCGGCATAAATGAGTCGATCAGCGCCATGCATACGCCGGGCCACACGGCCGGCAGCATGTGCTACCTGTGGCGCGGCAACCTGTTCACGGGCGACACCCTGCTCATCGACGGATGCGGGCGCACCGATTTCCAGGGCGGCAGCGCGGAGGCGCTGTACGACAGCGTCACGACCCGGCTGTTTGCGCTGCCGGACGACGTACTGGTCTGGCCGGCGCACGATTACAGGGGCCAGTCGGTGTCCTGCATCGGCTGGGAGCGGCGCCACAATGCGCGCCTGGCCAACCGCAGCCGCGCCGATTTTGTGATCCTGATGGGGCAGCTCGATCTGCCCAAGCCGAAGCTGCTGGACATCGCGGTGCCGGCGAACCGGAACCTGGGGCTGCACGCACGATGACGCGCCCGCGCGGCCCGCTACGCGCTGTTCGCGGGCCGGGTCGACGCAATGTTGCGCAATCGCTCGCGCAGCCGCGGCGCTGCAAAATCGAGAAAGCGGCGCATCTTGAGCGGCATCTGTCCGCGCGCCGCGTGGACCAGGTGCACCGGCGCCGCCTCCGGCTCGAACGCTTCCAGCATCACGGCCAGCGCGCCGCGCCGGACGGCATCGGCGACCTGGTAATGCAGCACGCGCACGATGCCGACGCCAAGCGTGGCGGCGTCGGCAGCGGCCTCCGGGGTGGTCACGGCCAGGCGCGGCGCGATGGCAATGTCGAGCGCGGCGCCTGATGCAGGATCGCGGAAACGCCAGGACGGCACGGGCATCGGCGTATCGACCGCGACGCAGGGATGGCGCTGCAGGTCGGCCGGTACGTCCGGCATGCCATGGATGGCCAGCAGGGCCGGACTGGCGCAGCAGACCATGCGCATGGTCCCGACCTGCGTTGCCACCATGGCGCTGTCGGGCAGCGTGCCGATCCGCAGCGCCATGTCGACATGGTCGCCGACCAGGTCGACGTTCCGGTCGGCCAGGATCAGCCGCACCGTGATCGCATCGTGCGCCGCCAGGAAATCGGCGACGATGGGCAGCAGGTGCAGGCGCCCGAACATCAGGGGCGCCGTGATCGCAAGCTCGCCTTTCGGTTCGGTAAATTCGCCGGCGGCGTCGCGCTCGGCCTCGTCGACCTGCTCGAGAATGCGGCGCGCCGCCGCGACGTAGGCGATGCCGGCGTCGGTCAGGCTGAGCTTGCGGGTGGTGCGCATCAACAGCCGCGCGCCCAGCAGGTTCTCGAGGTCGGACAGCTTGCGGCTGAGCGTGGCAAGCGGCACGTGCAGCGCGCGTCCGGCTGCCGACAGGCTGCCCTTTTCGACGACCGTCAGCAGCAGCGCCATGGCTTCCAGGCGATCCATCGATTCTTCCATTTTATGATAGAGTTATTCCCAATATTACCGGATTATCAATCTGGATGGAAAAGCGCACACTTGGACCTGTCACCAACAAAGGAGCGCTGCCATGTCCTACGGTTTTCTCGATATCGCCATCACACCCGGCGTGCGCGCCGCGCAGGAAAAAATGGGCGTTGCCGACACGTGGCGGGATTTCAAGGGCCAGCGTGCATTCGACCGCTTCACCGGACACGAAGCCGCGTTCATTGCCGAACGCGACAGTTTTTACATGGCCACGGTATCGGACACCGGCTGGCCCTACGTGCAGCACCGCGGCGGACCGGCCGGCTTCCTGAAAGTGATCGACGCCCGCACGCTGGCCTTCGCCGACTACCGGGGCAACAAGCAGTACATCAGCACCGGCAACCTGGCATCCGACCAGCGCGCCTGCTTGTTCCTGATGGACTACAAGCACCGCGCGCGCCTCAAAATCTACGTGCGCATTGAGACGCTGGACGTCGGGGACGATCCCGGCCTGACAGCGCGCGTCACCGACCCGGGCTACGGCGCGAACATCGAGCGCATCTTCCGCGTGCACCTGGAAGCGTTCGACTGGAACTGTCCGCAGCACATCACGCCCCGTTTCACCGAAGCGGAGATCACGGAGGCCACGGCGCCGCTGCGCGCACAGCTCGCGCGGCTGACGGAAGAGAACCGCGCGTTGCAAACGCGCCTTGCCGAGGCAGGCGGTTTGCGCTGACAATCCCGTACCTGTTCCACACCGCGCGCATGATCATGTCCCGTTCCGAACGCCTGCTGCAACTGCTGCAAGTCCTGCGCCGCCACCGCCATCCGGTCAGCGGCCGGGCGCTGGCCATCGAAACCGGCGTCAGCATCCGCACGCTGTACCGCGACATCGCCAGCCTGCAGGCGCAAGGCGCCGCCATCGAAGGCGAAGCCGGCGTC
>Ga0265780_10001757_pt1 | contig 30032 bp, 18 predicted proteins | sample P1T30metagenome_FD_192432 | JGI IMG/M metagenome (GOLD analysis project Ga0265780, IMG submission 192432) | Plant litter microbial communities from East Loma Ridge, Irvine, California - P1 T30 | ecosystem: Environmental > Terrestrial > Plant litter > Unclassified | place: USA: California... | reverse complement strand
TGAACTTGACAAAGCAATACGGCTGCGCTCCAAAGACCTGGTGCATCTCCTGTGTGCCATTCCTCTCCAACAACAGCATCTACTCGCTGCTGCAGGACGCCCTCTCGACCGTTGTCATCAACTCATCGCGAGCAGCCAACGCCCGGATAATGCTCCAGCACACAGGCAGCGTCTGCTTCGACCTCCCCAAAGGCCCCTTCACCTACGACGACACTTTCATCGTCTCCCCCTTCGACAACACCTTCCAATTCCTCCCCGACGTCCCCTACGAGCTCGCCAGCCAAGTCATCGGCCATCTGAACAGCGGCAAATTCATCGGCAAGCGCTCTTCCTCGCACAACCAGGAACCAACCCCACAACCCTCCACCCAAACTTCAACCTCCTCAACCCCTCCCTCCCCTCCCTAGGCGAAACCTGCCCCGACACCCCCATATTCCACCACCCTACAACGATGAAACGCTCCCTGGGCCGCATAACTCTCGCCACTAGCCCCAACCCCCACCCAGGCTAGGTAACCCACGACGACTGCGGCTCAACAGGCGACGACACAATCCACACCCCGATCCCCAAGTTCCCGATCCCGAAATACTTCGCGGCAAACGGCTCTTTCCCCCTCGACGGCAGCGCGCCCAAGACCGTGGACTTGGTCTTCTTGGATTTCATCGGGGAAAATGTGCTGGAGATTCTGAGGGGGGATTTGGGCGCGACGGAGTACGGGGAGGTGGATGTGTGGGAGTATTTGCCGGGCAATTGGACGACGAATGGTTATATGAAGGCTTATGCTAGGGGGGAGAAGGGTTGGCAGAGGGATGTTGCGGATTGTCCGGTGGGGTTGGGGATTGGGTATGGGGATGATGGGGAGTAGGTTGAGGGTCATAGATTTTGCTCTGGAGGTAAGAATGAACGAGTTGGCTTAGGGGTTTTTTTTTCTGGATTGTTGGATGGTTTTAGCTAGCGTACCGCGTGAGCGCATTTGGCTTTGGTCGTGAGGGATAATTACCTCTTGACGTTCTGACTTCTTAATGTCTGATGTTTAATGCATGCATGTAATGACTCCGCGCCTCTGCTTTCCGGGAATCTAAGTCGACGACGACGAGGAAAAGCGTAGTATTTCGGTGAGTTTGCTTTGACACAATCTGGTCGTGTGTATTTATCCGTCGTCCACTGTAGCAATGCTAGCAATATGATGTTGGATGGTTTTTTAGAACCTTCAAAGATAGATACTATCTTCCCTTCAACGTGATGGATACTCAACCATATTCTTGATCGAAGATGACAACTTTCCACTTAAGCGCTTAAACCCATTCATATAACCCTAAGAATATAAGACAACAAGAAAGATCTTTTAAAGATCATTATTTATTGATTCAAGTGTTGTTTAAACGGAGATGCACGATGTCCCGACCTAGATCCAACACCAACCCGAACCCTTCGACAGATGCAAGCAAGTTGAATGGATAGTAATGTCTTCTTATATTCACAGAGTTAACTTCATTGTGCAAAGCAAATAAAATGGCTTAACATAATCCATCACGGTAGTTGATAAAACAGATCACGGTGTAGGCAGCTAACCTCGGTCTCACTACATGCGATACTGTATATGCCCCGGACGCAGATAAGCACGGCACTAAGCGCTACACTTCGATACATTTATCTAAACATTTTTGTTTGGCCGCAAACTTCATTCCGTCGTGCGGTGTTTAGTCTATAAAGAAAACCGTACCTCTTCTCTCATTGTCTTTACCTTGCCTACGATACGGCCTAAGACGCCCGACTAAACAAAGACATCTATTAGGAGTAATAACAGTGAATCCCTAAGTACACAACGCATCCCTCGCGAAATCCTACGGCTTATTGTACCATGAAGTCCTTTAAAGCTTACAAAATCTAAACCAGTGGCTCAGGCGCGGGCTTCGACCTGATGGCTGAGCCTTGAGTAGCTTTCGCGTGGTGGCGATGGGTACTCGACGTGTGTCCGCGGACGCCACAGGTGTGAGTACACCGCCGTCACGATCGGAGGAGAATTGGCTATATTTGCAAGCGCTTCGAGTGGGTTGAGTATGTGTGTGTGTCGGAGAACATCAGTGTATTGAACTGCAGTTTCTGCAAAAGCGCCTGGTAGCACAATACGGAAGGACCAAACTGATACGCATGTGTTTTGGATGGAAATGGGGCCGAAGGTATTGTATTTGCAAAATCCACGTGGCCTCGCTGTCGCGTCCCAAACCTTTCACGTTCATGCCTCTAACACGAACTTTACGCACTCGGCGAGATCAGAGATACTTAGGTAACTTGTGTCTTCCACGAACTTCTGCACGCGTGCGGCCGTGCGTGTTTTGCCTGGCCAACCCAGCACGAAGCGTGGATGCGTAGTGGTGGAGCACGACAGATATCTCGCTGCTCTATACCCAATTCGGCAGGATGCATCGAGCGAGTGCAGCCAGCACGAAGACGGATGATTCCAATTCGGAAGATCGGAGAAGCAAGACAAAATGAATTCATCAGGCTGCGTTTGGCCAGTCCAGTAAATGCCGCGACATCCATTGACGTCGGCTACCTAATCAGCATGGAATCGTTGAGGTGTTCCTACGTGCATCCGCGATTATTGCCACAGATCTGCAGCATGACGATGTAGTGAAGATTACTCTAGCGTGTCTGTGATTGGTCGGTACCCCAGCGTCCCGCGTAACGGCATGTGGGTTGAGGTCTGTTGTCGTGACACCACCACGTCTGGGTGCAAGACACAACAAACTATCCCAAAAACGTCATGACCCGAAAACTTAATGCCGTCATAACCTTTTGTGAGACAGCGAGCTAACCTAGATTAAGCTTTATCTCCAGTCCGCAGTGGCGGAACCTACATCATATATATTCTGTTTCTTCCACTTCAATCTTCTGTCACCAACTCAAGTTATACACTCATCACACATCATGGCACCCTCTGCAACCCACCACTTCGCTGACGGCAGCCGCGCTGGCGACGCCTACCGTGACTACAACGACGACCGCAGCGCCAAGTCGCAAGATACCCTCTACACCACTTCCAATGGTGTTCCCATGCCCCACCCCTACGAGACACAGCGTGCAGGCGAGAACGGCCCTCTTCTTCTCCAGGACCACCACCTGATCGACCTGCTTTCTCACTTCGACCGCGAGCGTATCCCCGAGCGTGTCGTTCACGCCAAGGGTGGTGGAGCCCACGGTTTCTACAAGACAACCGATCCTCTCGACGACCTTTGCGTGGCAGACATCTTCTCCGCCAAAGACAAGGAATGCCCCATCAGTGTCCGTTTCTCCACCGTCGGCGGCGAGAGCGGTACTCCTGACTTGGCCCGCGACCCTCGCGGCTTCAGTGTCAAGTTCAGGACTGACGAAGGCAACTGGGACATGGTTGCCAACAACACCCCCGTCTTCTTCCTCCGCGACCCCGCGAAGTTCCCTCACTTCATCCACACCCAGAAGCGTCACCCGGCTACCCACCTTACCCATGCCGACGACTCCACCATGTTCTGGGACTACCTTTCACAGAACCCCGAGTCCGTCCACCAAGTCATGATCCTCATGGGCGATCGCGGTATCCCTGACAGCTGGAGGAAGATGCACGGCTACGCTGGCCACACCCTCAAGCTTGTCAACAAGAACGGTGACTGGGTGTACGCACAGATGCACATGAAGAGCAAGCAGGGCACCTCTTTCGTCACCCAGGAGGACTCTGCCAACTACAGCCCCGACTACTCCCAGAAGGATCTTTACAACGCCATCGAGGCTGGCGACTTCCCTGGCTGGGACGTCTGCTTCCAGACCATGACTCCCAAGGAGGCTGAGGACTTGTGGGAGAAGCAGAGGATCAACGTCTTCGACTTGACTCACGTCTGGCCGCACAAGCAGTTCCCTCTGCGCAAGGTTGGAGAGTTCTTCCTCAATGAGAACGCCAAGAACTACTTTGCCGAGATCGAGCAGATCGCATTCAACCCTGCCCACATGGTTCCCGGTATCGAGCCCTCTGCCGACCCTGTGTTGCAGTCCCGTCTTTTCTCTTACCCCGACACCCACCGCCACCGCATCGGTGCCAACTACCAGCAGCTCCCCACCAACGCCACTCGCACACCCTACCGCGTTGGCAACTTCCAGCGTGATGGTAACATGGCATTCCACAACCAGGGTTCGCGCCCCGCCTATCTCAGCTCCATCGAGCCCATCTCTTTCCGCAACCGCAGTGTGAACCTCAGCAAGGTCCACGGCAACTTCATCGGCGAGGCTGTCAGCTTCCTGAGCGAGATCCGTCCCGAAGACTTCAACGCTCCTCGCGCCTTGTGGGAGAAGGTCTGGGATGAGGGTGCCCGCCAGCGCTTCATCAGCAACATTAGCGGACATATGAGCAACTGCACAGTCGAGGAGATCATCAAGCGCCAGATTGGTATCTTCCGCGAGGTCTCCGACGACCTCGCCACTCGTCTTGAGAAGGCTACCGGTGTCAAGGGTTACCCCGGCATCTCTGGCCTCCGCTTCAACGGTTCGCACAACGCTATGGCTGATGACGGTCGCAACAAGAGTGCCAACGGCATGAACCCTGACGAGGCCAGCGGCGAGGCTCTGAACAACGGTGCTCCTCGCTATGGCTCTCACAAGGCCTAGATTGGCAGTATTAGGAGGAAAAGTACTTGTATGTAATGTTTTATGACCAATGAATACCATTTCTTGAAGATTCAGCCTTCTTCCCGTTGCTATGCCTCGTCCCCATGTGAATCAAGCATCATGTTCATCGTAGATCCAACCGAAAAGGCATGTCCAAAGTTTCCATGCGGTGTTATCGGTGTCAGTTTTCGCACATATCAATCCTTAGCCCGACAACTGTACAGATCGAGGCGATTGTGTAGAAGGTCATTAAGGTCTCTTCAAGAATCCCACACACTCTTACCTACATGTACTCACCAACAAGCCGACTGCATCACGTCAACTTCACCAACCACCCAACCCTCCTCCTCACCACGCCATCGCCTCATTGTAGAACTCCACCCCAACCCCAGCACCTTCGTCACCCAGAACCTCGACAACAGCCCCCCGACACGCATCCACCATCCTCGCCGGCCCGCAAACAACCACAGCCAAACGATCCCCTACACAAGACGCCCTCGCTTCTCGAATCGCGGAGGCAAAATCCGGACGGCCTCGAAGGAGGGCATACGCGGGCCCCTTGCGCCCGCCACCTCTCTTCTCCCCCTCCTCAAGCCCACCATCGTCGTCCTTGGTTCCAGCAGAAGATCCGCCACCGGCGGCCCGCGTCTCGTACACGCTCATCCTGAAATTCGGATCTCGCACCGCGGCCGCGAGTTCGCGCGAGCAGACGTTTTCCGCTAGACGCGAAGTGGGGACCGCCCAGAGGAGGTGGATGGTTGGTTTCCGCAATGGGAGGAGGTGGGTTAGATGGGAGATGGCGGCTGTTATGCCGCTGCCGGCGACGAGGAAGAGGATGTTGGGGAAAGGGGTTAGGTCGAGGGTGGGGCCGTAGGGGCCTTCGAGGAGGAGGGTGATGGCTTTTGGGGAGGGGGTGAGGTGGGTTTTGAGGGAGGCGGTGAAGCCGGTGTGTGGGCGGATGAGGAGGGTGTGGTTTGTTGTTGGTGGTGTTGTTGATTGAGATGAGGAGATAGGGAGGGTAGCTGGGTGGGGAGTTTTGGAGTCTTCTTTTGATGTTGGCAAGGATGGAGAGTGTGAGCCTTCGATCGTTGTGGGTCTCTGCCAAGAGCAGAGAGTGAAGGGGTGGCTCTGGTAGCTTTTGATCCCGGTGGCGGCGTAGAGGTAGTAGTATTCGCCGGGGTTGATGGTCTTGTTCGGGAGTAGGGCGCTCAAGTCAAGGCGGATGATGTCGGCAGAGGGATCGTAGGTTGCTGCGGCCTTCCTGCCTCTGATGAAACGCGGGATTAAACCGAAGTAGATCACTCGTGCTAGGCGTAGGAGGCGGTCGAATGACCAGATGGCGATGCAAAGCCATAGGAAGCCGTTAAGTTCTCCAGTGAACACTTTGACGTGGCTGTAGGGATTTTTAGCGTTCTGGATGGACAATGGATCGATGATGAAAGACTTACAACCAGAGCGCAACGATAAGGACGACAGCCAATATGATGTGCACGAAGAGGAAGACATCGTAGCATTTGGTTCGGCAGACATGAATCGAGCTCGCGATCATCAACGACATCGTTATGATAGTCTGTAAATATCAGCGACGGTGATCCTCACAGCTTTGGACAGCAACTTACGATCACACCACAATACCAGTATTCTTCTATCCAACTGGCCGCGTACAGTCCTTCGCCTGCACGGTACGTATAGACCGAATAGCTCACGGAGTGCACAATGGCGAGCATCAAGCACATTCGAGCGACCCATCGATGGAAACGATTGTACGTGGCGAACGACCAGCCAGTGATCCAGAGTAACGGGTCATTTCTCTGTGCAAACACAAACGCCACTGGGAGTTGAGTGATTGTGAGCAGACCAGCCCTGTCTCCGAGGTAGCGGGATATTTGCAACGAATATGTTGGGTACCTGCAATTCCGTTTAGCATAATACGAAGATGGTCAAAGATTGATGAGGCCATACCAGAGGTTTCCTTCGAAAAGCTCATAGCCGGGGAATAAGAAGATGATGTTCATAACCAAGTACACGATCAAGAGTATGGTCTCAAGACGTGGTGGAATGGTACCAAAGCCTGCCGAGTCTTGACAGTGCCCACCAAATGTCGCCGGGAGGAGCAATCGTCTTCTGAACCAGAGACTCATACTGCTTGTGTCCGGTTGACAACGACCTTTCGCATGGCGTCGGGCAGCCAATAGCTCTGTGCAACGATAGATCAATCCGACGACGATCGCTAAGCCCCAGAATCCGTACATCGACCAACTTGGGACAACGTTAGCGATTGATCGATAGCATCGTTCGACATCTTGGTTGAGAGCCTTACACAAAATCGTATGCCAAGCGTCGGTTCTTGAAATGGGCGGCGGTAGTTCGATATGCGGTTTCGAACCAGTCCAGACTGACGATAACTGCATGATCCAGAGGGGCTTCGCCCGACTCAAGTATTAGCACTTCGTCAACTTCATCGACCGCTGCCAATTTACTTGACGGAAGTGTAAAGCCATCGAGACTTGGCAGATGTATGCCAGCATTGGTTAGGCAGACTTTGTCTTGGAGTTTCAGACCGAGTGTTACCTCCTGATCGGTGCAGTAACTCTGGATGCAGTACGAGAACGATTCGAGGAAAAGATCGTTGGCGCAAAGGTTCGTGTAGTAGTCAAGCTCTTCGGAGCCTTCAAAGGTAACATAGCTGGTGGCTTCATTGCAAGCCCAAACACAGTATTGTCGAGGTGATGGCGAAGTGCTGGCAAGTACTGGTGGTAAAAGAGAGGAGAAAGCGACTAGACAAACGGTCAGTGACTGCTTACGCAGGGGGGAAGGACTGGACATCTCTACTGACCAAAACCGCCATACGACTAACCAGCGATACCCCCAGATCTTATCAATCGATCAATCGATCATCTGATTACTGCGAGACCGGTCTCCATCGTGGAAAAATCTGATAAATCGTTAGACCTTGCTTGTGCACAACTAACAAGAAGTATCATTGATTAAATCCGGCGTTGTACCGAGTCTAATGGTGGACCGCCAAGAAGTTTAAGATCAGATAAGGAAGAGGATCGGTGCATCAAGGTATGCCTAGACTCGTCAGTGACCTTGGCATCGAGAGGATTAGTTATTGCTGTTGATGAAGTTTCGTAAGAACATGTTGGGGTTGGTTGTTGAGGTTAAGGACGCCGCTGAAGCGATGGTTCACCAGCACCTCAACTACGCGCCATAGCCACCTCGTCTATGCGTACCCGACGAAGTGTATTTCCCAACAGTCTACGCGTTCCAGAGGCCTGTTGACTGAAAGGATATGGCAGGTGCTGATTTTTCGATCTTATCTTGTTGACGTGAAAGAATACGTAGGTCGATAGACATGGCCTTGAAGGCCATAGAAGGGACAATGCGGCACCCTAACCCTAACGTCAAGAAACTCCGCCATCCCCTCCCACCTCCGTCGACGCTGGATGAAAGGAAATATCAATCTTACACAACAGAAATACTGGGGCTCGCGTGCTTCAGCCTTTCGTCGTTCTCTCTCCATTCGAAACCTTTCTTGGTATACACCCCTGGCAGCTGCCCAGTACCCTTCGCCATGATCCACTCATGAGCCGACATCTCGGGCTCACTGCTCTCTACCGTAGGCTGTGAATCGATAATCCCTCCTTCGAGTCGCTTCAGAACGACAGAATCTTCAGGTCGGCTAAAGAATACGAGCGAGTTGCGCTTCTCGCCTGCCTGCTCGCCGACAGGCGGCACGACGCGATGGATATTCGATCTCAGCAATCCCGCCGTGAACTTCACCATCGCGTCGCCGAGGTTCACAACACATGAGCCGGGGACAGGGCGGACATACACCCATTCCGTGGAATCTGGGACGCGGATTTGCAAACCGCCGAGCCAGTTGAAGAGGATGGTGATCGAGCCAAAGTCCGTGTGCTCTGCGCGCTGCGCCTGCGCGGCACTGAATGGATACGGCGGGGCCTGCACGAAGCGGACGTGATCACCCGAACGCTCGTGAATACGATGGAGATTTGCGAGTGTGCCGGGCGGAAGCTCCAGGTGTGTGTTGAGATGCTCTAGCAAGACGTCGACGGCCGCTCGGCAATGCTTGATGTAGCTGGCGAACAGCTCTTGATGGTCAAGGATCATTTCATGGCAAGCGAGGCGCTCGCAATTGCCCAGGACATCGTCCTTGCGGAGCTTGCATTTGTCAGTATGGTCTGGCACTAGATGACTGCATTGTGCCAGGAAAGGTAAGAAGCGTAGAAGGTCGTATCATCGCAATGATATGCGGTCCAGGGATAGCAAACAGGGGTGCTCACATTGTAGTTCTCGCTACGAAGAGGCACGCCGTCTTTGTCCTTGACGTCGAGCTCGCTGTAGCGATACGCGTAGAATGGATGGAGATGAGGACGACCATAAACGTCCTTGACCTCGTTTGGCAGCTCGAAGAATTCCTTTTGGAGCGTGTTGAGCTTCTCGGCTTCCTTGATAATCTGCTCGCCTAGCTCCGAGCCGAACAGATCGAGATAGAAGAACCCGAGTTCTTTGCATGCTTTGAAGAGAGCAACCGAGGCGTTGGCATCGCTACCTTCGAGGTCTTTAAACGACACCGAGACAAGCGGTGCGGTCTTGATGTCCTCTGGGAATCTTGGCAGCAAGTGGTGCGAGGTGAGTGGCTGCATCGTGATGTGAACGAGAGTTTGACAAATGTGGGTGTGAGTGGTGATGTGTTAGAATCTAATCGCAAGTGGGAAGAACTCACGTTTCCAAGTTGACAGTTGAGGACTATCTATCAATCAACACTGACCGCGGGTATTGCGGCAAAATATGTGGGTATGCTGCATTGAAGCCCGCATCCTCCAAGTATCGTCTCTGACTATGGATCATCCTAGACGAACCACATAAAGGTCAATCACAACCTGCAGCAAGTCCTACATGATAGTGAAGGAAGGTCCTGTCGCAGACCTGATAACAAGTGCCCCACTCTTCGCTTACGTTGCTTAGATTGCTTGTATGCCGAGTTATCCACCTACTACCTACCTACCTACCTACCTACCTACCTACCTACCTACCTACCTACCTTATTCGGGCAACATATTATGGTTTTGTCTACAGATCATACGTCCAGAGCTTTTGATGTTCTTTCCGAATGCTTCATCAGATGTCTCCCGCAGTACCCGTCGCAGCATCGCCGGCAAGCATTGCTTGCATCGATCTCAACAACGGGTCATCACTCTCGCGTTTTCCATGCTGGCCTATCTATATGCCGAGCATGTACGGAAGATACAAGCACCTCTCACCGGCTTGAGTGACTGTTGATCCTACAAGAACGTGCTTGCTTTGAGAAGCACCCATGTCGGTGGCTACCTTATCTCCCAACCCGCCTAAGCGTATCAGCGACCCATTTACCCATATAATGATGCGGAAGCTGGGTATGTGAGAGAAGTATGAAAGATCGGGCAGACGCGAAGGTTCCTCAAAAAGCTGTATATTGACACTCCAGTTCTCATTGACATCGCACTTTGCAGAACGCTGATCTCAATGGGTAAGTACAACCAACCCGATCTTCCAATCCTGTAGACTGACCTCCAAAGCCACTTCAGACACCCACATTACCCTCGACCTTGAGGCGTCTGGTCGTGATGTTGGGGCTGTTTTTGGGAAAGACAAAGATCGCAAATCCTATGGGCGAGATGCATCATCTGAAGCCGTAGATATCGGTGTAGGCACCGTCATCACGCCGAGCTCTTTCAAGGATGATTGTTCGCCGACTGAAGAAGAGATCAGAACGCTTCGCAAAGTTGCCGGATCCGTGTCTTGGTCTGGTTACATGTTGTGCTTTGTTGAGGCAGCCAACAACGCTTCTTACTACGGTGTAACCGGAGTGTTCGCAAATTTCTTACAACGACCACTCCCGGATGGCGGCAACGGATGGGTGAGCATTCGATGCGATCAAATGACGGCAAACAGTTTCTGACTGCCATCATTTAGGGTGCACCTCCGAAGGGAACTCAACAGTCTGCCGGCGCTCTCGGTCTCGGTCTCCAGACCGCCCAGGCCCTTACTGTGCTCTTCACTTTCCTTGCCTACTGCACGCCCCTCCTCGGTGGATATCTCGCAGACGCAAAGCTCGGTCGTTACAAAGCCTGCTGGTACGGCGTCATCATCGGCTTCTTCTCCCACGTTCTCTTGGTAATCGCTGCCATCCCTAGCGTCATGACCGGAGGCTACGCCGTTGTGCCGTTCATCATTGGGATTATCAGTCTGGGTTTCGCATCGGGGTTCATCAAACCCACTATCGCTCCGATGATCGCGGACCAATCTACCGTCAAGAAGGCGACGGTCATAACACTCAACACAGGCGAGAGAGTCATAGCGGATCCGAACGCTACGGTCGAACGAATGCTGCTTCTATACTATTGGGCGTCGAACCTCGGCGACTTCTTTTCGATCGCGACTACGTTCACGGAGAAACACATCGGTTTCTGGCTTGCCTAGTGAGCTCTGATTTAACTGAATTGCGCGAAAACTTGCGCTGACTGTTGACAGCCTGTTACCCGGAATCGTTTACATGCTGATGCCCATCTGTTTACTATGGGCCAAGCCCCGAATCACCATGTACCCGCCCGGCGGTTCCTCAGTAGCCGATGGCATCAAAGTGATCCGCCTCGTGCACAAACAAGCCGAACATCTCAAGACGACAGACGCAGACTGGGAGGCCGCAAAACCAACAAACCTCAAGTCCAGCTCCACATACGAAGCAATAGCAGCCCAACATAAACCCAACTGGATCTCATGGGACGACGACTTTGTCGACGAACTACGCACAACGCTGAAAGCCTTCTGGGTCTTTGCCTTCCTGCCCCTTTGGTACATGGCGGACGGCGGCACCAACACCATCCTCACTAACATGGCCGGCTCGATGACGACCAACGGCCTCCCGAACGACCTCTTGTTCAATTTCAACCCGATCTCAACCGTCATCGCCATCCCAATTTACAACTGGGTGTTGTACCCCGGCCTCCGCAAGCGAGGGATCAATTTCTCTCTGATCCAGCGAATGTCATGCGGCTACTTCATCGGAGCAATCCTCAACGCTTGCGCGGCCATCATCCAGTGGCAAGTCTACGAGACCAGCCCCTGCGGCTACCGCGCGACGAACTGCGACGTCGGCACTGGTGTCTCACCTCTGGTAAGCAAACCTTCCAAAAGAAAATCGAGTGCTCACTGTTTGAGCGTCTTTGCTAACGAAACCCTCTTATATTCGAAATTCAGTCCGCCTGGCTGACCGTCATCCCTTTCTACCTGCAACCCCTCGGCGGCATCATGATCTCCGTCAGCTCCTACGAAATCGCCTACACCATGACCCCGCCGCGCATGAAAGGCAGCGTGATAGCCGTCGTCTTCTTCACGTACGCGATTTCGCAGGCGGTGGTCGAGGCTGCGGCGCCCGCTTTTCAGGATCCCTACTTGGTTTGGCCGTTGTGAGTAAATCGAATTCTCTTTGAACTGGCTTGGCTATGCATTGAGGCTCGTCGGGTCGGGAATTAGTGATTTGGTTTGACTGACTTCGGCACGACTCGTGTGTGATCTAGTGTTGCAATTGGAATTGCGAATCTTCTCGCTTCGTTCTTCAATTGGTACCTTTTCCGCCACATCGATCACCGCGATCATACCGATTTGCATCGGATGGGTGAGCCGGTGGGTGAGGTGAAGACTCAGGTGGAAGAGACCAAGGTTTAAAATTCAGGGGTTCCCCAGACGTAGTGCCATGCTCATGCTCTGTAGGGGCTTGGGAGACAAGGCAAAGAGGGTGAGGGAAAGGGACCGCGAGTGAACGAGCGAGGCCATGGGATCATCTCCATGACTATCACACAATTGGGTAGTGGGGGTTGGTCGACAAGACGCTCGTCAATTCGACGATTGAGGCTTGATAAATGGCCAACAACCTTTGAATTAGGAGTGTCAATTTCTATCTACGAGGGTTCCACCCGGGCTATATACATCCTCACCTCAAAAGATGCGTGTGTGAGTTCTTTCGCGGATGTATCGTCAGGTTGGGGGTATCTATCATCTATATATAGCATGCTGGTGATTCTCGCCAAAACTTATGAAAAATTGTCGAAAGAAAAGATGAAACGCGCTCATAGTGATTCCAACCACTCCTTTTCACTTTACGCTCAGTCGTCATTACATCCCGCCCCTCTCCGGAGTGACCCGAGACCGCCACCCGGGGTTTGCCTCGAGATGGGTTTCGAAATTTCTGCGCGAGTCCAATGTTACCAAATTCCTTAGAACACTGCCACCTCACTTGTCTCTCGGCCCAAGAGCGCTCTTGATAAGCTTGTAAAACGCTATCACCGAATCGCCCATAGTTGGCCTTTTGTCGATATCTTCGAATCGATGATCCCTCTTCGATTTCCTGTCGCCATGATGCCTGTCGTCGTGCGAGTGCTTCGAATGTCTGCTCCGCCGACTATCATGCGACTGCCGTGATCGCTGGGTAGAGTGGCTGGATCGCGGGTCATGGTCGTCGATTGGCAAGTGTGGGCGTGGAGGATGCGTGTAGCTGGCGTGGCGTGGCGAGGAGAAGCCTTGTCCAGGGATCGGTTGTGGGTATTGTTGTTGTGGTGGTTGTGGGTAGACTGGGGCAGGCTGGGGCATTGGAAGCGGCGGTGGAGCTGCGGTGTAGATCTCTTGTTGGGGGTAAGGTGCGGCGTAGTGTGTTTGAGCTGGATATTGTTGGGTTGGTGGCGGGTGGGAGTAGGTCCTTGGACGGTATTTATCTGGGGCGGCGATGTTGGTGCTGGCGCGGTTTGTGCCGGGTCGCATGGTCGGAGGAGGTTGTTCTGAGTATGTGCCTGCTGGCGGAGGGTACAAAGGCATTATAATATTTTGTTTCGCTATCGATATGTGTTCCTGTGTATTCGGCGTATGGGAATGAAAGAACGACGAAGATAGATGGCGATGTGATTGAGATCTGTAACACAAGTGGTAGTGGATGGTGCAGTGATTGATATGGTTCACCAGCCAAGTGAAGTCAAGCTTGTGAAAGGGAAGACAAGATCACGTAAGTCAGCTTCCGGCCGGGTGCGTATACCTCTATCTTTTAAATCACTGAGAAAAGTCTTGTGCAGACAAGGCTGTAACGCAGATCGCAGGGATCCACTCACACGACATATGATGTGTTGTGAGGCTGTGATGTCGGCACGAGGCGATGAAGACTTAGAACGAGGCACCAGGCACGCTTCGGGCGTGGTGAGAAAGCACCCGCCACGCTCGCAGTCGGGATCACCACGGCTTGCACGGATAGCAACATCTTGGTCTCCAGGCATCCGTACGGCGCATAGTAGTGCGGACGATAAGTGGCGGGAGACTGCGTAAGGCAAACAAATCGAGTAGGTGACTTACATAGTGGCGTGACGTTGCCACGACAAGCAGCTGAAAACAGACCATCGGCCATTTTTCTCGCGCTTTCCACCTTCCAAGAGGAGATGATTCATCAAAGATCGAATTCGCGCGTGAACGATTCGTAATAATGACTGCCCGCCTGCAGCGTCACCGGATCTTGGTGGAATTCCAAAATTCATCAGGCGAACTGATGGTCTTTTTTTTTTTCTTCGCTCGATCGGTACTAAAATGGCGCCATGCTGCGCTCCAGGTGAGATCCTAGTAAACTGTGGTGTGAGGAGAATACATGTCGAAGGATCATGCTGGCGCCCGGGGGCGGAGCTACAAGCTGAATAAGTACATGTACTGGAGTACCGAGCTCTCACCGGTGTCGAGATCTGATTATTGTGCTCCAAAGTCAAATTCTGACTCTGTGACTGTAGTTACGGCGTAAATCTCAGACTTCAAGACTTGTACGTTGCCTGCAGTAGTGATCAACGACGCCATGTTCATCCGCGTAGTAAGTCACCGTGTGAGCACGATGTTCGAGTTCGAGCATCTGCATAAAAGCTAATAATACATCTGAGAAGCCATAATGGAGCCAAGATACTTTGTCTGAGCAAGCCTGAAGTCATCCTTTTCAACAAAAGTGCCGGAGACGCCGTCATCGTTCGTGTTGAAAACGATGTTCGAGCCCACGCCATCCACAGTGCTGGTGTTCCAACTTGGCCAGGTCGCAGCTCCGGCAACTGTGTGGCAGTCAGTCAGCATTGTCAAGATCATGGAGATCGAAAAATGTACACTCACCTCCATGGTTGTTCGGATCCAGGTCTACCACAAACGACGCCCACATCAGACCGATGAGCTTCGACATGGCAGCATACTGGCCGTCAGCTTGCTCGCCAGCGACCGAGTCGAAAAGGTACGAGAGCTCAACACCGTGTGGCGAACCCAACCGGGGCGACCCTCCATTGGTGTGCATGTTGAACCTGCCAGAGTAAGCTTTGCGGCCACGCTTCGCCCAGGCGTCTAGTACGAGGCGTCGCGACGTGTTCTCGACAACATCGGTATGGAACGCCACTGCCCGCTTCCACTGAGCGCCATATGTCTTGTCGTCTTCCGGCGTTGGGCTGTATCTCGCTGGCAAGCCGATAGCATTGACGTCGGGGTACAGGATATCTATTGTCGAAACGGTGCTCGGGTCTGGACCGCCGGCCGCCACGAATGCTCTGAAGTCTGCGTCGCTGTCGACTCTGCCACCGAACCCAAAGACCGTCGCTTCATCTGACGTGGTCGTGTACATGATCGGAACGGGCAAAAAGCGACCGCTTCGCACTGACTCGGTGGGAGGGTCAATCAGAAAATCCCCATCGACTTGAGTGAGCCATGGGCCGAGCCCAGTACCAGTGAATACGGCCGTGTCGGTAATGTTAAGCGCTGACGATAGCTGCTCGACTGGCAAGGAGCGCAGACATTCGAGCTCATTGAGCTCGCCAGAGCAGTTGGTAGAGCTCGTCAAGTTGTTGTACAAGTCCGTGGTGTACGCTGTTGGGTCTTGGATGTTATATGGCCACTTCTCGGCCATACTGCCGCTTTGCATGATGGCTGCACGGAACAGCCCATCGTCTCGTCCCCCGTACGCGGTGAGTTGCTTGCCGATGGACAGTCCACCTCCACTCTGGCCAAACAGCGTGACTTTTCGAGGATCGCCACCAAATGATGCGATGTTCTCTTGTATCCAGTGCAAGGCTAGGCGTTGATCGCGCAGGCCATTGTTAGCGCTGCCGTTGGCGGCGAGCTCTTGTGAGCCCCATAAAAAGCCGAACGCGTTCAAGCGATAGTTTATGGAGACGCCGATAATAGGTTTACCGGCTGCGACTGCTCGCCAGACAAAGTTGGTCATGTCTTGGTCTCTCGAGGAACCAGTATACAGGCCACCGCTGGAGGCTATTTAGTTGGCAGTCTGTCAACTGCGCGAAGAGGTGAGGACGTACCCGTGGATCCAGACCGCAACTGGGAGACTCTCGTTGACATCGATGGTCATGTTTGAGGGACGGTAGACGTTCAGTGTAAGGCAATCTTCGGACATTGGGACTCCAGGTGAGCGCTTTGCGACGTCAGCATCCTGTCGTGGCCCTGAACAGGTTGGCTTGCTTACAACATATTGCATGCAAACGTCGGAGTACTCTCTCGCAGACCTCGTCTCCGGCCAAGACTCATTCAAGCTCTGGGGTGCTCGAAATCGCAGATCTCCGGTGGGAGGTTGGGCATATGGTATGCCAAAGAACTGATCTTGCTGTTTCGCAGAGACGTGATTTCCTTGATAGGTTCCGTTCAAGACATCGACTTGAGGCCGAGCGGTGCACATCGTGAACAGAGTGAGTGAATGTGCTAGTACTTGATAGAAGTTCATTGCGATTGGATGATAGATGTCCAGCAGGACTAGCTGTTATGTTGAAGCAAGGCAAAAGACGCCCCAGAGATCCTAACTTATAGAAGCCTGATCACGTAGCGTTGATCGCCTCCGTTGTATGTTGATAGATATGCTGTCGGCAATATGGACAAGCATTGACAGATTGCCGACATAGAAGTTGAAAATCCGTGACCTACTGTCGGTAAAATGGACGAAGATTGACAGATAGCCGCCGCCAGGACAAGATCGTAGGTGGCTGCCAGCTAGCATAGGCATCAATCTGCTGATAAGATAAGGCTGAAGCGAAATGAGAAAGGCTTCATGTTCTTATCGAGAGGCATCTTGTACGTGCTGGGAGAACGTGGACTTCTTGACGGGAAGACGAGAGATGCACTACTCACGCATACTTCGAGCAAGTATATGAGCATACGGCAGTTGGTCCTGTACCCCAGATCTGCAAGGCGGAAGCAATCTGGCCGTCTTGAAATCCATGCATAGTTGTGAGGAGGTATTGCTGGAAAGGAGGCAGAGGCCGAGTTTAATTTTACTGCTGGAGTTGGTGGACTGAGCTGTGGCCGTATGGTCAGGGCTGGGTGGAATGAGATCTACTGTAGTCTGCGGTGAGGATGCACAGATCTTCTTTACATAGCAGGAGAGATGCAAAGATTGTATGAGGAAGATATAGTTATGTTCAACCTCCAGTTGACGAACAAATGCAGGGAAGGTGAAAGCAGACACCGTAGATGTTGTGACACGGCTCCAACCATGCGATGTCGCGATGACAATCATCTATCTGTACTTGGGGCCGGCGATGCGATTACGGATAGACATCCCCTTGTTATCTCAATGCTGGAATCCGGTCAAATAAATGCTAAGGAACGTGGGGGAGAGGAATCAAGTTTGGAGGCGTCGATGTCGATGCCCGGCGGCTTACTCGATCCATGTCGTGTCTGGGACGGGCAAAACACTGCCAACTGCCAACTCCTTGACAGGGCAGCAGCCATGGAATAATGCTCGTGCACTGCAGTCCTGCTGCAGCAAGCGTACAACCTGTCTTTCTCCAGTGATAGCCTTCTAGTCGATATTCAATAATCCATTCCATTTGTCTGCATACTACCTACTTACACCAGGAAGAGAGAGGTCCACCATTCCCCAACGACCACCACCTCTTCCAGTCCGTCTCTCCCGCGAATAAATAAACAGCAAATCTCCCCCAGCCGCTCCACACATCAACAGCAGCAGCACCACCACCCCCGGCTATGCCCGCCTAAGTCAAGTCACGCGTGGCCATGGTTCGCTTCTCGCTGTCAAGACCCTTCTTCCGTCGCAAACAGTCGACGCCAACCACCCTTCACTCCAACACCGACACCGACACCACCACCCAGGCCTCCGCCTCCTTTTCCAGCATCGCCGCTCGCAGCAACCTCTCCGCAGACCCTTCCGCGCTTGCCCGCAGTACTAGCACCTCCCAATCCTTCACCAAGCCAAAACCTCGGCCGAACCAAGCCCCGGCACTCCCGGACCTTGTGCCCGAGCAGCGCGAGAGCTTGTTGCTTGCATCCGCCCAAGACGACCGCGACACAAAACTCCCACACGTGTCAACAGAAGAGTTGCCGACTCCATCCACCGGTCCTAGGCGGTCCGGGAGCGAAACATTGGCGGGAGAGGGAGAGCGTCGGCCGGAGCCACCCACGCCCGATCACACAGGCAGCCCATCCACTGCTGTAGAGGATATCCCGCAAGATACCAATGGAGAGGACGTGAAAACCCCGCCACAACTGGTCCTACAGGAGCCGACGCCAAACGCGACGCCGAATGCAGACGAAGTCCCTCCACCAACAGCCCTTGTAGCCTTGCACGGAGCGTCACCTCTCATACAGCAAGAGTCCGCTTCCAGCGAACCTTCACAGCCCACTTTATCTTTGTCAGGCCCATCCCGACGTTCTTCCAGTCAGGTTTCGCCTCGACACCAGTCCATCGAGGATCCAGACGTACGACGCCAGAGCATCCTTAAGAGCGCAAATGCTAAGATTGTGAATACGTTGGTGGACGCTCCTACGAATAAAGACCCGCTAGCACTGGACACAGACGACAGCGCTGCATTGCCCAGCGCTGTATCAGCCTTGTTCACGCCTGGACTACCGAACATGTCAAGTATGTTATACCGCAAAATATGGGTGCGCAGGCCTGGATCCTCAGCTACGCTTGTTAAAATCAAAGAGGACGATCTGGTCGACGACGTGCGTGATCTGATCTTGATGAAATACGCAAACTCCCTTGGGAAGACATTCGATTCGCCGGACATGCTATTGCGGATTGTCTCAAGAGGAGACCAAGGCCAGCCACGCACAGATCGCGTACTCGGGCCTGAGGAGCAAATGTGTCGCACACTCGATTCATACTTTCCTGAAGGCCAGACCGTGGAGGATGCGCTGGTGATTGATGTACCTTCAAAACGGACGCCTCGACCCTCACCCCGCTACCACCAATACCAGAACTACGCTATCATGGAGGATAGTCGGCCTGTGGAAAGCGGTTCGGATTACTTCCCGCCAATGCCAGCGATTGTGCATCCAACCATGCCTCAAACTGCCGGCTCTCACGATAGTCGGCCCAGTGTGCACAGCGACCATCACCGCTCAATTTCTGTCCTCAACACTGGTCAGCTGCCATTGATTCCATCGCCTGGCGGCACACGACGTTACCCTGAACGCGTCCACCGACCAAGATTCAACCGCCAACATACTTCGTCTCCAACAACAATACAACATGCATCAAACAATGGTGCTGTTGCTGTTGCTTCGGGCAGTACGTTGGCTCCTCAACAGCAGGCTCTCAGTCACCGCGGCTCGCTCCGTCCTCGAACTGAATCGACTTCTTCCGAACACCCCCATCCCCACATCCCCAACGGCGTGTCAGCAGCAGCTGCGCCTATGTCAACACCGCCTGTTGCAGAGGCAGTAGCTCCAGCTTCAAACCCACCAACTCCCTCCACAGGACAGCCCGCACATCAACAACGAGCACCGAGACCGAAGAAGAGCAGCAGAAAGCCCAATTCGGGATACAAAAGTCGGAAAAATCGCAACGATGCATCTGAGTCTCCTCAACCGAGTGCCATCTCAAGCATGCTGGATGCTTCGATCCCTCCCATCAATGTTCTCATTGTCGAAGACAACATCATCAACCTTCGTATTCTGGAGGGTTTGATGAAGCGGCTGAAGGTCCGATGGGAGACTGCAATGAACGGTCAAATTGCTGTTGACAAGTGGCGCGGTGGTGGATTCCATTTGGTCCTCATGGACATTCAGATGCCGGTCATGAATGGTTTGGCGGCAACCAAAGAGATCCGTCGTCTTGAGAAAGTCAATGGAATCGGTGTCTTCTCATCTAGCGCTCCTTCGAGCCCTGCCGAGCAGCGCAAGAGCAATGGCGACAACAAGGCAAACTCCAACGAAGAGGACGAGAAAGAGGCCGAGATCAAGCGCAAAAAGTCCGCGGATAAGCTTCCTGAGGCCACCGGTGGCATGTTCAAGTCGCCCATCATCATCGTCGCCCTTACTGCTTCGTCTTTGCAATCTGATCGTCACGAGGCTCTCGCCGCGGGCTGCAACGACTTCTTAACAAAGCCCGTCAACTTTGTCTGGCTAGAGCGCAAGGTCAAGGAATGGGGTTGCATGCAGGCTCTGATTGACTTTGACGGCTGGAGACGCTGGAAAGACTACGCCAGCAAAGAAGAGGCCGGCAAGACTGAAGAGCAGAAAGCCGAGGAGAGGGAGAAGGACGAGAAGCAAAAGAGGAAGATGGAGAAGCTGGCCATCTTGCAAGAAAAGCAGCGGGTGAAGAAGGAGGCCGAGGACGCCAAGAAGAAAGCCGAGAGGGAGAGAATCGAGAGGGAGAACGCCGAGAAAGAAGACGCGGCCGCGAATGCAGATGCTGATGACGACTCTCCTGCCTCCCCCGACGATGTCGAGGCAGAAGTGACCAAGGAGAAGGCAGAAATCGAAATGGGCGAGAAGGCTGATCAGGAGCTCGCCGAGCCTAACCCTGGACCTGAGAAAGAACCGCCCGTCGTGTCTCCCGAGACTATCGAAGAGGAACAGTAGACTGTTACACCATCTTTTACAGAGCGGTTTCCTGGATTTGGATCTCTTATGTTGGGTTTAGGAAAGGAATGCGTGTAAGAACAGGGAGTGCATCACAGAGAGTTCTGTCTCCCTCGAAGCCGGAATAAAGCTGGACTCGCAGGGCAGGCGAAGACATTATTATTATGAGACTCGGAGTCTTCTCTTTCTCTTTCTCTGTCTGGGTTTCCTCTCATTGCAGCAACATCATAGCGAGGCGTTTGACGGGGCTTACTGTCTTGATATTGGGTGCTTCCCCTTTCGTTCTGTTCTTCGAAATTAGATATTGGACCATACACACTTTACTTGTGCTTGATACACGGAACATCGCAAAATGCGAGGTTGTATAACTTTCTGCTTACTCGTAAAGACACATGGCAATAAACTAGAGTACAGTATTGGCACGCGCGTGATTTATAAGCGAGCTGAATGTCAGACTGCTTCCACCTTGTACCTAGGCAAGTTATGTGTCTACCTAGATGTAGGCAGCAAATAAGCACCTTACATGTAAGTTAAAGTCAAAGTGCCCCCCTCTCGGTCATTCCCTTTGTTTACACTTCCACTGATCCTTCACCTTTGGGCTGCGAATCGTTCGATCACATTGCACGATTCCTCCATCGAAACCCACCGGACTCACTCGACCGCCTGGAAGCTCCAACCTGCTCTTCTCTCCCAAAAAAAAACAAAAAAACAGAAAAAACATGGCCGCCGCTCACATGGAACAAACCCTCGCAGCCGCAGTCCAAGACGGCAAAATCCCGCACGCAGTCGTGTGTGCTACGAACCGAGATGGTACGGTTCCAAAGAACCAAATCTTTGATATCTCCCTTCCTCCCTCCCTCCCTCCCTCCCTCCCTCCCTCCCTCCCTCCCTCCGGTCCACGCAACTTCATCTGACCATTCCTCGCCCGACAGGTTCATTCCAATACTCGCACGCCGTAGGCAAGCTTTCGGTCGACAAGACTGGGGATTGCAAGGATATCCAAGACGATGCGGTGTTCTTGCTCGCTTCTCAGACGAAACTGCTCACTGCGTTCTCTGCTATGCTGGTTGTTGAGAGGGGGTTGATTGAGTTTGATGATGATGTTGCTGGCTTGCTGCCTGAGCTGGGCGCGCAGGGAGTTTTGAAGGGGTTTGAGGATGATGGGGAGGGAGGGGAGAGGGCTGTGTTTGAGGAGAGGAAGGGGGCGATTACGTTGAGGTACGTTTCCTCGAGAAAAATAGTTGCAGATTGGAACGAAGACGTTGTCGAGGACTGCCTAATTGCTGCTCACTAACATGGCATCCAGACACCTCCTCACCCACACGGCAGGAACAGCCTACGACGCCGCCGACCCGAAGCTGATCAAATACCAAGCACAGCAGCAGCAGCGCGAAGAAGAAACATCTCCCTTCGCCGGCCGCGGCACCGACGTCGTCTCCCGCTTCTCGTACCCCCTAATCTTCCAACCCGGAGAGCAATGGTCCTACGGCTCCGCCCTAGACTGGGCCGGCCTCCTCATCGAGCGCCTAACGCACTCCACCCTCGAAGACTTCATGAAAACCAACATCTGGGACCCCCTCGGCCTCCAAACCATGACCTTCTTCCCGTCACAGAAAGGCCTGCAAACCCGCGTCCCGGAGCTCTCGGTCCGCGGGCCTGACGGGGGTTTGTACCCTTTCCGAGAACCTTTCATCAACACCGGCGCGACAGGCTGTTGCGGCGGCCAAGGAGCCTACTCGTCCATGGGCGACTATGTCAAATTCCTGCAGCACCTGCTCGTCAACGACGGGTCCATTCTGCGCCGCGAAGCCGTGGACGAGCTCTTCGCGTCGCAGCTCACGGCGCAGCAAGCGGCTAGTTTGAAGGAATACTTCTCCGGGCCGAAGGGCGCTTTCTTCATTGGGGAGTTTGATCTTGGAGCGTATGAGCATGGCTGGTCATTTGGCGGGATTCTGTTCTTGCAGGGCTATGAGGATGGAAGGCGCAGGGCTGAGGGTGTCAGCTGGGGTGGGGTGGCGAATTGTTTCTGGTTGATGGATCGCGCGGCTGGGGTTGCGTTGTCGTTTGGCACGCAGGTTATTCCGCCGGGGGATAAGGGTGTGGAAGGGGTGATCACTTTGGTGGAGAAGGAGGTCTACAAGATCGCTGGGGCGGTTTAAGACGATGCACGGGTTGGGAATAAACAGCCTGTACTGTTTTCCTCAGATAAGGTTTACGTGTTACGAGGGCCCGGTTCGACGTAGTTGACTTTTAGAGTTGTCGTTGAGGGTCATTCAAACATGCCCAGCTGCCCTTGAAATTCGGCATTCTGGTCAAACAACCCATCAGCTCCTCCTAGATATCCCAGCCAGTCCTGCGACAAGTGCATCACAGGATCTTCCACTTGATGAAGGTACATGCTCTGGAGGTCGTCATAGCAGTGTAAGAATTCATTGTCGACCGCGAGTGAATGCTGCGAGCCTGCCGCCCCGAAGTTGGTAGGGAGTTGTTGGCCACTCCAATCTCGAGCCCGCGAATCGTGATTGATAGAAGAAGATGTAGCACTGGGTTCTGGTTGCGCTTGCAGTGCTGGCTCGGGTGGCTGCATTGCCTCTGAAATCCGATCTGCCGTCGTGCTGCTGGAAGGCGCTCGCTGGTGGCGTTGTTGTGTCTTTTCTTCCTGATCATGACTTTGCATCTCCAACGCATCAGACAAAACGGCGTCGCTGAGGCGATCGAAGACTTCATGGCAATGCCGCAGAGCATTCCACCTCTCCGCCACAGCCACCATGACGTTCGAACAAGCCCTCGAGGTCTGCGAGATATCAATTGCCCTCGGGTCTTCTCTCAGCAAACAGCACGCTGTCGTCGAATGATGGTTGCTCTTTCCTCGGAAATGCCTGCTCACGCTATAGAGGAAGGAGAGTCCCGCCATGAAAATTGACTGCAGGGCTATCCAACTGTAGTTGATTTTCCTCGACTTGTGAAGTGCAGAGTACGCAATTATGGCCTGTATCGAGGAGTCGTAAATGTTTTGCAGTGAGTCTTGGTCGTGGCTGAGATCGGCTAGGAGAGGACATGGCCGCCATATGCTTAGTTTTGCATTGGCGTATAGCACTCTGAACCAGACTGGGGAGAAGAAGCAGGATCGTTCTGAAATGTTGGTCGCTGAATCGTCGGGTAAATTGAGTTCCTCCAAGTGTAATCGCCAGTCTTCTAGTTCTTGTGCAAGACCAGATCTCAGCTTAAGGGCTTCTGTTGTTGACATGGAGGGTGCTCGTCGTCGGTGCAAAGTCGTGAGGACCTTTCCGCATAACAGCCGGTAGTTGATGATACTCTTGAAAACAGCAGTCCTTGGAATACCGACCATGGTCAAGGCCGATGGATGATTGAACGAAACATCGTCGTCCGAAGGCAGCAAAGCGTCAATGTCCTCATCGCGTATGGCAAGAGGTCGTCCGAGAATATTGCTAGTAACGCGATCCATCGCAATCAAACACCAGAAACACTTTCTCGAGACTTCCTGGTGTTCATAGCGTTGCAACTCGGCTCGATCAGCGTCACTGCAATTTTTGAGCGGATAAGCCGATTCTCTGTGAAGACCAAGTTCCAAGCAGATGCGCGCCGCAATTCCTACAAGATGCCACATCGAGGCCGAATTGTCTTTGATCGAGCTGCCTTGTCGGTACTGGCAGAGAAGCAGGATGGCTTGCAGACTTTCCAGCCCGCCGTGGACAAGGACTTGATCGAGCTCCTGCATTGCCCGAGCATGGTGGGACTCTGCGCTTGGCAGCATTTGCCAGTCGTACTTGTAGACGCTTGCGGTTGCGATCGCTAGGGTCATGTTGAAGACAAAGGTCTCATAGGCCGTTGCCTGGCACGAGTAGTAAATCTCGCTGTGATAGAATCTTTCCAAGATCTCGAGCAGGGCCGAGGCCGAAAGGAAAGGAAAGGCTATGGCGTCGTGGTCAAAGTAGGACTTCATGAGCTTTGCAGCGAGTGCTTCCGGTGGCAGTTCTTGTTTTCGTTTCGCATGGTTTGGTATCGATGCAGGAGATATCGAGGTGTCAGCAGACCCCTCTGACAATGCAGCCGGAGGCGTCGGCTGCCGTGATACAGAAGCATCAACGCTCGAGCGGACCAGGTTTGCGAACAAGACGCCGCTCGTCGAGCCCAAGTAGGGCTGTCGCTCGCCAGCAGCGTTGATCGACAGGTACGAGATTTCACTAACAGCGTCCGCCCTCCTTGCTTCCGCAGTCAGAGAGCGATCCGTGCCAGCTGGTGAGACTCCAGGCTGTTCAGTCGTCGCCGCCGCCTTCAATCTCGTCACCTCACTCAAAAGTGAGCGATTGCGGGCCTCGGATTGACGCAGTCGTTTTTCAACGCGCTCGACATCGTCCGAAGTGAAGCGTCGTTGGCGAACCTTATCTGTGTAGGCGCACGTGGCATTCGCTTGGGCGCAAGAGCTGCATGGCTGTTGTTTATCGCAGCGGCCTTTTCGTCGGTAGCAGCGATCACAGTTCGACGCCTGCATGATAACTGTTTGTGCCTCACAAGGCCGCCCACACGTGCCACAACAGCGATAGAAGCGTCTAGGACATGATGGCCGATGTTGATCTGGTAGCGGCGCCGAGGTCCCGAGTACCGATGGCGGCAACAATCCCCGCTCGAGATGGAGGATGCAAGTGGAGTCAAGATCCTGGAACGATCGATCGTCCGTACGGTCCAAAGTCCAAATCTTATACAATGATCAAGAGTCAACTATTCTACACTGGTATAACCGCTACATGCATCTACTAAAAGACAGTATACAATAAATTGGACGGGAATCGCTCGCTGGACTCGGCCTTCTCAATCAACCAAAAACACCCCTTCAAACCTCATCCTCGCTATCGTCACCCAGGAGCTCCCCATCATCGTTGTCCACGCTGCTGTAGTTACCGCGGCCTCTGGAGAAACTGCTGCGGCTGGTGTATGGCCTTCCAGTACCGCCGAACCTGCTACTTTCGCCGCGTCCGAGCATCGACGAACCTTTCCTCCAGAGGTAGGCGGCGATCGGTGGCACGGCCGACACAAGGGCTACGAGACCACTGAGAGCAATGACGGGAATCTTGATCCACGGAGCATCGCTATTAAAGGCTCCACCCATACCGATGCGAGAACCAGCGCCGCCATCGCCGAGTTGGATGCGACCGAAGTTGTGGTCGAAGTTCTTGAACACCCAGTAGCCGACACCTGCTGCCGCTGCGATGGGCAGAACAATAGCGAAGAAGAGGCCGACGCTAGAGATGCCGTGTTTCTTCTCGTAATCCTGCTCTTTGCCAGGGCATGGGTGTGTGCGAGCGGTGTAACGGAGGTCTTGGCCGCCTTCGCACGTGGTCAGGGGGATGCGCCTATAGCCAGTGATGTCGTAGTATTCGACCGCATTCTTATCTTTCTCGCAGATAGCGGCCGGGTTTGGTGGCTCGAGGCCTGGCACGAGCTTGCAGGAGCCGTCCGACTGACGTTCATAGTTGTAATCGCATTCAAAGTCACGGCGCGTGCAAGTGCAGTTGCGTTCAATGCCGTGCAGATGCTGCAGTTCAGGGCCGTTGTAACATGAGCTGTCAGGTCGCTTGCGGTGGTACTGCGCAATGTGTCCGAAGAGACAATTGTCGTCACTAAGAGGATGCTTGGGCTCCCAGAGGTAATAGTCACTGTCGCTGCTCTCAGGATTCTTCTCATCGAGGCGACACTCATCGTGACGCTCCTTGAGACCTGAAAAGTCCAGGTTGACAGTGGCGAGCTCACCCTTGATGCGTCCCCAGAGAAGGAAGTTGCGGCTCGTGTCGGAAGGAACGGTGGTGATGTCGTCCACAATCATCGGCTCGTCGGAAAACTTGTATGGAATCCAGTCCTTACCCTCGTTAAGAGAGTATTGGACCTCCTTCACGGGCTCGCCCTTCTTGACGATGGTGATGATGGATCCCTGGTCGCCGTACTCCCACATCCAAGTACCCTCGTTGACCATGGTCCAGGTAATTCCACCATCACTAGTGATGAAAGTATCGGCATCCTTCTTGTATCCCAGATATTCGCCGACATTGCCCACGGCCATCATCAAGCCAACCGCAGATGGCGATGAGAAGGTGTCACGTGGGTCGTCGCGCTCGGTGTAACCGTGCAAATGGAGTGCGCATTTCTCACCGCTGCCGTCACACCAGTCGACCTTGAAGTTCTTGGGGTTTTCTGGACGCTGAATGTAGCCCCACTCTGCGCCATCATTGTGAGTGATCATTGTTCTGAGCTTCTTTGCCGATCCACTATCTGTTTCTTTGACGTTGGCAACGATGTTCACCAATGCGACACCCTCAAGGCCTTGCATCTTTTCAAAGTCGACGTAGCCTGCTTTGTTGCGGTTGACCTCGCCAATAGTGAGGACATAGTTGGTTCCGTTCGAGTTCGACTTGACAATTGATCCGTATTCCTGGTCGAGCCTGTTGTTCACGGTGACGTGCAGGAAGATGGAGTGCGTGCTGGAATCGAGAACCGTGTAGGCTGACTGGTGCGCTACTTTGAAGTTACTCGGGAACTTGGCATCGGCAAACACGAGTCCATCAATTGATGCATCGACCTTGAGACTTTCCTGATCCGCGTCGCGAAGGGCTACAACGATGAACTCAGCCATGGTGGCAAAGCTAATCACATCACGCTTAAGTTCCGTCCTATGCTCGAACCAGTCGGAGCTGCTGATGAGGTTAAGAGGTTGATCGGGGTCTTCGTTTCCGTACTGCTCGCAATACACGAGCTGGTCGGAATCGGGTCGGCCTTCGCGGTACACGAACTGACATTTGCGAACGCTCTTGAGAAGAGGCTCCCAGCCTTCGCCGTTACGTTTGGAAACATAAGCGATGGTTTGGCAATCGGACTTGGCAGAGTCACAGTCGCGACCACCAGTCCAGATGAGCCAGTCCTTCTCTTTGGGGTGGAAACCGAGGATTTGAAGGTGATCGACGTTTGGTACCTCGGGTGCCTCAAAGTGATGGAACTTCTTCCCGCGGTTGTCAGAATAGAACACTGTCTTGGTGGGTGTCACGAGGTAGACTCGGTCGTTGTTGTGTTCATGCGGATAGATTGCCACAATGTCCTCGTTCTTTTGGACAGGTGCCCAGGACTTGCCATGGTCGCTAGAAAGGTAGGCTTCCCTGCGGTCGGTCCGCATAATGACAGTCTCGTCGTCGCCCTCGCAAGTCTCACAGCGCTCGAGATAATAGTACTCGACGAACTGTTCGCCCTTGAAAGTGGTGATTTCCGTGTTGACCTCGCCGGATGCAGGAGGGGTCTTGGTCTGGTCGCATTTGCGTTCGACTGGTTCATCTTTGACAACACCATCTCGCTGAACGCAAGTGTTGCCAGGGATCAATCGGTAACCCGAGGAGCCTTGGAAAGTGTCATGGCCGTCCTTGCAAGCACCCTCGGGCGCTTTCAGTGGACCGCTCGGCTCACATTCTCCTTTGTCATTCTTTGAGAAGTTGAAATCACACTCGTAATCCCGGTCCAGGCATTTGCAGTTCTCCGCAAGAGGCATCGGATCCTTCCACTGTTCGCCCACAAGACATTCTTTGCCAGCCTTGCGGCGTCGGAACATCTGAGTGTGGCCCATGATGCACTCTGGCTCGCCTTTGTCGTTCTTCCGGGCATACCAATCCTCAAAGTCATCCTTCTCGCACTTGCGCACGTCGATCTCACTAAAGTCCAGTGCGATGAGTTGATGCTCGACATCGGAACCCTTGCCTTTGTCCGCAGTCAATATGAATTTTAGGCTTGTCGAATCGGGTGCCGTGGTCAAGGTAAGAGGGTGGATCTTGTGCTTCAGCTCGAATGTATTCCAGTCCTTGCCGTGATTGAGTGAATACTTGATCTCGTCTGTTTCTCCATCCTCGATCGCAATAAGCAGTGCGCCCTGATCACCGAATTCGAAAAGATGAGGGTTCTTCAAAGCACGCGTCCAGGTTGCGCCGGCATCGTCCGACACGTAGAGGTCACATTCCTCACGGGGTTTGAGGATTTTGCCGGTGTTTCCCACTCCCATGACGATGCCGGGAGCCGGAGAAGAGTAAATGCGGCCTTCGTTGCGTTGGTTGGTAACCGAGTGCAATTGGAGATCTTTGCCATCTGCCTGCGGCGCTTGCCATGTTCGACCGTCATCGAAAGAGATTTGCGTCTTGATGTCCTTTTCAGCCAAGGGATTGACTTCCACCTCTTTCCAATTGTCAACAACGTTGGCCATCACAATACCCTGAATGTTCTGGATCTTTTCGAAGTCGACCATTCCCCAGCGGTTGCGGTTGGTGTGCTCCAGATTCTTCGTGAAGAACGTTCCGTTGCTGTTGCTTGTGTAAAGCACTCCCATCGGCGGCATCATGAATCCGGTCGCCATCACGTCAACCTGCATGCTGTAGTTGGTGCCTTCCAACAAGGTGAACGCATTTTCTTCCAGCTTGTGCTCGGTTCCAAACTCCGCGCGATGCCATGTCAAGGTGTCGTCCGTGACATACATAGCCATCTCCGCGGATCCTTCGCTTTTCGCGGCCGCAACAAAGTATCCCTTGACAGCTGCCAAGTTGACAACGCCTGGTACAGGGCGGGTTCCTTGCAACGGAGGCTCAACGCCATCGGTCTCGAAGAAGTCATCGGACATCAGAAGGCGGCTGTCGGTCTCCCAGATAGTGAACTTGCCCCTAACATTGCACATGACACGGTTCTTGTCGAGCTCTTCGTCCTTGGTAGTGAATATGTCCGACGTCTTTGCCCACATGCAATTGATGGCATCCTTGTGGAGGATCTTAGCACCCTTGCGGAAGCCGTCCGTCGTGTAATAGTCTCGAGTATGGCACACGACCCCGCCGCACTCAGCAGCATGGAAGATCATGCGGTCCGGGTCGGTCGCGTGGAAGCTGATAATCTGTGGTCGGATCGAAGCTTCATCGTCCACCTTGAACTCGTCCCATGTCTCGCCAGAATCCCGTGTAATCCAATGCGTCTTTTCAATGCCAACAACAACAGCCAATCCCTGGATGTACGGGTGCCTTTGGACACGGTAGACCTTGTCCTTCTCGACGCCCTTCAAGGCCTTCCAGTGCACTCCGGCATCATCTGACCGGAAAGTGTTGCCGTGCCCTTCTTCTTTGATGGTGAGAAGGATAACGTCGCTGTCCTCGAAGTAGAAGTGATCGAGGGGCGGTCTGTCGAAAGCGGTGATTTCAACAGATGGGCCCTTCTTGTCCTTTGCTGTAGCCTGCGCCGATAGCAGGCCGAGGAGCAAGGTCCCCAGGAGGCCTAGCCGGCGAAACATGGCTAGATAAATTCGTGTCGTATTCGCGCTACCTGAGCGACGAGATCGATGCTATCATCGGGGTTGCGATCGGGGTAGAGAGTCGGAGTATATGTTTTGTTACCGCCTGGGCCGTTTCGCGAGAGCTGTCTCCTGCGTCTTGCCGCGGCCGTTGCTGACGCAGTTGAGCACGGACCGTGATCGGGGAAGG
>Ga0265780_10001756_pt1 | contig 30039 bp, 23 predicted proteins | sample P1T30metagenome_FD_192432 | JGI IMG/M metagenome (GOLD analysis project Ga0265780, IMG submission 192432) | Plant litter microbial communities from East Loma Ridge, Irvine, California - P1 T30 | ecosystem: Environmental > Terrestrial > Plant litter > Unclassified | place: USA: California... | reverse complement strand
GCGCACGACTGCGAACATGGCCCTTGTCACTTTCCAAATACATGTGCCCCACGAACGCAGGGTCCGCCGGGAGAAGCCGGGGAGCTAAGCGAGGGGCGTGACGATGTCAACCAAGAAGGGCCATTGCGGGGGGCTAAAACATCGCGGGCCCTGGCAGGAACCACGTCAGGGCGCCGCGCCCGGCAGGCGATCAGTGCCGGTGGACGGCGCGCAGCGTGTAGCGACCATCGGCAAAGTCGGTGAACAACCCGGCGATACCCGGATGGTCGACCGGCTCGTCGCCCGCGTCCGACACCAGATTCTGCTGGCTGACATAGGCAACGTAACTCGACTCGCGATTCTCGGCGAGCAGATGGTAGAAGGGCTGGTCCTTCTTCGGCCGCATCTGTTCGGGAATCGCCTCATACCATTCATCGGTATTGGCAAAGACCGGATCCACGTCGAACACGACCCCGCGGAAATCGAACAAGCGGTGCCGGACGATGTCGCCGATCGAGAAATTCGCATGGACGATTGGCGGGGCAACGACCTCGACCGCCGCCGCCGGTGCCGGCTCGGACGAGAGGGCATCGGACGCGGCGATGTCGGGTATGGCGGGGTCGATGGGGATGTCGTGGCGGGGCATGGCGACAATTTAAGCGCTGTTTCGCGACGCACAAGCCGGGCCGCTCGTGATTGCAAAAACCCTCTTGCACTGCGGCGAGGTCTGATTTAGAGGCCCGCCCTCGACCGATCGGAGGCGCTGCTTGCAGCTCTTCGGATGACCTTGCGGAGAGGTGGCAGAGTGGTCGAACGTACCGCACTCGAAATGCGGCGTACCCGCGAGGGTACCGTGGGTTCGAATCCCACCCTCTCCGCCATTTACCTTGCGCCATGTGGGTCACAGAGACCCCTGGCCCCCGCGCCGGGGCCGCGCACTTCTCTATAACCATCCTCCCATGATTCGCTGCTGTGGACAGCGCATTCATGTGCTCAGAGTAGCAGGCGTGTTGCGACAGTCGGGGAGGGGATGCGTTGTCTCCCATGCCCGTCCCGGCCAAGGCCCCCTCCAGATCGAGACCGCGATGCGTACGTTCCTTCTGAACATCCTGCTGGCGACCGGGCTGGTAGCTCTGGCCATCCTTTCGCGGTTCATGCTGCTCGACACCTATTCCCGCTGGCAGATCGCGGCGTTCTGGCTGCTGGCGGCACTGCTCGAATGGGGTGTCAAACCGCGGATCGGTCTGAAAGCACGCTGGCTGACCGCGCTCGCCACCGCGATCGCGACGACGCTGGCGATCCTCGCCGTGCGCTGGCACGTCGAGGGCCTGTGCCCGCACACCTGGCCGCAATGCGCGTCCTATCCGTTCTGGCGTGTCATCCTGCACCTGATCCAGCGCGCGTAGACCGGACGTGCGCCCCGGTATCGCCAAAGCAACGCCGGAAGCGTGGCCCGACGGCAACAAGTCCCGATAAAGTACAGGGATCGCGGATAGACCCGCAATTTTTCGTGGAGAAATTCTTCTGTATCCGCCTAGGCGTTGAATTGCTTGAACTCGCCTGTGTGCTGGCTCGGCGTGAACCGCATCGACGGCGCTCGTAAGCAATGCTGCATTGCCCAGTGGCGTCGCCAGTCCGGTTTCATCATTCGTTCAATATACCGGGCGGCACGTCATGAAGATTGCTTTCTTTCTTTCGAACTATCCCGTTCTTTCGGAAACGTTCGTCGTTCGTCAGATCAGGGGTATGATCGACCTCGGGCATCAGGTTACGATCATTACCGGCCAGCATGATCTTTCTGTCGATGATCCACTATCCGGTGCCGCGCGCATCCTCTCGGTACGCGCGAATACAGGAGGCTCATCGCCGATCGCGCAATTGCTGCAAAAGTCGGCTCGACTTCTGCTTGGCGCGCAATCCGGCAAGGGTCGGCGACGAATTCATGCAGGCTTTACTGGCTTGCGCGGTGGAATCGTCGCGCCGATCGTCGATATTCTAAGTGTCGGCGAAAAGGGACTTGGTCATTTTGATGCCATCATCGCGCATTTCGGTCCCGCGGGCGTGCGGGCTATGTATCTGCGCGACGCCGGTCTGATCTCGGGCCCGATCGCCACAGTCTTTCATGGTCTTGACGTGACCGAACATAGTCTCGTCAAAAAATTCCTGCCGCATTACCGCCGCCTCTTTACCCAGACCGAATCACTGCTTCCGATCAGTGAATTGTGGAAGAAGAAGCTGATCGGCTGGGGTGCTGACCCGGCGATGATCACGGTCCACCGTATGGGGGTCGACGTCAGCGACTTTCCAATGCCGCAGCCACGTCGCGGCGCTGCCGGGCCATTGCGGCTGCTGACGACGGCGCGCTTCGTCCAGAAAAAGGGGCTGATCTACGCGATCAACGCCATGTGCGCCGCGTCGGGCGACTCGCATCTGTCGATCATCGGCTACGGGCCGCTGGAGAAGGAACTGCGCGAGGCTGCTGCGGCCTGTCCTGCGCGCGTGACGTTCCTCGGCAAGATCCCGCACCGCGAGGTGCTTGCGGAACTCAAGCGGTCCGACGTGTTCCTGCTGCCGTCCGTCGTCGCCGACAATGGCGACATGGAAGGCATTCCCGTGTCGCTGATGGAGGCCATGGCGCTCGGCGTCATCACCGTCTCCACCTGGCATAGCGGCATCCCGGAACTCATCGACGACGGCGTCGAGGGCTTTCTGGTCGAGGAGCGCAATGCCGGACAGATCGCCGACATCATAACGACAATCGAATCGGGGGAGGTGGATCTGGCGAGCATGCGGGTGGCGGCACGCGCCAAGATCGAGCGCGAATTCGACAATCGGGAGCTCGATACCAGACTCGAGCAGATTGCGTTCACGCTGGCCGGCATCGTTCCGGCGACGGAGCCGGTACGCGTGGCGGAAGCGGTGTCCTGATGCTCATCTGCTGGCATCGCCTCGGCGAATGGCGCGTTGTTTCAGTGGATGAGGCCGGTGGCGAGACTTGGGTGCGGCAATGCAAGAAGTGCGCATACTCCCAATCGCGCTTTTCCTTCGGGAGACGGCCGCACCAGCGTTGATGCTGCCGTCCCGAGCCTGGGTGTCGTAAGTCCGCCTCCATCCCGCCCGGCCACAACCGCGCGGGGTCAGCGGCCGAGCAGGCGGTCGAGATAGGCGTCCTTGTGCTTGGGGCCAAAACCGCCCTTTTTCGGTTCGATCTTGAACAGATACCGCTCGTTCCAGGCCGCGCCGCCGCCCCACCAGGTCACGCCGACGACCGTATCGGCATTGGTTTTGAGATAGGCGATCGCCGCTGCGCCTGCCGCCTCGCAGCTCGGCGGTATCGCCCCAGCGCGTCCGAACGCCGATTCGGTGATGATCCCCTTCAACCCGCGCGCCCGCAGCTCGGACGCGAAATTGTCATAGCCCGGCGTCCCCGTGCAGCTCGGCTGGGTTCCGCTCGACCCCTTGTCGAAATAGCGGTGCCCGTTGATGATGGTTAGGCCTAGCGGATCCTTCAGCCCGCCCGCGCGGTCGAGTGCGACCAGCGCGCTTTCGGACGGCTTGGCGGCGTCCTCGCGCTTGCGCAGCCGGAAGGTGGCGGACGACCCGGGATATTCCGGCGCGATGACATTGCGGATCCCCGCGGCGCGCAGGCCCGCGATGATCTGGTTGGTATCGCGCGCCCATTGATCCCAGTCGTTGGTCAGCACCGGATCGTCGAAATGCCTCGGCTCGTTCATCGGGTCGATGATGATCCGGTCGGATCGCGGCATGCTCGCCATCAGCGACGTCCAGAACGCGACCTGTTCGGATACCGATGGCCAGCTATAGTCGTGACGATCGAGCACGACATAGGCACCGCGGTCGAGCGCAGCCCGCGTCGCTGCCACCAATTTCCTGCGGATCGCGGGGTCCGCCATCTGCGGTCCCTTGAACGGCAGGCGGACCATCGTGAACCCCTTGTCGAGATAGGCGCGGACCGACGCCGGCGTCGGGCAGAGCGTACCGTCGGCGACAAAGCTGCACCCGGCAATGTTCACACCGAAGACGGGGCCCCTGATACGGACGTTGGTGCTCGCGCTGGATCTGACGGGCGCGTTTGCTTTTTGGGGTGCGGGGGGCGGCTGCATGCGCTGCGGGGAGGGCGCGGCCGAGGCCGGACAGCCCAGTCCGGCGGCTGCGATGGCAAGGCCGACAAGGCCGGCGGCGATCGATGGTCGGGTCATGACATGTACCTGGCGAATAAGGGTGAAAGCGAATCGGTCGCGCTTCGGATCCGCCTCCCTATCATCGAATGTCGGGATGCCTGGCGTCCATCGGGGACCGGGGTCCAAAGCCCCGTCATCGCGGAGACCTGTCTCTAGACTGCTCTCATGCCTGGCAAAGCGCCGTCGAGATCCGCGCTCATCATGCTACCGAGCGCGATCGCCGCAGTGCATCGCGTCATGTGGCAACGATAGGATATGAGATTGGAGGCCCGACCGGGAATCGAACCCGGGTGCGAGGATTTGCAGTCCTCTACGTCACCACTCCGCCATCGGGCCTCGATGCGGAGCGCGCAAATGCGGGCTTTTGTGCGGCGGGTCAACCGGGCGATCGCGTTTGTGGGCTAAAATAGTCGTGGGGTGTGCCACGGCGGTGCGGTGCCGGGTTGGGGGACGGCTTGCACGCCGGCGATGGATTGGGCACGATACGGTCCAATCCCTGGCTTCATATGGAGTTTCTTTTGGACGTGATGCAGGTGTCCGGGGGAACGAACCGCGCAGGGCTGGCGCCCGATGTCTTCGCGATGCCCGCGGGGATGGCGATCCGATATGACCAGCCCTGCGACGCGCTCACCGACCTCATCACCGGCTACCATGTCTATCGCGCGACCGGTCCGGCCAGCATCGGCCAGGTCAACCGTTTCCTGCCGGGGACGGCCAATGTCCGGTTCGCGTTCGAGGCGGGGCCGATCAGCGTGGCGATAGGCCGGCGGACCTTCGGCCCCCTGCCGGCGGCGACGCTGTACGGCCCGACGGGGACCGCGCTGAAGGCGACCACCAATGGCGGCATCATGATCGGGTTCGGGGTCAGCGCGCTGGCCTGGAGCCGGTTGTTCAACCGGTCGGCGGCGGATTATCGTGACCGGATCGTGCCGCTTGCCGACGCGCTCGGGCCGGTCGCGACCCAGCGTCTGACGACCGCACTGCGGGCGGCCGAGCGCGACGACCAGGTCGCGCCGATCCTCGATGCCATCCTGTGCGACCTGCTCGGGCCGCCGCACCGCGAATCCGCGACGATCCGGCAGCTCACCCGGCTGATCGGGCAGGATGGCGGCGATGACGTCGCCGCGGTCGCGGGCAAGCTGGCGATCAGCCCCGACACGCTGCGGCGGCTGGCGGTGCGTCATTTCGGCTTCACCCCCAAGATGCTGTTGCGGCGCGCACGGTTCCTGCGCTCGTTCCTGCGCGTGTTCCGGACGCCCGGCGGCACCGATTATTCGGCGATCGACCCGAGCTATTTCGACGTGTCGCATTTCCTGCGCGACGCCGGCACGTTTCTCGGGATGACGCCGCGGCGGTTCATGGCGATGAGCACGCCGTTTCTCGACGCGAGCGTCCGCGCGCGCGCCGCGGTGCTCGGCGCGCCGACCCAGGCGCTGCAGGTTCCCGCCGAAACGAGCGAGCGGATCATCAACGCGGTGCCCGCCCGCCGGGCACCTAGGATCGATCCCGCCCGTGATTCCACGCCCACCCCCGTCATCGACCCGGCGGAAATTCCGATGCCCGATCAGGGCGCGCCCGTGCTAGGCGCCTGAGCGAGGTGTTGCCGCATTCTGCGTGCGCCCTCGGCGTCCCGCCCGCGGCATTTCGGTGTCACACGGGCGGGCGGGGCGCCCTAGTCCCGGCATCCGGCCCCTGTGCCATTCCGACCTCTGTGCCGTTCCGAGCCGGGCCGTCTCGCGCGATTCGCGACAGGTCGCTTGGCGCGACGCTGGCGGCACGGTAGAGATTGACGCAAGCGAACAAGTGTATTGCGCAACTAAAACAGCTGTGCGACAGGATGGACCATGACGACGATCAGCCTCGATACGAACTCCACTACCCGCACGCGTGCGGCTGTCGGCACGTCCGACGGCGGTCCCGATTTCGCGGTCATGCGTCACGCCATGGTGGCCAGCCAGCTGCGCACCAACGCGGTCAGTGACCAGCGCGTCGTCGCGGCGATGGCGCGGGTGCCGCGCGAGGCGTTCGTGCCTGACGATGTCCGGTCGATCGCCTATCGCGACGCACCGATCCCGCTCGGCGGTGGCCGTTACGCCAATCTGCCGATGGCGACCGGGCGGTTGCTGACCGAGGCGTATCTGACCGCCACGGACCGGGTCCTGCTGATCGGTGCCGCGACGGGCTACACCGCTGCGGTGCTCGCCGAGATCGTCGGCACGGTGGTCGCGGTCGACAGCGACGCATCCTTGCTCGGCACCGCGCGCGACGCGCTGGGCGCCACGCCGACGGTCGAACTGGTCGAGGGGCCGATGGCACAGGGCCATGCCGCGGGCGCGCCCTATGACGTGCTCGTCATCGACGGCGCGGTCGAGGCGATCCCCGACACGCTGGTGGCGCAGATCCGGTCGGGCGGCCGCATCGTCGCCGGGATCGCGGATCGCGGCGTGACCCGGCTCGCATCGGGACGAAAGACCGATGGCGGCTTTGCACTGGCGGCGTTCGTCGATGTCGAGTGCGTGACGCTGCCGGGTTTCGAAACACCCAAACCCTTCAAGTTCTGAGGCACATCATGCCGCGCGCCGCTTTAGTCCGCCGTCTGCTCTCGGGTGTTGCGCTGCTATACAGCGCTGCACCGGTCCATGCGGAGACGCTCCGCGAGGCGCTGGTCAAGGCCTATACGACCAACCCGACGATCACGGCGCAGCGCGCGACGCTGCGTGCGACCGACGAGAATGTCCCGATCGCGCGTGCCTCCGGGTTGCCTTCGGCGAATGCGACCGGCGATTACACCGAGTTCGTCGTGACCGCCGCGAACAGCTTCATCGCCTTGCCGCGTCAGGTCGTTGCTCGCGCGAACGTCTCCGTGCCGCTCTATCAGGGCGGGCAGGTGCGCAACTCGGTCGCCGCGGCCAAGACGCGGGTCGAGGCGGGCCGCGCGACGCTGCGCGGTACCGAGGCCGATCTGTTCACCAACGTCGTCGGCGCCTATATGGACGTGATCCGCGACGAGGCGATCGTCGGCCTGAACACGCAGAATGTTCGCGTGCTCGACATCAATCTCCAGGCCAGCCGCGACCGGTTTCAGGTCGGCGACTTGACCCGCACCGATGTCGCCCAGTCCGAGGCACGGCTTGCGCTCGCGCGGGCGCAGCTCCAGTCGGCCGAGGCGCAGCTGATCACCAGCCGGGAAAACTATATCCGCTTTGTCGGCACGCCCGCCGGCACGCTCGATACGCCGCCGACCCTCCCGCATCTGCCCGACAGCCCCGCCCTGGCGGTGACGGTGGCGATCGACAATAATCCCGTGCTGATCGCCGCGGCGAAGGAACGCGACGCGACGCGGTACGATGTCGGGGTCGCGCGGGCGAGCCGCTTGCCGCAGATCAGCGCGACCGGCGGCGCCAGCTACACCAACTATCTCGGATCGGCGTCGACGACCGACGGCAGCATCAACACCTTTCCCAATGCGAACAAGGCGGTACAGGCGGGCCTGTCGCTGACGATGCCGCTGTTCCAGGGCGGTCGTCCCGCCGCGCAGGTCCGCCAGGCCGAGGCGTTTCAAAGCCGCGCGATCGAGAATGTCACCGCAGCCGAGCGCAATGTGATCGCGCAGGCACGCTCGGCCTATGCCGTCTGGCGTTCGTCGGAACAGGTGATCCAGTCGTCCGAAACCGCGGTCAACGCGAACAAGCTCAGCCTCGAGGGTGTCCGGGCGGAGAACAGCGTCGGGACGCGCACGATCCTCGACATCCTCAATGCCGAGCAGGAGCTGCTCAACAGCCAGGTCACGCTCGTGACGGCGCGGCGCGACGCCTATGTCGCGGGCTTCGCGCTGCTGGCGGCAATGGGGCAGGCGGAAGCGCGCGACCTCGGGCTCGATGGCGGCGTGCTGTACGATCCGGTCGCCAATTACGACCGCGTCCACAAGAAGATCTGGGACTGGGGCGGTGATGGCGAGCCGGTGCCGGTCGCGACGCGTACCGTCCAGTCGCCCACGCAGGACGCCGCCGTGCGCCGCGAACTTGACCCGTTGCTCGACAGCCCGGTTGACAGGAACCCGGCATTGACGACAGGTAAGGATGCGCCGAGCCGCCAATAGGGGCGCGTGGGGCGACGGGGTTTGGAATGGTCCGTATGGGGGATATCAGCGCGGAGCCGTCGATGGAGGAAATCCTCTCGTCGATCAAACGCATCATTGCCGAAGAAGGCGACGGCATGCCGAGCCGCCAGCGGCGCCACCAGCGGGCGATGCCCGCATCGGCGGCCACCGATTACGCGGCCGATTACGACGACGACGCGATCGACGACGATGAAATCCTCGAACTGAGCGACCCGATGCCGATGGTTGACCGCACCCCCCGCCCGCCGAAATCGCCGGTGCTGACCTCGGTCGACGCCGCGCCGGAACCACGCCAGGCGCCGCCGCGCAGCCAGCCCCAGCCTCATGTCGCACCGCATGTCGCGTCGTCGGCCGCGCATGCGCCCCAGCAGCATGCTCCGCAGCCTGCAGAAGAGCCGGCCCAGCCGATCATGTCGCGCGAAACCGCGGCAGCGACGCGTGCGCCTCTCGAGGCGCTGACGCGGATGATGGTCAAGCCTGAGGGAAGCAGCGACGGCACGCTCGAGGGTCTGGTCCGCGAGATGCTGCGCCCGATGCTGCGCGAATGGATCGACGCGAACCTGCCCGACATGGTCGAGGACATGGTCGCGCGCGAGATCGCCAAGATCATGAACCAGCAGCCCTGACCGGGCCGGCCGCAGCGTCTCGCGCTGCGGCCTGTATCGGGATCTGGCCGGACGGTGACGATCAGACACTGCTCGCCGGATCTCGGTCCAAACGACTGTAATGTCACGACGAGCGGAACCGTGACGGTTCCGCTATGGTTGTTGGCGAATGTCCGATCACAGTGTGTCCGCGCCTGAAATCCCCGCCCGTCTCGCCGCTCAGGGCGTCCGGGGCGATATCGCGCCGGCCGATGCCAGCAGCGACATCTTTTTCGCGGCGGTGCGGACTACGCGGATGCCGATGGTGGTCACCGACCCGCATCGGCCCGATAACCCGATCATCTTCTGCAACGACGCCTTCTCGTTCATGACCGGCTACTCGCAGGACGAGATCCTGGGTTATAATTGCCGCTTTCTGCAGGGCCCCGAGACCGACCGCACGGTCGTCGGCGAATTACGCGCCGCGATTGCCAAGCGTGAGGAAGTCTCGGTCGAGATGCTCAACTATCGCAAGAACGGCTCGACCTTCTGGAACGCGCTCTACGTCTCGCCTGTGTTCGGCGACGACGGCGAGCTCCGCTATTTCTTCGCGAGCCAGCTGGACATCTCGCGCCGCCGCGAGGCGGAGGAGGCGCTGCACGAGGCGCAGCGGATGGAGGCGGTCGGCAAGCTGACCGGGGGCATCGCGCACGACTTCAACAATCTGCTGCAGGTCATCCAGGGCTATGCCGACATCCTCGACGCGCGGATCGATGCGAGCGATCGATCGGCGCGGCGGGCGGTCGATGCGATCTCGACCTCGGCCTCGCGCGCGGCGACGCTCACGCAACAGCTGCTCGCCTTTGCGCGCAAGCAGGAATTGCGAGACCGGTTGATGAACCTCAACCAGCTGCTGGGCGATTTCCGGCCGATTCTTGACCGCAGCATCGGCAGCGGAATCACGCTGAAGCGCGACCTGGCGACCGATCTGTGGAATTGTCGCGTCGATCCGGTGCAGGCCGAAATGGCGCTGCTCAACATCATCGCCAATGCCCGCGACGCGCTCGACGGCACGGGGGAGATCACGATCACGACGCGCAACGCCGTCCTTCCCGAGGATGGCGGTGTCGCGAGGCTCGAGCCCGGCGAATATGTCGTGCTGAGCATTCGCGACAACGGGCCGGGGATCGATCCCGGGACGGTCGACAAGATCTTCGAACCCTTCTTCACGACGAAGGAGATGGGCAAGGGCGCCGGGCTGGGGCTCGCGATGGTCTACGGCTTCGTGCGTCAGTCGGGGGGCCTTGCGACGGTGCGCAACCTCAGCGGGGGCGGTGCCGAATTCTCGCTCTATTTCCCGCGCGCGAGCGGTGCCGTCGAGCGCAAGACCGCGGGGCCGATCGCACCGCATGCGGGCGGTGCCGAGCGCGTGCTGATGGTCGAGGATCAGCGCGAGGTGGGCGAGCTGGGCCGGACGATCCTCGAGGATCTCGGCTATGACGTCGTCCTGGTCAACAGCGCGCGCGCCGCGCTCGACACGCTCCGTCAGGACGCCGAATTCCGGTTGCTGTTCACCGATATCCTGATGCCCGGCGGCATGAACGGCGTCACGCTGGCCCAGTCGGTGCGGCGCGACTATCCGCACACCGCGGTGCTGCTGACGACGGGCTTTGCCGACGAGGCGATCGACGAGGGCAGCCGGTCGTTCGAACTGATCCGCAAACCCTATCGGCGGAATGAGTTGAACGACCGCATCCGGGCGGTGCTCGACAAGCCGGGGGCGCGGACGTGAGGCTGGTCTAGCCCGGACACGCTCGCTAAGGCACGGGGTATGAGCGAGCTTCCCAAAACCTTCGACCCCGCCTCCATCGAATCGCGCTGGTATGCGCATTGGGAGGCCAGCGGCCAGTTCCGCCCCGACCGCCCGAACGCGGAACCCTGGACGATCGTCAACCCGCCGCCCAACGTCACGGGCAGCCTGCATATCGGCCATGCGCTCGACAACACGCTGCAGGATATCCTGACGCGCCATGCACGCCTCAAGGGCAAGGACGCGCTCTGGGTCGTCGGCACCGATCACGCGGGTATCGCGACGCAGATGGTGGTCGAGCGCCAGATGGGCGCGATGTCCCCGCCGCAGAAGCGCACCGACCTCTCGCGCGAGGACTTCATCGCCAAGGTCTGGGCGTGGAAGGAAGAGAGCGGCGGCGAGATCACGCAGCAGCTCCGCCGCTTGGGCTGTTCGATGGACTGGGCGAACGAGCGCTTCACGATGGACGAGGGCTTTTCGAAGGCCGTCCTCAAGGTGTTCGTTGACCTGCACAAGCAGGGGCTGCTCTACCGCGACAAGCGCCTGGTGAACTGGGATCCGGGCCTCGGCACCGCGATCAGCGACCTCGAGGTAGAGACGCGCGAGATCAAGGGCCGCTTCTGGCACCTGCGCTATCCGCTCGCCGACGGATCGGGGTTCATCGAGGTCGCGACGACGCGGCCCGAGACCATGCTCGCCGACATGGCGGTCGCGGTGAACGGCGCGGACGAACGCTACACCGCGCTGATCGGCAAGCAGGTGAAGCTGCCGATCACCGGGCGGCTGATCCCGATCATCGCCGACGATCATGCCGATCCCGAGCTCGGATCGGGCGCGGTGAAGATCACGCCCGGCCACGACTTCAACGATTTCGAGGTCGGCAAGCGGGCCGGGATGGCCGCGGGATCGATGCTCAACATGCTCGATGCCAAGGCGCGCGTCGTGCAGGTGTCCGACGGGCTGATCCCCGCCGAGCTGCTCGGGCTGACGACCGCGGAGGCGCGCAAGGCCATCGTCGCGCAGCTGAAGGCCGAGGGCTTCCTGATCGCGCATGTCGACAAGGACGGCGTCGAGCATGACGCCGAGCCGCGCACGATCCAGACGCCGTACGGCGATCGCTCGGGCGTGGTGATCGAGCCGTGGCTGACCGACCAATGGTATGTCGACGCCAAGACGCTTGCGCAGCCCGCGATCGAGGCGGTGCGCGTCGGCGCGATCGATATCGTGCCCAAGACCTGGGAGAAAACGTTTTTCAACTGGATGGAGAACATCCAGCCCTGGTGCGTGTCGCGCCAGCTGTGGTGGGGGCATCAGATCCCGGCATGGTTCGGGCCCGACGGTACGCCGTACGTGGCTGAAACCGAGGCCGAAGCGCAGGCGCTCGCCGGCGCGGGCGTCGCGTTGACGCGTGATCCCGACGTCCTCGACACATGGTTCTCCTCCGCGCTCTGGCCTTTCGCAACGCTAGGCTGGGACGGCTCCCAACCCCCGTTCGCCCTGAGCGAAGTCGAAGGGCAGGCCACGGGCGACACCGCCCCGGGCGGTGCTTCGACTTCGCTCAGCACGAACGGAAACAGGGGGCGTCCCGGATCGCAACTCGGCGGCCGCTATCCCAACGACGTGCTCATCTCCGGCTTCGATATCCTGTTCTTCTGGAACGCGCGGATGATGATGCAGGGGCTGCACTTCATGAAGGACGTGCCGTTCCGCACGCTCTACCTCCACGGCCTCGTCCGCGCGGCGGACGGCGCGAAGATGTCCAAGTCGAAGGGCAATGTCGTCAACCCGCTCGGGCTGATCGACCAATATGGCGCCGACGCGCTGCGCTTCTTCATGGCGGCGATGGAGAGCCAAGGCCGCGACATCAAGATGGATGAGAAGCGGGTCGAGGGCTATCGCAACTTCGCGACCAAGCTGTGGAACGCGGCGCGGTTCGCACAGGCCAACGGCATCGTCGCGAGCACCACGCTCGAAGCCCCGCGCGCCGAGCTCGCGGTCAACAAGTGGATCATCGCCGAGACGATCGCGACCGTACAGCAGGTCGACCTCGCGCTCGCCGACTACCGCTTCGACGGCGCCGCCAACGCGATCTACCAGTTCGCGTGGAGCCGTTTCTGCGACTGGTATCTCGAACTCATCAAGCCGCAGATGGTCGATGACGTACGCGGCCAGATCGACGACGAATCGAAGGCGGTGGCGGGCTGGGTGCTCGACCAGATCCTGGTTCTGCTCCACCCGTTCATGCCGTTCATCACCGAGGAACTGTGGCACGCGATGGGCCCGCGCGATCACGACCTGATCGTCGCGCAGTGGCCGATGGCGGACGCGCGCTCGCTCGATCCCGAGGCGAGCAGGGAGGTCGACTGGCTGATCCGGCTCGTCGGCGAGATCCGTACCGCGCGCAACGAGCTGAACGTGCCGCCGGGTGCGCGTTTGCCGCTGCACGTTCGTGACGCGAATGCGGCGACGCTCGCACGGCTCGAACGCCAGGCGCCCGCGCTCGCACGCCTCGCGCGCGTCACGCACGCCGAGGGCGAAGCCACCGGCGGCGCGGCGCAGGTCGTGGTCGACGAAGCGACCTTCGTCCTGCCGCTCGAAGGCGTGATCGATCTCGACGCCGAGCGCACGCGCCTGACCAAGGCGATCGCGGCGGCGGAGAAGGAGCGCGACGCGCTCGCAGGGAGGCTCGGCAATGCGAGCTTCGTCGAGCGTGCCAAGCCCGAAGCGGTCGAGAAGGCCAAGGCGGACCATGCCGACAAGGCGGCGGAAGCCGCACGGCTGCAGGCGGCGCTGGGACGGCTGGGCTGACCTGACCCCGTCCGATGTGCGGGACGAGGCCGGGGTGTGCGTACGCGTGCTGCGAGCGTGCGGGGTCGGGGATGGTCCTGACCCCGCCTGCAAAGGGGAGGGAACCCGACTGCGATGCCTGATGCGACGAACACGCCTGCACCAAGGACCGGCCAGCGCGACCTGACCACGGGGCCGATCGGCAAGACGTTGCTCGCGTTCGCGCTGCCGACGCTCGGGTCGTCGATCCTGCAGTCGCTCAACGGCTCGATCAACGCGGTGTGGATCGGCCAGTTTCTCGGCGAGCGCGCGCTGGCGGCGACGACCAACGCGAACATCATCATGTTCCTGCTGGTCGCCGCGGTGTTCGGCTTCGGCATGGCGTCGACGATCCTGATCGGCCAGAACATGGGCCGCCGCGACATCGATGCGGTGCGCCGCGTGCTCGGCACGTCGTTCGGGCTGTTCACGATCATCTCGGTGCTGACGGTGGCGATCGGCTGGCTGGTCGCACCGGCGATCCTGCGGGTGCTGGCGACGCCTGCCGAGGTCTATCCGCTCGCGCTTGCCTATCTGCGCGTGATCTTCGTCGCGATGCCCGCGGGATTCCTGTCGGTGCTGCTGACGATGGCGCTGCGCGGCACCGGCGATTCGCTGACCCCGCTGAAGTTCATGGCGCTGGGATCGGTCGTCGACGTCGCGCTCAACCCGCTGCTGATCCGCGGCTGGGGGCCGATCCCCGCGCTCGGGATCGAGGGATCCGCGCTCGCGACGCTGATCGCCAACACGGTCTCGTTCGTCGCACTGCTCGCCTATATCTATGCGAAGGACCTGCCGATCCGGCTGCGTGGCGTCGAGCTGCGCTATATCCTGCCCGATCGTGCGCTGCTGAAGACGATCGTCGTGAAGGGCGTCCCGATGGGATTGCAGATGCTCGTCGTCTCGACCTCCGCGCTGGCGATGATCGGGCTGGTCAACCGGCACGGCACCACCACGACCGCCGCCTATGGCGCCGCCAACCAGCTCTGGACCTATGTGCAGATGCCCGCGATGGCGGTCGGCGCGGCGGTCAGCGCGATGGCGGCGCAGAATATCGGTGCGGGGCGCTGGGACCGGGTCGACCGGATCACGCGCGCGGGGCTGATGATGAATCTGGCGCTGACCGGCGGGCTGGTCGCGCTGCTGACGTTGCTCGACCGGCACGTGCTGTGGCTGTTCCTCGGGCAGGATACCGGCGCGATCGGCATCGCGACGCGGATCAATCTGATCGCGGGGTGGAGCTTCATCCTGTTCGGCGTGTCGATGGTGCTGTCGGCGACGGTCCGCGCGAACGGCGCGGTGGTCGGCCCGTTGCTGATCCTCGCGGTCGCGATGGGGCCGGTACGGTTCGGGCTCGCCTATGCGCTCGAGCCGATGATCGGCGCGGATGCGATCTGGTGGAGCTTTCCCGCGGGGTCGCTCGCCTCGATGCTGCTGACGATCGGCTATTATCTGCATGGCGGCTGGCGCAAGGGACGGATCGTGACCGAGCCCGCCGCACACGACGCAGGCGAGGCAGCCAAGGCGGATTGCGAGCCCGCCAGCCGATCCATGCCGGTCGGCTGAGCGCCGCCCTAGGTTTGGGGCGGCGTCACCGGAGCCATGACCTGGATGATCCCGGCGGCGATCCTGGCAGTCACCGGGGTCTTGGCGAGCACCTCGCCATCGATCGAGATCGGCAGCTTGGGGATCGTGTCGACGCGCATGCTCTTGCCACGGAAGTCGCGGACCTCCTCGTGGCGCGATTCGTGACGGAAGACGCTGGCGACCCAGTTCTGGACCAGCCGCCGCTTCATCTTGCCCATCACCGCCTGCACGACGATCTCGCCCGAATCGACTGCCGCCGCGTCGACCAGTTCGGTCCCGCCATGATAGGGGCCGTTCGAGATCCGCACCTCGACGACGCGCATCCGCACCGCGTCCGGGCCCTCGCCGACGATCAGCGTGAACGGGCGGAAGCGCATGAACTGATAGGCCGCCCAGCCGAGATAGCCGACCCGGCCCAGTACCTTCTTGAGGCCGTGCGGCACCGTCTCGGCGATCTTCGGACTGATCCCCATCGCCGCGCAATTGGCGAAATAATCGCCGTCGATCATGCCGAGATCGATCCGCCGCGGCGCACCCGTCCGGATGACCTCGACCGCGCCCTCGATCGTCAGCGGAATGCCGAGCGTCCGCGCAAAGCTGTTCGCTGTGCCCAGCGGGAGCACGCCGAGGATGACGTCGTGCCCGACCATCAGGTCGACGAGCCCGCTGATCGTGCCGTCGCCGCCACCCAGGATCAGCAGATCGGGCTTGGCGGCGAGCGCGCGCCGGACGGTGGGTTCCAGATCCTCGGGGTTCTCGACCGCATGCGCGTCGACCTCATAGGGAAGCCCCGACATCGCCGCGCAGGCACGCTTGAACAGCGCCTGTCCTTTGCGCGATTTCGCGTTCACCACGAGCGCGGCGGAGCGGATCGGCCGGTCGCGGGCCGGCCCGGTATCAGGGGCCTGGGTCGTATCTGTCGTGGTGGCGGTCATGCGAGGCCCAACGCGCGAAAGGGAAATGCGTCCCCGAGGCCGAATCGGCAGCGATCGGTTTCGTTCGCGCCGACCGTAACGCTTGCCTGCGCGGCGTCCATCCCGCAAAAGCCGCGCCATGTCCGCAAGCTATCCCGCGCTGCGCCTGCGCCGCACCCGCTCGTCCGACTGGAGCCGCCGGCTCCATGCCGAGACCGTCCTCACGCCGGCCGATCTGATCTGGCCGCTGTTCGTCGTCGAGGGGGAGGGCGTCGAGCAACCGATCGCCAGCCTGCCCGGCGTCTCGCGCTGGTCGGTGGACCAGATCGTCGCGCGTGGTCGCGAGGCGCGTGACCTCGGCATCCCGTGCATCGCGCTGTTCCCCTACACCCAGCCCGAGCGTCGTACCGAGGATGGCCGTGAGGCGCTCAACCCCGACAATCTGATGTGCCAGGCCATCCGTGCGCTCAAGGATGCGGTGCCCGAGGTCGGCGTGCTGACCGACGTCGCGCTCGACCCCTATACCAGCCACGGCCATGACGGGCTGGTCGACGCCGCGGGCTATGTCGTCAACGACACCACCGCGGAGATGCTCGTCGCGCAGGCGCTGAACCAGGCGGCGGCGGGCGCGGACATCATCGCGCCCAGCGACATGATGGACGGCCGGATCGGCATGATCCGCACTGCGCTCGAGGCGGAGTCGCATCACAACGTCCAGATCATGTCCTATGCCGCCAAATATGCGAGCGCCTTTTACGGCCCGTTCCGCGATGCGGTCGGCAGCCGCGGGCTGCTGAAGGGCGACAAGAAGACGTACCAGATGGACAACGCCAATGCCGAGGAGGCGCTGCGCGAGGTCGCGATGGATCTCGCCGAGGGCGCGGACACGGTGATGGTCAAGCCGGGCCTGCCCTATCTCGACATCATCGTCCGCGTCCGTCAGGCGTTCGAGGTGCCGGTCTTCGCCTATCAGGTGTCGGGCGAATATGCGATGATCGAGGCGTCGGCCGCAGCGGGCGCGGGCGACCGCGATGCGCTGGTGCTCGAGACGCTGATGGCGTTCAAGCGCGCCGGCTGTTCGGGCGTGCTGACCTATCATGCGGCACACGCGGCCCGGCTCCTGAATGGATGAGTTCAGGCTCGAGACCGAGCGTCTCATCCTGCGCGCGTGGCGGGACGCGGACGTCGAGCCCTTTGCGGCGATGGGGCGTGACCCCGATGTGATGCGCTTTCTCGGGCCGCCGGCGACGCTCGCCGAGACGCAGGCGGCGGTCGGCCGGATGGTCGAGCGGCAGCGCACGTCGGGGCATTGCTTCTGGGCGATCGAACGCAAGGCGGATGCCGCGTTTCTCGGCTTTTGCGGTCTGGTACCGGGCAAGCCGCCGATCGACGGCGCGATCGAGATCGGCTGGCGTCTCGCGCGTCATGCCTGGGGGCAGGGCTATGCGTCCGAAGCCGCGGCGGCGAGCCTCGCCTGGGGCTGGGCCCATCTGCCCGTCGCGCATATCGTCGCCATCACGGTTCCCGCCAACATGCGCAGCCGCGCGCTGATGGAGCGGCTGGGCATGACCCATGTCGAGGACGGCGATTTCGACCATCCCGATCTCGCCGCCACCGACCCGCTGCGCCGGCACGTCCTCTATCGGATCCATCGCCCCACCAATGTCTGATCCTTCCCCGATGGCGCGGTGGTGCCGCGTCCTGTTCGTCGCGACGATCCTGGCAGGGTCGTTCCTGCTGTTCCTCGTCCAGCCGATGGTCGCGCGCATGGCGCTGCCGCGGCTCGGCGGCGCGCCTGCCGTGTGGAACTCGGCGATGCTCGTCTATCAGGCGCTGCTGCTCGGCGGCTATGCCTATGCGCACTGGCTCGGACGGGTGAAGCCGCGCGCGCAGGCGGTCATCCATCTCGGCGTGCTCGCGGTCGCGGCTTTGTGGCTGCCGATCGGGCTGTTCGCGCTCGATCTGCCCGCCGATGCGCAGCCTGCGGTGTGGGTGCCCTGGCTGCTCGGCCTGTCGATCGGGCCGCTGTTCTTCGCGGTGTCGGCACAGGCGCCGCTGATCCAGCGCTGGTTCAGCGCGTCGAGCGGCGGCGCGGATCCCTATGCACTTTATGCCGCGTCCAACCTCGGCAGCTTCGCCGGGCTGATCGCCTATCCGTTGGTGGTCGAGCCGCTGCTGGCGATCCACGGCCAGAGCCTGTTGTGGACCGCAGGGTACGCGGTGCTCGTCCTGCTTGTGGCGCTCTGCGCGACGCGGCTGCCGCGCACCGCGTCGGCCGAGCATGTCGCCGCGACCAGCCCGGCGCCGGGCGCGGCACGGATCCTCCACTGGATCGCGCTTGCGCTGGTGCCGTCGGGGCTGATGCTCGCCACCTCGACCTATATCACCACCGATATCGTCGCGATGCCGCTGCTCTGGGTGCTGCCGCTCGGGCTCTATCTGCTCAGCTTCACCATCGCCTTCGCGCAGGACCGCACGCTCGCCGACCTGCTGACCCGGATCGCCCCGGTGACGATCCTGCTGTTCGGCGGGGTGATCATGGGCGGGTTCAACGACAAGCCTGTGTTCAGCGCGACGATCGCGCTGACCTTGCTGTTCATGGTCTCGGTCGCGCTCCACACCGCCATGTATCGCCGCCGTCCGGCCCCCGACCGGCTGACGGGCTTCTATCTCGCAATGTCGGTCGGCGGCGTGCTGGGCGGGGTGTTCGCGGCGTTGCTCGCGCCCGTGATCTTCGACTGGACCTATGAATATCCGCTGCTGATCCTGGCCGCGGGCGTGCTGGTGCCGCAGATGTATTTGCTGGCGACGTTTCGCGCGGTCTGGTCGGGGCCGGCGGTGCGGCGCCGTCTCGGGCTCGCGGCCATCATCCTCGTCATGGCGGTGGCCGCCGGGCTGCGGATCAGCAACCCCGACGGCATATTGGGCGACCAGCATCAGGGCGCGGCCTTCCTGATCGTCGCCGCGATCGGTCTCGCCACGCTTGGCGCACGGCTGCCCTATGTCGTCGTGCTCGCCAGCACGCTGGTGATGTTCGGGGGCTATCGCGCGCTGGAACTCAGCGCCGAGCGGGGCGCGCGCGAGCGCAGCTATTTCGGCGTCTACACGGTGCGCGACGGCGAGGGGGTCCGCGAGCTCGATCACGGCACCACCGTCCACGGCATCCAGCTGCGCGGTTCGCCCGCGCGCGAGCGGACGCCGACCACCTATTATGTCGCCGGATCGGGTGTGGGGCAGGCGATGCTGGCGCTCGGCCCGCTTTATGGCCCGGCAGCGCGCGTCGGTGTCGTCGGGCTGGGGACGGGTACTTTGTCTTGCTACGCCCGCCCGGGCGAGCAGTGGCGCTTCTACGAAATCGACCCGGCGGTCGTGCGGATCGCGCGCGATACCGGCCAGTTCAGCTATCTGTCGCGCTGCCTGCCTGATCCGGTGATCCGGATCGGCGACGCGCGGATCGCGCTGGCGGGGGAGCGGACCGCGAGTCTCGACCTGCTCGCGCTCGATGCCTTCTCGTCGGATACGGTGCCGATGCACCTGATGACGCGTGAGGCGTTTGCGACCTATGGCCGCGTGGTGTCGCGCAACGGGCTGCTGCTCGTTCATATCTCGAACCGTTATATCGACCTCGAACCGGTGGTTGCGGCCGCCGCGCGCGAGGCAGGGTGGCACGCCGTCCACCTGCTCTACCGTCCCTCGCCGCTCGACGCCGATCATCCCTCGCCATCGGACTGGATCGCGCTGTCGCGCGACCCGCGGGCGATCGCGCTGCTCCGGCAACGCAATTCGGGCTGGGAGCCGATCGTCGCACGCGACGGCATGGCCGCCTGGACCGACGATTATTCGACGATCCTGCCGCTGCTCAAGGGGCTCTGGTAGGCTGCGGGGGGCGGCGTCAGGCGGCGGGGAGGCTCGCCTGGATCTGCGTGATGGTCGTTCCCTGCTTCTCGGCTTCGGCCTGCGCCGCGTCGCGCACCGCATCGAGCGCGGGATAGGCCGGCGCGAGCGTCGCCGCGCGATCGGTCGCGCGACGCTCGATATCGGTGACCAGCAGCGACGTCTGCGCCCGCCAGTCGTCGAGACCCGCCAGCGCGGTCTGGGCCGTCAGCCACGGCTCGCTGCCGACCGCACCGCCGCGTGCGGCACGGGCGGCGGCTTGGGTGCTCGCCGCATCCTTCGCAAAACCCGTCCTGATCCGGTCGAGCTGCGTCCGGAACGCCGCGATGTCGGTGTCGAGCGTCGGATCGGGCTGGACCACCACCGGCTTGCCCGCGGGTTCGCCAAAGCCGATCGATTCGGTCGGGCGGATCCCGAGCGAGGGATAGCTGGCGGTATCCTTGCTGCAGGCGCCGACCGCCAAGGCGGGCACGAGAAGAAGGGCGATCAGCGCGGGGCGGGAAGGCTGTTTCATGCCCGTCGCTCTATGCCGCCGACGCGGCGTACACAACTTTATCGCGCAACACCCTTGCGCCGCGAAAAATGCCTGCTATCAGCGCCCCTCCAGTGCACCCATAGCTCAGCTGGATAGAGCATCAGACTACGAATCTGAGGGTCGGGCGTTCGAATCGCTCTGGGTGCACCAGGATTTCCTGCCTCGCGGCGGGGCCAGACGGCCAGACACGGGCCGGCCGTAAACGGCATGGCGATGCACCCATAGCTCAGCTGGATAGAGCATCAGACTACGAATCTGAGGGTCGGGCGTTCGAATCGCTCTGGGTGCACCATCGTCCACAACCGCCGCGGCACGACGCCGGAAGCGGTTATCTCCCATCTCATCCGCACTGCATCGACGTCGCGACGCAACTGTCCCGTCGCATCACCCAATGCCCCCGTGCTTTTCGACATCTCCCGAAAACTTCTTGCCGGGGCCGCTTGCACAGCCGCGAAGTGCTGGGTATAGGCGCCCCTCCAGTCACCGGTCGGTCCCCCAAGGGCGTAACGATCGGACTCCGTCGGGGAGTAGCTCAGCCTGGTAGAGCACTGTCTTCGGGAGGCAGGGGCCGGAGGTTCGAATCCTCTCTTCCCGACCATCATGCACCGCATGATCATGGCACGCCCAGGCGGCAGGCCGCTATTTAGCAACATCAAAGCCGTTGAGGCCAACAAGGTCTTGGTCGCGTCGTGTCCGCGCTCGAGCGGCATTTTGACCTGGCCCCCTCCGGGCCAACGGGGCGCGCAGGCTTACAGCGCGCTGCCTAGTGCGTAGTTTCCGAGGCTGAGATCGCACGGGGCGATCCCGTACTCCTCGACTCCCTGACCGTCTCCGGCGCGGCGCGCGATCGGATGAGGGTCGGCGCAGGATGGAGTCGGCGCGATGATGGATGACGAGCCCGGTGCGGCCCAGCCTCGGCATGCCGTGATCCTGTGCCATCCGGATCCTGTGAGCTTCAACCACGCGATCGCGCACCGCTATTGCGAGGCGGTGCGCGCGAACGGCCAGCACGTCGTACTGCGCGACCTCTATGCGCTGGGCTTCGATCCGGTGCTCAAACCGGCGGAACTGCCGACCAGGGATGCGGCGGTGCTCGCGCAGGACGTGCAGGACGAACGCGCGGCGATCGCCGGCTGCGACGTGTTCGTCCTCGTCTACCCGCTCTGGTTCGGCTCCCCGCCGGCGATGATGAAGGGCTATGTCGAGCGCGTGTTCGGCGCCGGGATCGAGCCTGTCGCGGTCCAGCAGCGTGCGCGCAGCCTGCTGCTCGGCGGCAAGCGGCTGCTGACCTTCACGACCGCGGCGGGCAGCCGGGTCTGGCTCGACGATCAGGGGCTCGGGACGGGGCTGACGACCTTGGTCGACCAGTATCTGGTCCACGCCTTCGGCATGCGGTCGCAGGAACAGCGCCGATTCGCCAACATCACCAGACATCTCGATCCGCAGGTCGCCGGCCAGCATCTCAACGCCGTCACCGCGCAGGCAAACCGCACCTGCGCGCAACTGGCGTTCGGCGACGAAGCGCTGCTGCGCGACCCTTCGCTGACCAGCCGGCTGGCCGGCTGATGCGCCTCCATCAAAGGATTATCGACATGCGCCCCATACCGCCCGCGATCCCCGCCGCTCGTCCATGGGCTCCGCACTCTTGACCGGCCTCGCCCACAAGGCACCGCCGCATGCCGTGACGCGCCCCGATCCGTTGTCGCCCGATGAACTGCACCGGATGGACGCCTATTGGCGTGCCGCCAACTACCTGTCGGTCGGCCAGATCTATCTGCGCGACAACGCGCTGCTCGAACGCCCGCTGACGGTCGCCGACGTCAAGCCGCGGCTGCTCGGCCACTGGGGCACGACGCCGGGGCTCAACTTCCTCTACGTCCATCTCAACCGGCTGATCGTCGCGCACGACCTCGACATGATCAACATCATCGGGCCGGGGCATGGCGGGCCGGGGCTGGTGGCCCACACCTATCTCGAGGGCTCCTATACCGAGCGCTATCCCGCGATCGAGCGCAGCCGGTCGGGCATGCACCGGCTGTTCCGGCAATTCTCCTGGCCGGGCGGCATCCCGAGCCATGTCGCGCCCGAGACGCCGGGATCGATCCATGAGGGCGGCGAGCTCGGCTATTCGCTGGCACATGCTTACGGCGCGGCGTTCGACAATCCGGACCTGCTGGTCGCCTGCGTGATCGGCGATGGCGAGGCAGAGACGGGCGCGCTGGCGGCGAGCTGGCATTCGAACAAGTTCCTCAACCCCGCGCGCGACGGCGCGGTCCTGCCGATCCTGCACCTCAACGGGTTCAAGATCGCCAACCCCACGATCCTCGCGCGGATCGACGAGGACGAGCTCGACGCGCTGCTGCTCGGCTATGGGCACGAACCCTATTATGTCAGCGGCAGCGACCCCGCGCTCGTCCATCAGGAGCTCGCCGCCGCGCTCGACACCGCGCTGGCGAAGATCCAGGCGATCCAGGCCGCGGCACGCATCCCTGGCGCGACGCCCGAGCGACCGCGCTGGCCGATGATCGTGTTCCGCACGCCCAAGGGGTGGACCGGCCCGAAGACCGTCGACGGCAAGCCGGTCGAGGGCACGTGGCGCGCGCATCAGGTCCCGATCGCCGACTTCAAGGACCCCGAGCATCTGCGGCTGCTCGAGGCGTGGATGCGCAGCTACCGCCCCGAGGAGCTGTTCGATGCGACGGGCAAGTTCCTCGACATCTATGCTTCGCTCGCACCGACCGGGCATCGGCGGATGGGGTCGAACCCGCATGCCAATGGCGGCGAGACGATGGTGCCGCTGTCGCTGCCCGACTTCCGCGCGCATGCCGTGCCGGTCGACGCGCCGGGCACGGTCATGGCCGAGGCGACGCGGGTGTTCGGTCGCTATCTGCGCGACGTGATGAAGCTCAACATGCCGAGCGTGAACTTCCGCCTGTTCGGGCCCGACGAGACCGCGTCGAACCGTCTCGCCGACGTCTATGACGTGTCGGGCAAGGTCTGGATGGCGGAGGTCGAGGCGGTCGACGAGCATCTGACCGCCGACGGCCGCGTGATGGAGGTGCTGAGCGAGCATCTGTGTCAGGGCTGGCTCGAGGGCTATCTGCTCACCGGGCGCCACGGGCTGTTTTCCTGTTACGAGGCGTTCGTCCACATCGTCGATTCGATGGTCAACCAGCATGCCAAATGGTTGAAGGTGACGCGCGGCATCCCGTGGCGGCGGCCGATCGCGTCGCTCAACTATCTGCTGACGTCGCATGTCTGGCGGCAGGATCACAATGGCCTGTCGCATCAGGACCCGGGGTTCATCGATCACGTCGCGAACAAGACCGCGGAGGTGACGCGAATCTATCTGCCCCCCGACGCCAATTGCCTGTTGTCGGTCGGCGACCATTGCCTGCGCAGCCGCGGCTATGTGAACGTGATCGTCGCGGGCAAGCAGCCCGAATGGCAATGGCTGGGGATCGACGCGGCGGTGCGGCACTGCACCGCGGGCGCCGGGATCTGGGACTGGGCGGGCGACGATGCGGAGCCCGATGTGGTGATGGCGTGTGCGGGCGACGTTCCGACGCTCGAGACGCTGGCGGCGGTGACACTGCTGCGTGCCTATGTCCCCGACATCCGGATCCGGGTGGTCAATGTCGTCGACCTCATGGTGCTGCAGCCGCGATCCGAACATACCCACGGGCTCGACGAGCGCGAGTTCGATGCGCTGTTCACGCGCGACACACCGGTGATCTTCGCGTTCCACGGCTATCCGGCGATGATCCACAAACTGACCTACCGCCGCGCCAACCATGCCAACATCCATGTCCGCGGCTACAAGGAAATGGGCACGACGACGACGCCGTTCGACATGGTCGTGCTGAACGATCTCGACCGGTACCGGCTCGCGCTCGACGCGATCGAGCGGATCCCGCGGTTCCGCGACCGCGTCCCGCGCGAGACCGCGCGCTACTGGACGACGATGGAACGGCACAAGCTGTACATCGCCGAACAGGGCGACGATCTGCCGGAGGTGCGCGACTGGCAATGGGCGCGCTGATCCTCGCGCTGAACAGCGGGTCGTCGACGGTGAAATACGGGCTCTACGCCGTCGACCCGGACCCCGCGTTGCTCGTCGGCGGGACGATCGAGACCGCCGACGGTCATGTTTCGGTCCTCGACGCGCTCGACGCCGCGTTGCGGGACAGCCCGGCGCCGACCGCGATCGGCCACCGGATCGTCCATGGCGGCCCGCATCGTACCGCGCATTGCCTGATCGACGATGCAGTGACCGCGGATCTGGTCGAGGCCTGTGCGTTCGCGCCGCTGCATGGTCCCGCGGCGCTCGCGCTGATCGCGGCCGCACGCGCGCGCTATCCCGGGCTGCCGCAGGTCGCCTGTTTCGACACCGCCTTCCATGCCGATCTGCCCGATGTCGCGCAGGTCCTGCCGATCCCGCGCCACTACCGCGCAAGCGGGGTGCGGCGGTACGGCTTTCACGGCCTGTCGTGCGAATCGATCCTGGCGCAGCTCGGCGAAGGCGTCCCGTCGCGCCTCGTCATCGCGCATCTCGGCAACGGGGCGAGCGTCACCGCGGTGCGCGACGGGCGATCGGTCGACACCAGCATGGGGCTGACGCCGTCGGGCGGCGTGACGATGGCGACGCGGACGGGGGATATCGACCCCGGCATTCTGTTGTACCTGCTGCGCGAGGCCGGGCTCGACGCCGCGGCGCTGGCGACGATGATCGATCACGACTCGGGAATGGCGGGGATCTCGGGACTGTCGGGGGACATGCGCGTGTTGCGCGCGGCGGCCGGGAGCAACCCCGACGCCGACCTCGCGATCCGGATGTTCGAGCGATCGGTCTGCAAGCAGATCGCGGCGATGGCCGCGACGCTCGGGGGGATCGACCTGCTCGTGCTGACCGGCGGGATCGGCGAACATGACCGCGCGACCCAACAGGCGATCGGTGCCGGCCTGGCATGGCTGCCGGGCATGGCAATCCGGATCGTCGCCTCGCGCGAGGATGACGAGATCGCCCGTCATGCCGCCCGGCTGAGCCAGGCGGCGATCGTCCGACCCTGACGCTGACCCCATCGGTCCGCGCGGCGCCCTTAGCCGGCGAGCGTCAGCATGGCGGCCGCGATCGCCGCGAGCAGCGCACCGTCAGTCGTCGCGCGGTCGAGGATCCGGTCACCCTGACGGGCCGCCGCGGCGAGCAGCTCCGGCGACGGTGCCCGCGCGTCGAGCAAGATCGCCCGGCCAGTCCAGCCCAGGCCTCGCATCGCGGCAAGCGCCGCCATCCCGTCGTCATCCTGCCCAGCCAGCCGGGAATCGGAAAGATCGAGGATGATGCACGCATGGTCGCGCGATGCCGGATCGGACACCAGGGCCGCACAGCTTGCATAGGACCGTACCCGGTAGCGTTCGGAGAGCAGCAGGATCTGCCGCGCACGGCGTCGCGCGGGATTGCCGTCGACCAGCGAGATACCCGGGTTGGTAGGCAGAAACGGGGCCGGTGGAGTCATCGTCAATCCTTGTCGGACCTTCGATGACAGGACCCGCGGACCCGGTCTGTACGTAAAACACGGGGGGCGCTCAGGCGGGGTCGACAGGTTCGCCCAGGCCCGCGGCAAAGGCGATGCGCAGCACGTCCGACAGGCTGCGCGCCATCAGCTTTTCCATCAGATTGGCGCGGTGGACCTCGACCGTCCGCGTCGCGATGTCGAGATCGAACGCGATCAGCTTGTTCGGCCGGCCCAGGACCATCCCGTCGAGCACGTCGCGCTCGCGCGGGGTCAGCGCCGCGAGCAGGACGCTGGCCTCGGCCGCGGCGAGCTGGTCGCGGCCGATCCGTGCGGCCTTGGCGAGCGCGGTCTCGATCGCCGCGAGCAGCGTCGCGCGCTCGAACGGCTTTTCCAGAAACTCGATCGCCCCCGCCTTGATCGCACGCACCGCGAGCGCGACGTCGCCGTGCCCGGTCAGCATGATCACGGGCAGGGCGATGCCGCGCTGCGCCAGCGTCGCCTGGACCTCGAGCCCGTCGATATCGGGCATCCGCACGTCGAGCAGGACACAGCCACGCGCCTCGCGCGTGACGTGCTTGAGGAAATGCGTGCCCGACACATGCGTCTCGACCGCATAGCCCGCCTTGCGCAGCAGGAAGCCGACCGACTGGCGGATCGCGGGATCGTCGTCGACGACGTGCACGACGCGGCTGGTCTCATCCATCGACAACATCCTGTGTGGCGAGCGGTATCGTGAAGTGGAAGGCGGTACCGGCGGGGCATGTCGGTTCGACCCAGATCCGGCCGCCATGCGCCTCGACGATCGTCCGACAGATCGACAGGCCAAGGCCCATGCCGTCGCTCTTGGTCGTCGAGAACGCGTCGAACAGGCGTTCGCGGATCGCCGGATCGATGCCCGCACCGGTATCGGCCACGCTGATCCGCACCCAGCCTTCGCGATCCGCCAGCGTCGCGATCGTCAGCCGCTTGTCGGGCGCGCAGGCCATCGACTGGATGGCGTTGCGGATCAGATTGACCAGGACCTGCTGGATCTGGATGCGGTCGACCCGCACCAGATCGGCGCCCTGGCGGATATCGGTGGTGACCGTGATCCCCGCCTCGTGCGCGCCGAGCAGCCCCAGGCTGATCGCCTCCTCGACAAGCGCGGCGAGCGGTTCGACGCGAAGCGCGGTGTCGCCGCCCTCGACGAACGCGCGCAGCCGCCGGACGATCGTGCCGGCGCGCAGCGACTGCGCCGCCGCGAGCTCGAGCGCCTCGGCGATCTCCGCCAGCAGCGGCGACGGCGCGTCGCCGATCATGTCCCGCGTCGCCTCCAGATAATTGGCGATCGCGGTCAGCGGCTGGTTGATCTCATGCGCGAGCGTCGATGCCATCGTGCCCATCGCGCTGACCCGCGAGACGTGGACCAGCTCGGCCTGCAGCTCCTTCAGCCGGCGCTCGGTCGCCTGGCGCTGGCTGATGTCGCGGATGAAGCCGGTGAAGATCCGCTCGCCCGCGATCGACGCCTCGCCGACCGCGAGCTCGATCGGAAAGACCTCGCCATTCTTGCGCAGCCCGTGTTCGAGCCGGACATTGCCGATGACATGCCGCACCCCGGTCCGCCGGTAGGTGTGCAGATGCGCGTCATGCGCAGCGGCATTCGCGGGCGGCATCAGCATCGCGACGTTGCGGCCGATCACCTCGTCCGTCTCATAGCCGAAGACGAGCGCGGCGGCGGCGCTGAACGATACGATGACGCCGTGTTCGTTCATCACGATCATCGCATCGGGGACGGTGTTCAGGATCGAGCGGAGATGATGTTCGCGGCGCAGGATCGCGGCCTCCGCCGCCTTCTCGTCGGTGATGTCGCGGATCACCTTGCCGAAGCCGCGCAGCGCGCCCGCGTCGTCGTGCAGCGCGGTGATCGTCACGCTCGCGAGAAATTCCGATCCGTCCTTGCGGACCCGCCAGCTTTCCTCCTCGATCCGGCCACCGGCATGCGCGCGCTCGAGATCGGCGCGCGGCTTGCCCGCCGCGACGTCTTCGGCCGGGTAGAAGATCGCCGCATCGCGGCCGATGATCTCGGCCTCGGTCCATCCCTTGATCCGCTCGGCGCCCCGGTTCCAGATCGTCACCCGCCCCTGCGGGTCGAGCATGTAGATCGCATAGGTCGTTGCCGCATCGATCAGCAGGCCGAGTTCCTCCGCCAGCACGGCGGGACGTCCGGCAGCCGCGTCGCCCATGTCGGACGGATGCGCGATCATGCGGGCGGGGCGACTAATTGGACTAGGCGCGTGCGGTTCATCGGGCTCTGGGCCTTGTCCGGCGGTCGGGTCCGATACGCCGGCGGCCAAGATCCTGGTCGCCGGTACGGAGCCGGCCTGTATGATAGACCAGAACCGCCGCACCGGCCATCGCCGGTCGATCGCGCACCCCAGCGTCCGACCGGGTCAGGCCGGCGGCGATGCCAGCGTCAGTCGCAGGATCATCGCGGAGGGATCGCCAGGGCAGGGGGCTGCGGTCCAGCCGCGCTCGCGCTCCATGTCGATCGCCTGGTGATTGTCGCGGCTCTCGATCGATTCGAGCGTGCGGAGGCCCTTGGCACGCCCGAACATCGCGACGTGATCGAGCAGGACCCAGCTGATCCCGCGCCGCTTGAAATCGCTGCGGATCGCGACCGCGACCTCCGCGCGCAGGCCGTCGTCATCGCCGACCAGCATCGCGGTCGCGAGGATCCGGCCGCTCCCGATCTCACAGGCGAGGAAATGCTCGCTATGCTCGTGATCGACGCGCAGCAGCGCGAGCAGCTGTTCGTGCCCGACATGGTCGATCGCGCTGAGGAAGCGGAAGCGCAAATCCTCCTTGCCGACATGCGTGAAGAAGTCAGCCAGCGCCGCCTCGTCGTCCGGCGTGATCGGGCGGACGTGAAACGCGTAGCCGGTCCGGGTCGTCAGATCTGCGCTCCAGTCGGTGGCCGGCGCGGGGAGGGTCTCTGGCGAATCGGTGTTGCGGGCGGCATCGGCCATGCTGGCATCCTTCCACGGGGTGCACGCCCTCGAAAATGAGGACGGCCCCGGGTAGCGCCCGCTCGCCCCTCGCTGCACCGTCGGGAAACACGTAGCGACACGGTTGCCGCGCACACGAATGCCGCAGTGTATTACGTCCCAGCGATGTCCGAATGGGTAGACTTGGTGACCCCTACGAGAATCGAACTCGTGCTTACGCCGTGAGAGGGCGTCGTCCTAACCGCTAGACGAAGGGGCCGTGTAGTCGAGCCGCGCTCCTACGGAAGCGGGGCGCGGGCGTCAAGGCGGTGCGGCGGCAAAATCGCGCGAGGTGCACGTTTTGCCGCCGGATCGTCTTGACGGTCGTCGTCGTCAGGCGGCGACCTTCTTGCGCTCGGCCATTTCGGCGTTGAGCATTTCGGCCAGAAGAAACGCCATCTCAAGGCTTTGGCTGGCGTTCAGGCGCGGATCGCAATGCGTGTGATACCGGTCCGCCAGGCTCTGCTCGGTGACGTCGACCGCACCGCCGGTGCATTCGGTGACGTTCTGCCCGGTCATCTCGATATGGATGCCGCCGGCATGCGTGCCCTCGGCGCGGTGCACCGCGAAGAAGCCGCGGACCTCGGCGAGGATGCGCTCGAACGGGCGGGTCTTGTAGCCATTGGCGGCCTTCACGACGTTGCCGTGCATCGGGTCGCACGACCAGACGACGGGATGCCCAGCGCGGGTCACCGCACGGACGAGCTTGGGCAGCGCCGCCTCGATCGAATCATAGCCATAGCGCGTGATCAGCGTCATCCGGCCGGGGATGCGCGCGGGGTTGAGCGTGTCGAGCATCCGCAGCAGCGCGTCCGGCTCGAGGCTCGGACCGCATTTGATGCCGATCGGATTGCCGATGCCGCGCAAATATTCGACATGGCTCGACCCCTCGAATCGCGTCCGGTCGCCGATCCACAGGAAATGCGCGCTCGTGTCGTACCAGTCGCCGGTCAGCGAATCCTGCCGCGTGAGTGCCTGCTCATATTGCAGCAGCAAAGCCTCGTGGCTGGTGTAGAAATTGGTCTGGGCGAGCTGCGGCACGGTTTCGGGAT
>Ga0265780_10001755_pt1 | contig 30051 bp, 24 predicted proteins | sample P1T30metagenome_FD_192432 | JGI IMG/M metagenome (GOLD analysis project Ga0265780, IMG submission 192432) | Plant litter microbial communities from East Loma Ridge, Irvine, California - P1 T30 | ecosystem: Environmental > Terrestrial > Plant litter > Unclassified | place: USA: California... | reverse complement strand
TGTCTCTGGGCCTCTTGCTGGCGACTCTGCAGATTTTGCGACAGCTGTACCTGCTGCACGGGGAACTGGCCGCTGGGATTGGGATTGAAGCCCTGGCTCATGGGCGAATTCTGGAAGGCCATAGGCGACATCTGCGGCGCGTGGGGGTTTTGCGCGGGAGACGCGGTCTGCATGCGCTGGGCACCCAATTGGGCGGGCGCAAAGCTCTGGTTCTGCATGGTCGGCGAGGGCGTATTCTGGAACGGCTGCTGCTGCTGGAAGCCGAAGCCGGGCTGTTGCGACGGGGTCTGGGAGCGCGAGAGGGTGAGAGCGGCGCCGGTCGAGTCGCGTTTTTGGGGTATCGACGACATCGGGTAGGATCGCGTGCCGTTCATCTGGGGGTTCGCGATGGCGCTGGGGTCGATGAAGCTCGAGGGGTCGTACATGCCGTTCTGCGGCGACTGGAAGTCCATGGTGCGCGGCTACGCTGAGCGTCTGTAATTGGCGGCTGGCCGAGGTGAAGGAGGGCTGCTGGTGGGTGGGTTAGGGTGAAGTACACTCGGCGCACGTGGGTGCGTCCAATCCAACTGCGAGGAGGTTCGTTAGCAGGCATGTTGATGTTTGGATGAACGCGACGTGAAGCAGCAGCTGGGGGACGGGGCGCAGTAGAAGCAGACAGGCAGAGGGGAGGCAGGGCTGGAGAAACACACCATATGCGAGTGCTGAGTGACGCTAAAATGATCTCCTCATCAGGGCAGGACGGGGAAGGGTCGGCTTGGGATGTGGTCGATAGGTCACGTACCGCACGCTCTGGACGCGATGCCGATGCGTCGTTGTATCGAGCTGCGGAGTTTCAAACTGGCGCTGCCCACTAAGCCTCTTCAGGCGGCTGAAATCACGTGCGCTGGTCCAGCCGCGACAATGGCGAGCAGACGCCGGCAGCAGCAGGCCGTCAATTGCAGAAACAGATATATTCACAGAGGCAAGCACCGTCGCATGAGGGACCAGAAGACGCGTTTTGCGCGTTCGGTAAACCAGTGGAGTGGCTGCGTCGGCAGGCCCTCTAACCTTAATCTGTCTCCGCACGCGCGTGGTCATTTGGCCGCTGTGACACGGAAACACATGCCCGCCAGTCCAGTTTCTCTCTCCACTTATTGCATCATTCAGGTTCCTGCAGAGAACGGTGCGCTGTTATCTGGCGCGGGCGCATCCAAACCTGGGCGGGATCCGGGAACCGCTCGACTCTCGGCCACGCCAACGTCTGACACCATCACGACCACGATGCCTTTCCCCACAACTTTCCCTCTTTGAAGTTTGAGAATCTGTCCGACTCCTGTGGTCTTGTTTGATCAAGATGCCCTATCTGGTCATGTTCCCCTACTGATTATCAAGACCCATGCCAGATATTGCTGATTGCGGTCTGCTTATGAAGGCCAAGATGCTATCACACCGAGGCCGACAGCTGAGAATCCCTGAAAACACGTATCCAGCACCATCGTGGAGTCTGAATACGACGGAATATGACAAGATCAGACCGTCACATCAGTCACCAGTCGGCGCACAGGTTGACCAGCTCGCTGTTTCTGACCAGGGTCGGGACGATGCGAGCCTAATCTGCGTAGCGTTGTTCGGTGCCACAGTGGCAATGTTCCAGCCGGTTGGCTGTGATGGAGCTGCCATGCGCGGTACCTGTGTTGGAGTGCTTTCCGGTGCATGTGCAGCTCGCAGCAGTGATCACAGGCCCTTTGGCGTGGAATATGTATGTTGACGTTTCGGTACACAGGCTAGGCTAGAATGGCGGAAAGAGTGCACGACAAAATGGTGCATACCAAGTCTAGAATTCACAAAATACTAGTCAAGTAAACTGGAAGTAGAATATCGTAGAAGGATATGTGTACGGTCTGACACTCGGAGTGATGGGCTCCACACAATTGTAAGGCGGTCGTTCAGGCACGTAGTGAGCCCTGGAGTGTTCCCAGCCACGTGACGTCGGAGCTCTCATTGCCCGATCGCGCCTTCCACGAGCAGCATCAACATTGCGACAAGCACTCTCAACCACAACCTCACCACGCCCAAATACGACATTCGCCCTCACTCTCCGCAACACCATCCCAGCACTCACCTACATAAACAACCACTCCGAACAGATTCGCCATGGCTGACGCGGCCGTCGAGAACCCGGCCAACACAGTCGCGCCGCACAAGAAGCAGCTCCCGTCATCGATACCGAACTTCGACACGCTGGAGGGCTTCTCGACAGAAGGCAGCGATGACTACTCCACATTCAAGAAGCTGCAGCGGCAATTAGAGTATGCTTTCTGCTAGATACATGCAAGACACGGTGGCTAACAGGCGCAGGTACATCAACCTCCAGGAAGAGTACATCAAGGATGAGCAGCGGAGTCTGAAGCGCGAGCTGGTACGGGCACAGGAGGAGATCAAGCGGATCCAGAGTGTACCGCTCGTCATCGGGCAGTTCATGGAGGCGATAGACCAGAAGTAAGTGCACCGCAAACATGGAGTGGCCCTCGTGATCTAACAACAGCAGCACCGGCATCGTACAGTCGTCGACAGGCAGCAACTACGTCGTCCGCATCCTCTCCACCCTCGACCGCGAACTCCTCAAGCCCTCGTCATCCGTCGCCCTGCACCGCCACTCAAATGCCCTCGTCGACATCCTGCCACCCGAGGCCGACTCGTCCATCGCCATGCTCGGCCAGGACGAGAAGCCCGACGTGACCTACGCCGACGTCGGAGGCCTCGACATGCAGAAGCAGGAGATCCGCGAAGCCGTCGAGCTGCCCCTCACCCACTTCGACCTCTACAAGCAGATCGGCATCGACCCGCCCCGCGGCGTGCTGCTCTACGGCCCACCGGGAACAGGCAAGACGATGCTGGTCAAGGCCGTGGCAAACAGCACAACAGCGTCCTTCATCCGTGTTGTCGGCTCTGAGTTCGTCCAAAAGTACCTGGGTGAAGGCCCGCGCATGGTGCGCGACGTGTTCCGCATGGCACGCGAGAACTCGCCGTCCATCATCTTCATCGACGAAATCGACGCCATCGCTACAAAACGTTTCGACGCACAGACAGGTGCCGACCGAGAAGTCCAGCGTATCCTCCTCGAGCTGCTCAACCAGATGGACGGCTTCGACCAGACGTCCAACGTCAAGGTCATCATGGCCACCAACCGCGCCGACACGCTCGACCCTGCGCTCCTGCGTCCTGGTCGTCTCGATCGAAAGATTGAGTTTCCGTCGCTGCGTGATCGCCGCGAGCGCCGCCTCATCTTCTCGACCATCGCTAGCAAGATGAGCTTGTCGCCTGAGGTCGATCTAGACAGTCTGATCGTGCGTAATGATCCTCTATCTGGTGCGATTATCGCGGCGATTATGCAGGAGGCGGGGCTGCGCGCGGTGCGGAAGAATAGGTATAATATCATCCAGGCGGATCTGGAGGAGGCGTACACGAGCCAAGTCAAGGGCACGACCGAGTCTGACAAGTTCGACTTCTACAAGTGAACATTCTTCTTTGGTGGCGGAGCATGGAGATGTAGAAGCGTGTGTACTATTATCCGAGACTTGAGTGTATGGCATCAATCTTGGTACGAGAACGATATACGTGCTCGAGTAATATGAACAACATGAAGCGCCAATATCCATGAATGTGAAAGGATAGAAGTACTGGATTGCCAATAAGCTGGCATGTCTCGGATCATTTGGTGCCGGTACCTCGTGCTGTATTGCCTAGTGCGGCGAAGAAACAAATACGACACAGTGTATTCCCTCCCTGCAACGCCTGGTCTTCTATGCACCATGATACACATGCCTCGGCTCTCGGCGCCGGCTCGACGACAAGCTTCGCTCGTGATATCTTGAAGTCTTAGTGCGCTGCTGCGTGTAAGTATCTGCGGTGTGTCATTCGATCGTTAAGTAATAATTCAACAGCGAACGCTTTTATCTTGCCTGGTCAGTCACACATACATCACATCACGACTGCGTGGACAGGTATTTTGGATACACTTCGCTCTTGAATCTATGTAGAATATGTGTCGTCCGGCCCGTCTACCAATATGCTAGTTACCCCGATGCTTCCAACAGAACAACCTCGTATCCAACTCACTACCAACTTAGTAGAATTACTCATGCATCACCTCTCCTCCCCCATGCCCCCCCCTCCTCCTTCCCTCTGCCATCACCATAAAATGTACAAGAAAAAACACAGACAAAACGAGACCCTCGAATCACAGCAGCTCTCCCTTCGAATTCCTCAAAGGCTAATCGTAGTAGTACTACAAAGACAGATACACACCCAAAAATAAACGCAATCAGAAATAGTAACCCACACACACAAAGGAAACCAAAACAAAAGAAAACACAGCTTACGAGCCCTGTATAAGTTGTGAGAGGCGCTCATTGGTATCATGCATTGCGCAACAGCAAGACGGATGTTTTCAACAAAACAAAAGAGAAAAGAAGAAAAGAGTCCAGGAGATATTTATGGCTATGCAAAGACAAAAGATGGGTGCGTTTCATCAGACGCGAATCGTGCTCACGTCCAGTGGCGTCCTGGGTAACTCCTTGTCCACCGATAACCTCGCTTTTCCTTCCTTCGGCGGCGTCGGCGGGCCCGAATGACGATGCAAATACTCGTCTTTGGGCGGGGTAGGCGGTCGCCCAGTACCCGAGTCCTTCGGTGGTGTTGGCGGCGGTCGTCCCGGGTCCTCGTCTCTTGATCGCGAGCGCGGTCGTATGGGGAGACCTAGATGTGTTTCCTTGAGCGGCGGGGCGGGCGGTGCGAGTTGGCTGTTCCCGTCCGACGCGCTGCGATTGCTGCGCCCACCTACGCTCGACGACTCGCCTGCTTCTTCGACAACAGGGAGCGTCATGCCCATTTCGCCGCGCTCAGCAGACGGACTACGCACGGCTTTCATGTCGCGTTGGGGCACGTCTTTTTCGCTGCGACCACGCTGGCGCGAGCGCTCGGCTTGGTGTTCTGCCTTTTCGAGGACACGGTCTGTTGCGTGCTGCTCTGAGGCGGACTGGTTGATGCCTGAGATGATGGGGTCGGCTGCGGCGTTTGCGGCTTCGTTGCGCTTTTCGCGGTCGGCGGCTTCTTTGGTCTTTGTGACGCCGCTGATGAATTTGACGAAGCGGTCGCCGTAGCGTTCAGGGGGGATGGCAGAGATTTGGGACTCGGTGTTTGCGAGGCCTTTGATGAAGTGTTCCATGCGCTTGATCAGGGAGTACTGTGGCTTGTTAGAAGCAGGTCGTGTCAAATGATGGAAATGGCACTCACATGTGTGAGACAGTCAATAATACCGAGATAGTAGATCTCCTCGCCTGCACAGTCGTCTTCATGCGTGGCCTGGAAGCCACCGTCGTCGGAGTAGAAGTAAAAGTGCCGCTTAGGATCCTGTAGTTCGTCCGGCATCTTGCTGGATGTCTGCTCCATGGGGACGGGCTTCTGTGTCTTGACCATCTGACGCAGCTCCCTTGCTTTTCGTGTGGCCTCCAGCTTAGAAGGGGTCCGCACTAGCATGTTAGGTTGTGGGTCCTCTGCGGCGTCGCCACCCGGTTGGAAGACTTTGAGCGTCTTGTCTCTCAGGTTCTCCTCGTTGCCCTTCTCCAGGTCGTGAATGCCAACAAGCAACGAGTAGTCCATTATGTGCAGGCGCTGAAGCAGCTTAACATCCCTCTGCATCTGCTCGATGAACATTCTTTTCTTCGAGGGCCCAAATTCCAGATGTAGATCTCTCCGTAACCAGTTGAGATCTTTCAATGTCGCACGTGGGTTTGCTGCCAGCTCCTCCTCCTTAAAGTCTCGCCCGACTGTCGATCCCTTCAAATCGAATGTGCGGTGAATGTCTCGATGTGGTGGAAATAGATTGTTCATGACAACAAAATGGATCTTGCGTCCATAGGGTATCTTTACGCGATGCAGGCCGTAGAACTGGGAAAGAAGTGTGTTTGGGTTTGCCTGAACGTGGTTGTAGTAGTCCTTCAGTATCTTCCGGAGGAACTTGTGTTCGGCGTGGTGGATGGTTTTGATGATGTATTTGTAGTCTCGAGAGAAATAGAAGAAGCTTCCGCTCTTGCCCGGGGAGCCAAGCTCGGAAAGAATGTATTTGCTCGTTAGCGATACGAGGTAGTCGGCAGGATCCAGCTTGAACTGGGCACGTAGGTGGCGGAAGACCCATGGTGCGTAGTCCTTGAACTTGAAGTCGTATTTGGCAGATGGCGTGAGCTCGTTGCCAGTACTACAGGGTTGTTAGCATATGGGGGTGAGAGGAAATGTAGACGACCCAGACTCAAGAAAACTGAACTCCAACAGGTGCTTGACAATGTGAGGAAATCCGGATGGCACGTACATGTCGAAGGAGAACTTGTGCTTTGCGTCAAAGTCCGCGTCGGTAAGATCGCGGTCCATCTTGGCGTTTGTTCTCGATACAGTAAATCGGATGCCCGTGAGCATGTTGTAGGCGGTGACCCAGTTGACGTGGTGCTGGTCGACTTTGGTGCCAACAACCACCCGGTCCTCGTCCTCGTCCTCTTTCCTCTTCCTCTTGCTGGCCCGCTTCTGCCGTATGTGTTCTGCCCACCGTGCTGCATCGTCGTCCTGCGGCACCTCGTCGAGGTGCATGTCCGAGTGAATAGATCGTGTGTTCCTACGCGCCAGATTTAACGAGCCTCGGCGGCGCTCTTTGGCTGTAGGCGAGAACCTGCCGCTGGCGGAGACGACGTCATCGGTGTTGTTTGGGGCGTCACGGGCGCGTGATGTCGAGAGCTTGGGGACTTCGAGGGTGTGGCGCTGCTGCAAGCGGTAGGGGTGTTGTGAGGGCGAGGGTGCGTTGTGGTTGAAGGCGGGCGGCGAGGAGACGCGATGCGCCGAGGTTGGTACCTGTAGACTGGGGGCATCGCCAGGCTGGGCGGTGGACGAGCTGGGCACCATGCCGACGTGGGGCACAAAGTCCTTGCTGGCCTCCTTGGTGCCGTCGAGCGCGTCCATCTGACCCATCTTGACGTGCGTGGTCCCCTTGCCGCTGCCGTCTTTGGTCTCGGCGCTGTATATCGACGCGAAGTAGCCGTCGTCCCGCTTGGGCGCGTCGGCGGACTCCCTGCGCTGCTCCGACGACTGCTTGAGGCTCCCCGACTCTGCCTGGGCTCCTCTGCTGCGGCCTGCTGGGGCCTCGTCTTGCGATAGCCGCTTATCGATGCTCGTCGGCCGCACTGGCCGGCCATTCGGCATCGACTGCATGGCCGGCGACCCATTGGGCAGGCTGCCGTTCATCTTGGTGGTGCTCCCATTGGCCTGCCTCGGTCCATTCTCTCTCCCCGCCAGCGACCGGTCCGAGGGCGTGCGCGTGGGCAGGCTGAAGTTCTGGTGCGAGGATCCGTACGGGGCGTGGTGGTCGGCGTGGTCCGGCGCATACGAGGGCATTATCTGGGACTCATGGATGGTCACGCTCATCAACGAGGCCGTCTTTCCGCCGGGGAGCTGCGGCGGCGGAGTGGTGGAAGCCAGCTTTGGCGTCGGCGTCGGCGTGCAGGTGGAGGTGGAGGTGTGGCTGGTGAAGGTGCAGTGTTGCTACAGAGATGCCGCGGGGATGACGTTGTTTGCGTGCGTGTCTCGCGGAACGGTGCGGTCGTAGATGGCAGCAGGAGGCGGCTCTGCCAAATATCCGCGTTGACGATAGAGGTACGGTGCTACAGGTGTCGCAAGAATGGCAGCGCGTGTGCTGGAGGATGGGAGTGAGTGAGACAACCTCACAAATGCTAGCCGTGATCCCGGCTTGCACCTTGGCACCTTCGCTCGGGCCGTCCCAATTCGACTTCGCAAAGTACCGAACCTGGAACACCGACAGCCTGCGATTGTTGCGCCTGGTCAAGTTTGAACCAGACACTTGATGCTATACTAAAGAATACTACGACAAGTCTTTGCTATCACTGCACACATATGTTCGCAATTTCACATCGTCTACTCGTCGTCCAGGGGAACACGCGCAATCCCTCCGCAGGAAATTGCAAGCTGAAGCCAGCCTATTTCGGGGATGCTGGGCTGCACGCTGCGCCACATCATCTTCCCAGCAACTCGGTTCCGGGCGTTTTCCCAAGCCGCCCGCCTGTCTTTTTCTTGCGCCTCACGCTGTCATATCTATCGTGATAAAAGGAGAGAGCGACGCGTCTTCGTGCATGCCGCCCACGTTTACAACAGCCGCTTCTGCCGGCTCGGACTCTCGGAGTGTCGGACTGCGGACTCATGACAGCCCTGCACTTATCGCTTGCGCGCTATGGCTATTGGGGCATTCGCTCCTATCGATCCAGGAGATTGGGGTGACGTCGCGCTGTCGTTCGCGAAGCATGCTTGTTTTCCGTCGAGTAAACTCTGTATGACGAATGCTGGCCCTGTCACTTTGTGCCGTATCTGACAGCTTCGAGGTCGTTCTCACCGAGGCAATTATTGCATATCTGTGAGTGGCACCACGTTGTTTGATGGACAGATCCCAGTGTCGGAAATGGCCTTTTGAAACTACACGCAAGTGGGTTGATTAGATCTGTCGTGCAGGCTATCAGCGTTGTGGCGCCTATTCTATTGTGTTGCCAGCTAAGAGCGAAAATGATGAGTGTCCAAAATATGACAGCTCGCCGCGTGAAAGCACGCGAAGCTGTCCAAAACCACAAATCATGCCAGCCTCCTATGCCCTTTGGAACTACCCATCTTTGTTATTGCGCCCTTGATTAAACGTGGACACTGGTATACCACACTGCGACCAACCCCAACAACAAACGATTGTCCTACGTTGTATGCTTGACAGCCATTTTCCCATATCCAAATTACACCTCCGGTGATACATCGCTGCCGGGGACACTTGAACAATGAGAAGCGTGTGGCTGGCCACCTCGCTTGTACTGGAGTGGTTTTGAATGCGCTGGTGGTGGCCGACTGGAGTGGATATGTGAGAGGTGGTGACCTTAGACACATCTGTAGAAGCTTTCGTTCCAGATTGTGCAAGACACGAAGACCTTCTTCATCCCGCTTCAATGCGATGCTCTTGACCCGGTGCGAGACTGACAACCTGCGTGCGCGTGGGTTTCCGTCGCTTCCCATCACCCACTTCGACCAACATCTTCTTCACCTCGTCGACTGCATATTGTCCTATCTTGGTCTGCTTCACAGCCCATCCACGGTTGTCCTTGTCGGCATCGTGAGCGGAAATCCATGACCTTGCGTAGAGGTCGCGAGCGATCTTGAAGCCACCCGGCGAGCCAGTCGATATGTTTCCGCCGAGCCACCACGGATTCTCCACGCAGTCGAAAGAGTGCATGAGTGCTGTAAGGGGAAGTGCTGACTCTGACACAAGATGGGAGGATGCGTATGGTCGGATCGTCTCGTAGGAGACCCCGTGAGGCGAGTAGATGACGGACAGTGTCTTCTCACGATCGTTGTATGGTGAGGGGACAATGGTGCGAGGCGATGCTGCTATCGTCATCGGCGAACCTGGCGATGGCGGTGGGCTCATGGGAAGGTCCAGATAATGACCAGGGCTCAGTGTAGACAACACGGTACACGGCGGACGATATGTGATGCCTATGGCATGATGCAGAGCAGTCAGATCTCGTTTCGCTGGCAGCCATGATACCGTCACCTCTCCACAAGTCCCTCGAGGTGTCGGTGGCGGTAAGACGACGCGATATATGGATCTGCCGTTGCCCTCTTCGTATTTTGGTAGCGTATGTACCAATTCAGGACGGAAGTGATTCCATGACTGTATTTTCTTCACAGCAGCGGGCGTGGCCAGAATAGTCGACTCGCAGTCTTTTGGTAGTTGACGTAGGGTCTCCTCATGACAATGGTCCGGCTTGTGCTGGGAGATGAGAATCAGGTCAGGCTCGAGATGCAGCTCCTTGAGATGTGATATACATGGCTGATGCTTCTGCTCTGAGATGGAGAAGATGGAATTCAGTATGATGGAGGGGCCAGTTATCCACGGGTCGACGAGTATCGAGAAGGAGCCCGGAAATAGACCAGGGGACGAAAGCGGAGCTACCGGAGGACTGAAGATGAGGAGGAACGAAGTGTCACCGTTGAGCGATTTGATGGTCAACGACATGTCCACAGTCGCGAGAAAAGCACATCAGTGCAAGATTGTGGCAACGAGGACAGCATGAGGAGAACAGCGACACCACCTTGCAAGGTATGGAGTCTGGACAACGTCAGCGGGCATCGCGTAGAGAGATGACAAGACTTGTCGAGGCGCCACAACGGACATCTAGAAGTTCTGGGGCAAGTTCTCGCGGAGCCGGGCATGTCGTGACGAGTGGCTGGACAGAAATGGCAGGTGCAGCCTGTGTTCATGCAGTGCCCCTTCTCTCAACAAGTCCCAGTCCATGCCTCCATTGAATTCTTCTGAGACAGTTAATTGAGGCTCGTCTCCCCTGAACATCGACAGACTCTCTTCACGAAAGTTGACCAGCTTCCGTCTTTTGCGATTCCAGTTGGTAGCACCCACCAATCGCGGCTGATCGCGGTGCGGATATTGAGCCACCGCTTGGCAATCTGCCATGCCGTGCCAAACCATAGTCCTGTTCACCTTCAGCGTACTTTCCTGACAACTTGCGACAACGCGCATAACACATTCGTCGGAAACATGTTCAAGATCATGGCCATCCAACTTTAGCCGCGGGTATATGGACTCACTACCACCGGACGACTGCGACACTGTCGGTCCACTTGCACGTTCACAGCTCCGGTAAGAATCTTCAAGTTTGCATTTGGCAGCGCAATGCCAGATGGTTCTATCGCGATAGTCGCGGCCGCGGAGGGCTCGTGAAGACACAAAGGCAGCATGAAGCGACAGCTACAGCTACAGCTTAGCTCCCCTGCTGGTGTCTTTCAGGCACCGTGGCCTATGAGCGAGCAGTCTTTGACAGCTGAAGCTTTGAGCTCCAAGCTGAGCATGGCGATGCAAACAGTCGTACATGCTTTTTCAACACCAGAGTAGTCCTGACTGCATACCAAAGCGCCTCAGTCTGCATGTTGCATGCCGAGTGGGCAAGCCTTCGCAGTTTCATCACCACAGTCCTTCCATGAAAGGACGGTTGCTTGTAAAGCCAACCCCGCGCATTCGACCAATCGACCACCCCACCTTCACCTCGCACCTCCAAGCTTCGACGAGCTCCATTGCCGGCTTCACGGACCTTGCAACATACTGACCGTGTTCCTAGAGCTCCCCGCCAGCTTCGCACACGTGTTTCACAGCTCCGCACCTGCCATTGACGGCCAGACACGCTGCTGCTGCTTCCAGCCGACACCTCGCACGGTCTCGCCGAGGATCATCTGATCGATGCTTGCTATGCCGCCGCGCGCACCCTTGACCGGCTCGTTCTCTGTGAATGAAGAGCACAATGTCGTCGTCTGCCCTCTGCGCAACCATGATGGCTCGGCGTGCCGGAAGCGCTGCACAGGTGTAAGTCATGTCGGACGCCATGGAGCTCCTCCCCACGTTATCCGGAGCACATATCAAGCCATAGAGTGAAGCTCACACAAAATGTAGGAGAAGCGCTACCGCTCCATGCAGGAGCACATACGCCGCGCACATCCCGAGCACTACATATCGAAGCTGCCGGCCACCGAGGAGAGCTTCACGTTGATGATCAACACGCCGCCCCAAGAACGACCACCCCCACCACCAGCCGTCCCGAGCAGCTCAGCAGGACCTCCAGGTGGGTATACAGGCCTCCCCGACAGCGACGGGGACTGGCTGACACAATGGCAAGTGTATGGCGGCGCCGACTTCAGCCCGTTTGGTGAGACGGACTACACCTCGACCGCCCCAGCCGCTACCGCTGCAGCTGCCCTGGCTTCGTTGCACAATTACCGCGCCGAGTTCGACTGGGATTCCGACCCGGTAAGATGCCACACCGCAGCTGCCCTGCATGGCGCCGTACACTGACAAAGCACTGTGTAGGACGCCGTCTCCGAAGTAGATTCGAAGAGCTACCGCCCACGAGCACGCTTTGCGCCCACGACTGCGGAGCAGCAATTCGCCCCAGAAGAACCATACTACACCTCGACATCGATACAACGTGAGCTGCTGCCCTCCTCGCTAGGCCAGTCGCCGCCCAGCCGATCCACCACGCTGCCCCCAGCTCCCCACTCCATAAAGCCGAACAGACCTCGGAAACCGTCAATAGGCCAGAGCGCTCGGAAAGGGAAGCATGAGCGGACGAAGTCGAAGGATGGCAGGAGGATGAGCTACGACAGGAAGGCCTACTCTGCCGAGCCACATTCGACTGCTGCCTACCTTGGAAAACGCTGGGAGGACCTCATCGATGCTGCAGCCTCAGCAACCGAGGAAGACAGTCGAGACCTTACTCCTGTCAGTGCAACACTCCGATTTTGCAGTCCTTGCTGACAGCGTCAGGTTCCACAATCTCCACAGCAGTCGCCGCACATCAACAACCGGACTTCCCTTCCTCCATTCGCGGCCTCTCACTTCCAAAACTACACCGCGTCGCCATTACAGAACGCCATGACGCCTCCACCACCGGACCTTGCGGATTTACAACCGTTTCCCTCCGTCGAATCTTCAATTGAATCTACAATCTCGGGTCAAGGTTTCCATATACCGTCTCAGGGACTCTCTGACTCATCACCGTCATTTCCGTATCCCGTTCAAATATACTGTGCCGCGTGCCGTAAGCTGTCAGTACTACGCGACAGCTATGCATGCTCAGAGTGTATTTGTGGCTTGTGTCAAGAGTGTGTTGACGTCCTTGTTAGCGAACATACAAGAGGGAGAGCTCCACGGTGTCCACGCTGCAACGCCATTGGCGGCAAGTTCAAGCCTTTCCAGCTGGACATCAGATAATACCGTTGATTGCCTTTCTCTTTTTGCTTTCTACTCCTCTATTTTTTCTTGGCGCTCAGTGGCATTCTCATTCCTACAGGACGCTTTGGCGTAGATTAGATTAGACTATCATTCCTGTGGGGCTGAGGCTTCTGGCATCCCATTCATGTTGGCATCGCATCGAAAGCGGGTTTCGGCGTTTTACTGCACTACACAAGGGGACTTGTTGTAGGTTACTGCTCTCTACCAGAAGTGTGGATCTCGACGCATGTACTGTTTTGGAATGGAAGACATTAGACGGCGCCTTCGCGCGACCACTTTCACAGCCAAACAACACACTTACAAGCATTACCGAGGCACCCATCGTATCTTGTCTGTCTCTCTGGTTGATGGGGTTCGCTAGTAGAGTGCCTGACGGACGACTTCCGCACACAGACATGCGGTGAGTGTACCATGGTTCTCCAGATGTGCTATTGTATGTGTGGCAGCGCCGATCGTTTGTCTACCAGTTTACTGCTGTCCTGGAGCATGCGAGTGAAAATGTAGCGTTGTCTGCTCGACAGAGACCGCTATTGTTACCTCTAGCCACAATTGTTCGATGCAACTTCTCAATTCAAGAAGATAACGGCACACTTCTCGGAGAAGTTGCTCGTACAAACGTGAAAACATGCACAGGACAAGCGTTCAAGTTCACCACGTTGAACGAGCCGCCTATTCCCGTAGCGCATCGCGTGCAGCCCACACGGACAATTGGGCAGCTTTAGGGCACAGTTCGGACACTTTTGCATCTGCGAGAGAAGGCCTCGGGACGGAGAGCTGTCCGCGGACATCGCATTTGGACGACGATGGCTGATCGGAATCTCCCATGGAAGTCTGGACGCTCCTCCTGCAAGGGTAAGTTTGCGATCGCAGAATCGACGCAGATGAACAACAACCCGCATGCGCACTCCCATTTCACGATGGCTGTTACCGGCGGTCGCAGGAGATCGTGTGACGTGTGACGACCTAAACTGGCGTTGCGCATGCGCATGACATCCGCCCAAATGGTGCGTCGTGACCTCATGCAGCCAATTGGTTAGAGTGCTCGCACGAAAGAGGAGGTTAGACGAGAAGGGTGGGAGGGAGGTCGGTAGCAGAGCGTGCGACAGACAGGCGGTGTGTTTACCCATAGAGTCGATCCACGCTGCATGCTTGCATGTTTTTGGTAGACTAGTAAGTTAAACAAAGTGACTGACTGGCTTCGGTACCAGATGATGTCTCCACTTCTTCAATCCTCTCTTTCTGTTGGAACTCGCCTGCACCAAAAAGCCACAAGCAGAAGAATCCCTTGTATAACCACACACGACGATTCGCCGCCACATGGCAACGTTGGGCCAGCCATCCCAGAATAACTCCAGGACGCGAAGGCGCATCAGGCCCGCGACCAGTTGCCCGCCGATCAGCGCGCTAGCGCAGGGCCTTACCCGGCCCACAGTGTTCTGGACATTGCGTGCATGGGGCGTTTATTGTTTGGGGCTACTGCGCGTGTGTATTGGATGGGGGTGTGCGTGGTAGGGGCCGGGTTTAGGATATTACTTGTTTGTGGGATGGGGTATACATAAGGGGAGGGGATGGGTCGCATGTCTTTCACTACAGTACGTTTACACATACATAGCTAAAGTATACCACGGACCTTCGACATTCGCTTCGACTACCTACCTTCGGAACCAAGGAAGACGTCAAGATGCCTACTTCACTCCGCGCCCTCACAACTAAGATCAAAATCGCGATTAGCATTTCGCCGTCGTCGTCGCCTAATACGTCGCCCACGTCGGCTACTTCAGCGACGTCCGGCTTCGAAGTCATCAGCGGGAGGCGCGAGGGCAGCAGCACTGCTTCGTTTGCGGTGAAACGGCCTGAAACTCAACAACGGATCGACAGCTTTATGACGCATGAAACGAACTCGTCGCAGGAGAGCGTTGAGTGGGCGCAGAAGGGTAAGAGGAGGGTCAGTCGATTCAGAGAAGAATTGGGTGCTGGCGATGAGTGAGGTTGTTGGGTACGTTTTGCGATTCAATGTCATGTGATGGTACATTGTGCTAACTTGTCTTCGATAGCTACACTACTAGCCACAAAAGTCTGATGTAAAGTGCTATCTCACGCCTCGGTCGCCGACGCTGTTATTCCACCCTGAACCGGCGTTCCCGTCTTCGACGGTGGCGCTCGAGGCGGGCCGCCTGCTTTTGGCGGCGGCGGCACACCACCAGTCTTCGCCTTTGGCGCATTGTCTTCCTCAAGACTCTTCTGCTCGCCCTCCTTGAAGTAGTCGTCCAAGCCACCACCCCCGCCCGCCGGACTCGCCACATGCGCACGCCCTTTTTTGCGTGCCAGCGCGGTGCCTTGCGGTGGTGGAGGCGATTTCGAGGGCAGTGCCATATTGGCTGGTACGAAGAGCTCCGTCGGTGCGCTTGGTGCGGTGTACGCCTCGGGGTGTTTCTCATCGAACGACGCCGCGTTGTCGCTGGAGAACAACGTCTCTCCTGGCCCCTGCGGCGGCTCCTCCAAGCTTGGCGGGATGCGGTGCAGTGCTCCGAAACCGAGTACACAGCCCAGTGCGCCCTCGCCGCCCCAGCCTCTGCTCGGAGTAATGGTCACCGGGCGCGTGACGTCGTACTCGTGGTTGTACACGATCAGGCGTAGCGGTCGGTTCAAAAAGTCTTCGACGAGTTCGCCGAGCCCGGATTCACCGCGCATGAGACCTTCGGGGCTGCCGATGACGTAGTCGCCGTATGGGAGCAGGCCTGCGACGTCGGCGGGGGAGTTTGGGGCTACGTCCAGGATGTGCCATACGTCTTCGGCGAGGGTGAGGGGCGACCATTGCAGGGAGAGTGAGAGGACGGGGTCGGTGGGGATGGAGATGTAGACTTCGCGGATCTTTTGGCCCTGTGTAGGGTCAAAATCTGTTTGAAGTTCCAGAATGCACAACGTATAGCCATTAACTAGCAATGAAAACATAAACAAGACATTGAGGCTTGAGCAGAAGGAATACAATGAAGTGACTATATCTCAAGTGACAGGAGCAGGGTGCGAGAGACGTGACAAGAAACATGTGATTGTGCAATCGATATGACGGGGACGAACCTACCTTTGCACTGAACACACCCAGGCTTATCGTCTGCCCAGCACAATTCCGCACCTCAGTCGCAAAGAGGCTCGGATCAGGATTGTCCTACAGCTCATTAGCACACGCCTCGTCTTCCCGTGAGTCCCGTGCTCTCCACATTCCCAGCTCTTACACATCTCGCAACTTACAACAGTCCTTCCATTGATCCCAATTATGAAATCAAACCACGGCTCGAGCGGCAGGTCCTGATTCGTGTTCCTGAGCACCTGAAATCCGTACGCTCCCTGGATCTTGGACTGTCCGTCATCTATCGGTGCGGCGTCGAGACGCGATATGAAGCGATTCAGCGTGCCGAAAAGAGACATAATGAGGGGTTGCGGAGGATTAGATGGGGGAAAGGAACTGGTGTTGTGGTTGGCCGAGGACATCTGGAGGTTTTGGGGAACGCGATCAACGGGTGGTCGGTGCGGACGCTAGTGATGTGGTAGGGATGAGGCTTAAAAGACGACACCGACTGCACTGAACGACTTTGCTTGCTTGGAGCGAGCGTGATATGCGAGTGTATTGACGCAAGTACTGGGACAGTGTAGAAGAGCTCATCAGGCAGTCGCGCGCGACTCGCACTAATCTTGAAGCGATCTAGTGCTCCGAGTTTGCTCGTGCTTCACGTGCTTGCGTTGATCGCTCTACCATCATCTCGAACAAGATTCATTCTCCCGAGTGGACTATTGAACAAATTCACTTCACAGTTCATAACAGTGGCAGCATGTCTACCGAACCAGATGAGACGGGCATCCACCAATGGAACCATGTCGACCAATTCCCAGAGAACCTCAAGAAGTACACGAACACATCACATTACGACATTTTACACCACTCTGACACAACACAGATACTGGTTTCAGCGCTTCAAGATCTGGGAACAGTACGACAAAGGCATCTGGATGACCGAAGACGCCTGGTTTGGCGTCACCCCAGAGCCCATCGCAAAGTAAACCCACACCACACCGTAATCCTCAGCATCTAGAGCCTCTAACACTTTCCAAGCAAGATCGCAGCTCACATCGCCGAGTCAGCCCCAAAATCATCCACCATCATCATCGACGCTTTCGCCGGCGTGGGCGGGAATGCCATTGCCCTAGCACGCTCAGGCCGCTGGTCACAAGTCTTCGCCATCGAGAAAGACGCCAAGACACTCAAGTGCGCGAAACACAATGCTGAGCTGTATGGTGTGGCGAAAAAGATTGTGTGGTTGCAGGGCGACTGTTTCGAGAAGATGGATCGGTGGAGGGGCAACAAGGATGTTGTCATTTTTGCGAGTCCGCCGTGGGGAGGTGAGTCACTTCATTGCTGAGATCTCAGAAGACGAATGTGGAAAGGAGAGCTGATCAATTCAGGCACCGACTATACGACCAACAACATCTTTGACCTGACCAGAATGGAGCCATACAACCTGGAGAAGCTATACAAGAGCTTCACTACGTACAGCAACGAGGTCGTGCTGTATCTGCCGCGCAACTCAGACTTGAACCAGATTGCGAGATATGGACAGGACGAGAGGAAGGTCGAGGTCGCGCACTATGCGATCATGGGGGCGAGCAAGGTATGTGGTCGATGGAATGCGGAAGAGAAGTGTGCTAATGGTTGCAGGCGCTGTGCGTGTACTTTGGGGGCTTCACATTCGATGGGGACGTGGAGGAGCCTTGAGTGAGGTGGCACAATGGCCACAGCAACTCAGCATGAAGCCTCAACGAGAGTAAAAGTGAGGAGGAATGTAAGCCTGTAGTCTTGTTCTCCAGGAGCTGTGCAACTTGATGGCCTCAAGGTATGCGTGCGAGCGTAATGAGGCAGCACGGTACCAGGAACGCAATGCAAATCTGAAATTTGGATACTAGACCTCTGAATAGAGGCTACTAGCAAGCGTACAATGTTTTTGATACCATCTGAGATTGCATCGTGGTCGTGACAGACAAAGACAGGACCCGTGCGTGATGGCAGCTGATTGGCTGTGATATGTGGTCCGTGCACAGGCGCGATTCCTTGCCGCACCTCCGCTCCATCACCTTTACACGACAACCGCGCGAGCGGGCAACATCGAGAATACGCCCAAATCACACCGTACAACTATACCGAAAGCGCACCGATAACTCACCACGCGCCACGATAACGACTTGGACCATCCGAGACACGCAGCCGGACCGCGGCAGGAGGGTGAATGACGGGTCGCTCGTCATTCCACGACTCACCCAAATCTGGTACGCCTGCAGCCCTTGCTCCGACTATAAACGCACCCTCCCCCGCCGCTGCAGAATTCGCGCACCCACGCACCTCAACTTTCTCCCCACTCGGCGCTCAACTGTCGCACGTCACACGACAACATGGGCGACTACGACGAGATGAGCGGCTACGAGGCCATGAATCCAGGCGCCGCCCCCAAGCGCGACGGGCCCGCCGGCTTCGACGATGTCATGGAGTCATTTCGAACTGGCGAAGGCATAAGTCTGGTCGTCTTTGGAGAGGGCGAAGAGCGGGACGAGAAGGCAGACGACGCGGAGAACTACTCGGACATCGGCGATGACGACCTGCCCGAGGAAGAGGACGCGAGCGCCAGCGAAGAGGACGGCGGGTTCAACATGCAGTCCATGATGGAGGAAGACGCTGGCGACGATGCCCCCGGCGAGCCTGCCGACGATGCCTTTGACGACCTCTTCGAAGACAACGACGAGCACATGGTCGACGCAGGCAACGTCCAAGGCGAAGACCAGCCCATGGACTCCGTCGAAGGCGCGCATGGTGCTGGCCCGTCGGCCGTGGGTGGCGCTGGCCATGGAGGACAGCCACAACCTCCCCCGCAGTCGGACGAGAGCCATTACAACGCCGAGGAGAGCGAACAGCTGGCAGAGCAGATGCGCTTGTTCGAGCAGGCCCGCAACCAAGACGCCGTAAGGGACGAGGCGCCCAAGACGACCATTGAAGAGTTCGAGAAGATGTGGCCCAACTACGAGCCACGTGGGCCGCCACGTTTCTACAGCCTCGTCCCCCGGAAGCGCGCCTACTACGTACCCAAAGTCCCCCAGAAGGCGCCCAAGCTCATGGTCATCTCCAAGGTCAGCCTCGAGCTGGCGGCCGACCAAGAGAAGAGCTTCCGCCTGCCCTCTACACTTCCAACCAAGACTGGGCGACAGGAGGAGGAGCACGTTGGACTTGTCCACATCACGAACAATGTTGAAGAGTCTCGCCAGACTGACCAGCAGATAGATCTGGACAACATTGACGCTATTGACGAGGACGAGAAAATTGGCAAAGTCTCCTGGAACGACTTGATGATTGCCTGCGAGGACTGGGAAATCCCGGACATGTCCAGCGATGCCACCATCTCGGACGATGGTCTTGCGCCCATCACGCCACCGGATAGCAACCCGGGCTACACAGACATGTTCCAGAGCCCCATGCCGTCGAAGAAGCGGCGTCTTGGTACCTGTGAGGAGCCTGTGTCCTTCTCAATTTACGACCACCAGGACCTGCCGACCTGGGACGATCCGGAGCTGGAGACGGCGCGTTTGTCGAAGAAGATCCTGCTCGACATGAACGATCCACACCTCCTTCTGGACATCCAGCAGCCCAGCGCTGAGCCGCCCAAGCCTCGGACTGGGCTAGGCCTCAAGCGCGACAACCGTGGCAGTCTGGCGAACCCCATGTTCAAGCGCTACAACATCTCCAACGACGAGGCGTACGACGCACTCAAGGAGAGCAGCACCCAGAAGGTCCGGAGCACCATCGGTCACATGAACGTTGAGCACAGCTTGCCCGCACTGAAGCTGCAGTATCCGTTCTACAAGGTGGCCCTGAACGATCGTGAACTTCGTTCGTTCCATCGACCGACCGTCCACTTCAAGCCTGGTGAGCGTGCTAGTATCGCCGCGCTCAAGTCCGTCAAGCGAAAGATGAAGAAGAATCTCAAGCCCTCCGAAGCTTTTGCGACGGCAGAGGATCTCAACGTTGGCGACAACTCTGATCTTCTTCTCGCCGAGTACTCGGAAGAATACCCGACGACGCTGTCCAACTTTGGCATGGGTGTCAAGATTCTCAACTACTACCGCCGAAAGGACATTGAGGACACCGCAAGGCCCAAGCGAGATGACGGTATCGGTGAGACTTCAGTACTTCTTCCGCAGGACAAGAGCCCATTCTCGCTGTTTGGACAGGTCGAGCCTGGCCAAGAGGTCTTGACGATGCACAACGGCATGTATCGTGCGCCAGTATTCAAGCACACCGCTGAGCCAACCGACTTCCTCGTCAGCCGCAGCCACACTGGAGTTAATGGCTCCAAGTATTACCTGCGCAACATCCCCAACGTTCTCGTTGTTGGACAGCAGTTTCCTTCGGTTGAGGTACCTGGTACGCATGCTCGCAAGGTCACAGAGGCATCGAAGAAGCGTCTCAAAATGCTGGCTTTCCGCCTGTATAGGCGAGGTCGCGAGCACAACCTGCGTCAACCCTGGGTTAGCAATGAGATGATCAAGTCCCATCTTCCTGGTACCGAGATCGCCCAGAATCGATCACGCATGCGTGAGATCATGAAGTATCAGAAGGACATTGGCACCTGGGAGCCCATGGCTGGCGAGACCATTCCTGAAGAGACTATTTTGCGCACATGGATTAAGCCAGAAGATGTGTGTTTGATAGATTCTATGCACGCTGGTGACAAGCAGCTCCAGGACGCTGGTATCAAGTCGAACGAGATCAAGGATGATGAGGAGGAGCAGGATGGTGAGAACATGGACGTCAAACTGGCACCATGGAACACCACCAAGAACTTCCTCAACGCCTGCGCTGGCAAGGCCATGCTTGAACTCCACGGCGAAGGCGACCCTACCGGCCAAGGCCTTGGCTTCAGCTTCATCAAAGTCTCGATGAAGGGTGGCTTCCGCGACGTGGGCGAGAGTGCTGCTGACCGTGTTGACGCCAAGAAGCTGAAGGAACTCGGCGGCCACAGCTACAACGTCCAGCGCCAGCAGACGATGTACGAGGCCGCGATCAAGCGGATCTGGAACAAGCAGAAGGATTCGCTCTCTGCCGCCAACCCGCCCTCTGAGGTGGATGACGACGTCGAGGCTACTGCTGCCGCTCGCAACGCCGTCCGCCAACGTTCTGAAGTTGGCACTCCAGTCCTCATGCGCCATGATGATGACACCATGTCGCAATACTCGCGCAATAGCGGCGCCGATTCACGCGGCAAGAAGCTTCGCATCACGCGCACCATCAAGAATGCTTACGACGAGTACGAGGAAGTCGTCGAGACCATCACCGACCCTGAAGTCATCAAGCTCTACCTCAAACGCAAGAAGCAAGAGCGCCTCATGAATATGACGGTCGACGACATCAAGCCCTCTGGCGACGACGAGTACGACCGGCAGCAAGTCGCAAAACTTAAGGCGGAACTCGCTCGACTGCAGCGCAACGTCGAGCGCCGCGAGGGTCGCGAGAAAGCTAAAGGCATCGTGCCCAAGGCAGCTGATGGCGGTGCGACTGGCGCTACACCAGGTAAAGGCGGTGCGACGCCGCGCAAGTGTGCCAACTGCGGCGAAGTCGGACACATCAAAACGAACAAAAAGTGCGGCAAGACTGTTTCTTTTCTCTCGACCATTGATTAGTCATCACTGGTGACATTCCCTAATTGTGGCTTACATTCTTCTTCTCACTACCTCAAGACATGTTGCTAACATACACCTCAGGCTTTGCCCGCTTCTCAACGGCCAGAAGAAGCAGAGCGATACGTTCCGGGATGCGTCTGCTGCGTCGCCCGCTGCGCCGCCGGTTCCTGCGACGCCGTCGTCGTTTGCTGGGAGCCCGTCTTAGGATCGCGAGCTCGAGGAGGCTGAATTTGTTCGGGTCATGCGCGAGGGTATGGATTGATTTGGATTCTTCGTGGTGTCTTGGTTTCATTGATATTGATTTTTCGTGCTTAGCAAGGTGTTGGTGGTATGGGTACTTGGTGCATTGATACGGCTTGGGTTGGGAAATGCATTGGGTAACGGCGCACTGCTCCTAGATACATTTCTGCTACTCGCTGTATTACAACCACCCATTGAAAATAGACGATGTCGTTTTACACATAGAGGTCATTGGTTCTGGTCGACACATGAAGTCGTGGTACGGATAAAGTAGTGCTCGTGTGATACGAACAACGCAGTTGTCTATCTTCAGACCAGTATCACTCAGAATCACGTCGTCGCCACACATTATACGCATGCATCGCGACTCACCTGTCACAAGTACCCTCTGGTCTCATATCACAAAGGAGGCTACACGTATTGTGATCTTGTCAAGTCTCGTTATTCTGCTATGCATACATAGATTAGGTTTGGGTTATGCACTTAGACGCACTTTGTTGGTGTGCCTTTATTGCAATTTCGACTCTCATTGACAAGGCAGACGGACCTTTGTGTTAGCGGTACCAAGGTGATATCTCGAAATAGAACACAACTTACCAAACGTGAAGTGACAATTTCCAACTGTCATATAATCGCTTTGAAGCTATTTGGGACGCACCCAGAGTTAAAACCATGATCACGATACCTTGCGTAGAACTCCGGCTTGACTGGATACCCCTGGGTAGCTAATTGAAGGTCTAGTACTCATAATGCTTAATCACGGCACTGCGTACACCGCGAGAGGGTGATGTATCCGCGGCCGATGCCATCTCTACTCAAAACAGCCACGGGTATGACCTGGAAGCCAATGACCAGAGCTAGGCAATGGTACATGCAGATCACTGTGAAGAAAAAGGATAGATGATGTATGTATTCGTAATCTCATTATTGAACCAGATGCTAAGTTCGTGTACTCATAGTATTTGCCAGCTGGCGCTGTCGTACAAACTGTTTGGCGATAGAGGCGTTAGCATGCTGTCGGACCATCCTTCCTCCAGGCTGGCCGTCTGGTTTGTGTGTGCTTCGAGCGGAGAGACGATGTGTGTACCTGCGCCGTCTGGTCTTTGTGTTTGGTGCTCTTCTCCGCTGCCCTCGTCTTCGTCCTCAGATGTGTCTTCCCATGCGCTGCCTGAGCTGTTCAGATTGAGCATAGCCAACGTACCATAATCATAAGAGCGCGGCCTCAGCGACCCCTCCACTTGCTGCCCGCGATCCACACCAACCTCGTCGCCGTCCTGCATAACCCCCCACACCAGTCTCTCCTTAACAACCCCTCCATCAACTCCCCTCAAGAACCCCTCAACATCCAAATACTTCTCCGTCTCACCCGTCCACCAATCCCAACTAACCACAATACTCACGCCCTCCCTCCACAACACCATTGCGAACTCGCGACTCCCCGCCCTGGTCTCCTCGCCCCAGATATTCAAGCACAAAGTCTTGAAACCTGGCAGTTCTTCGAGGATATAACGCGCTAAATCGATGTACGCGCGCCCGCCTGCGTCGTCTGAGCAATCTTCTTCGTACGGCTGGATCAGGATGCTGAGACACTCAACGTTCTGCCGCGCAGCTAGCGGTAAAGATTTGAGGAATTGGAGCGTGGCGAATGCCTGATAGCGACCGCGTGGACACGGGCCGCTCAGGAGTAGGAGATTCTTCCCCGCATACGCGGTAGGATTGGTGGCATGTATTTCACTCCTCCTCCTTATTTCGTCCTCGTTCGCGGGACCCAGCAGATTTACCTGTCCGAGCGGTGCTTGCAGGACCCAGAGCTTCTCGTTAGGCGGCGCGAAGTGGATTTCGGGACGTGGGCAGCGGTAGCGTGTGTATACGTGCCCGAGGTCGATGTTGTTGGGTCCGCATCTACAGATGTCGATTTGCGTCGCGCCTGCAAAGGTGGTGTTGCTCGGGTTTTCGAGATGCGGCCAGGAGAGGGTGTAGTTGATGGTTGTGACGTCCGTGAGAGGGGAGGGAAGAGATGGCATCGATGTGTCGGTAGAAAGAAGCCAGAAGCAGATAATATAAATGAAGGTCAAAAGAGTACAGGAGGATTCAGAGTCGTAAGCAACGATCCTCAGCGCAAGCCTCGCTCAATATGAACAGCCTCACACACCTACACGCCGTACAGCCAGCCCACAAACTCGCCCACCTCAGAATAGCAAAAACACGCATACCGCTCATCTGACTACATACCACACAAACCGGTCACGCTATAACACGCCAAATCAGGCAGTACTCGTAGCCCTGTCCAAAAATAGTAAGTAATGCTGTGCTGTTTCCAGCTGGATGGGATCTCGCGAATGCGCGTTGGTACACAGTAAGCGACCACACAGATTCCCCAGCTCCACTCCGCCGATTGAACGCGCCACAGCGTCAGCCACAGGATGCTATTGGCTTTTCTTGCGACATTTCGTCTTTTGCCGCCTTGGAGATAGACTTGCACCGAGGAGCTGGATCGTGTCTTGAAATATTTGCTGGCGAAGACGAATATAGCGTCTTCGTGTACTGTATCATGTGCAGTCAGCAAGTGAGGCACAAATTCTGGCTTCTCCTAGCTGTGCCTTTGGTAGCGTTGGGCATCTAAGGCGAGGCTGGCACCTGGATGGCGTCAAGAAGTCTAAGATCAGCAACAAGGATGCCGATTTGATCGGTAGGGAATGATGAGCATGATCCTGTTATTTCTAGGAAGTGACAGTGAATACGCTCGTATTTCGTATGCGGTCACACAGAGTACAATACTGGCACGAAGCATTGTTCATCGCGTCTGATGTGTAAATAGCACTCGATAGTCGCATGGATCATCCGGGTATTATTAGGGTGAGGTGTGAACGCAGCACCGAGTTCGCGAAGCACGGGCGTTCTTGTTCCTGCCGTCTCACGTGAAGCGTGCCCTTGGCGCGACAGAACCATAACAACGCGTCACATCATGGAAAATCCGACACGCGTCACGTTTGAAATAATGTTGAGTTTTCATTGCTGAGACGAGTCCATCACGTCGTGCGCGCTGTAGCACCATTGCGCGCTACAAAGGAAAAAAAGCGAACATATGCTGCGCCCAAAACGCCAGCCAGACAAAGTACACCGATACACAGATGAACACCCCGATCCCATCCTATACCATATCGCCCTTGCCTGCCCACCCAGAGTCGTAGAGAGAGAAAAGGGGATATCACGATACAAGCCTAAGTGCTGTAGACACAGTGGCTAGTTAGAGAACAGATTGACATGAAGAAGACAAGAGGGTTCAGCGAACCACTCATGCCGCAGCCTTCTTTGGTGTCGCCTTCTTGGGCGTTGCCTTCTTCTTTGGTGTCGCGGCCTTTTTGGCGGCGGTCTTCTTGGGTGCAGCCTTCTTGGTTGCCTTAGGTGCTGCGGGCGCAGTCGTCTTTGTGACGCGACCGGACTTGGTCTTTCCGAGGACGCGCGAGACCTCCGACTCGACGGCGGGTGCTGGGGCAGTTTTGCGGGGCTTGCTGGCGTTCGCCTTGGGCTTTGCTGCGGCGGCGGCGACCTTCTTGGGTGCAGCCTTGGTGGACTGCGCGGCAACAGTCTTCTTTGGTGCGGCCTTCTTGGTGGTGGTAGCCTTAGCCTTCTGTGGGATGGGTCAGCAACAGCATACTGACGACTCAATCATAACACATACGGTAGCAGTAGCCTTCTTGGGGGCAGCCTTCTTCTCGGTCTTGGGCTCTGCCTTCTTTGCGACAGGAGCGGTAGCGGCGGGCTTCGCAAGTTTAACAGTTCCTGAAGCACCTGATAGATGGTCAGCGAGGTTCCTTGAGAGTACTGAGACGCGTCGACAATCGCGTTGTGTTGACGCGACTGGGGCTAAGCGTTGGGGAGGGGCGGACATACCCTTGGGGCGCGAAAAGTCACCCTTCTCCTCACCAGAGGCGATAGCGCGGTTGACGTGACCCTTGAACGCGGTGTCGCTCACGTTGCCGACCTTGTTGTTGGCCTTGATGTACTTCTGAATAGCTTGACGGCTATAGTGTTGGTTAGCGAGAGTGCTTGACGGAGTAGGGACGAAAGCGTGATGTGACGCGACGCGCAACACTGCTTTCGTTTGGATTAACTAACCTTGACCCATTGCGTTCCTTGAGCTGAGGTGTGAAGAGAGCATGTCAGCGAATGTTCCCATGAAGTGACAGAGCATTGGCAAGCCGCGATTTGCTTCCAGCCCAAGTGGGCGGGTAGGCGCCGCAAGCACAGGTGCGGGGGCAGCAATGCGCCTGAGAACGTAGACTCACCTTGATGATAGCGTCCTTTACCATATCTGTCAGAATGAGTCAGTATTGGTCGGCGAACACGTTGAAGCTTACGCGATCGCAGTACGACCGCGTTGCGTGGAGATAAACGTACCAATGTAGGAGCCATGAGCGGCGGCGACGGGAGCAGCCTTCTTGGACGCGGCAGCGCCGGTAGACTTCTTGGGAGGCATAGTGAGTAGAAATTGGTTTGTTGGTAGTATGAACGGGTATCTGATGCTTCTAGCGAGAGGTCGACGGTCGAAATCGATTGATGGGTGGTTGTGGTGGAAGCGTTGGGGTTTCTCGTCTCAAGGGACGCGGCGTGCGGGCGGGGAATGAGCCTACTTATAGTCGCGCCTTCTTTTGGCATTGCCAAAAGATCAACAACAACGTTAAGCGAGCTCCAACCACGGGACTATGCCCCTTCAGGTAGAATACTGGATCTCTGCCTACATTTTGTGATCTGAATTTAATTCAGTTTGATCGCTGAGTGGTCGAAGTGCGGCAGCTGTATGTTGGCGCTTTCAGGGTATCGCTGTTCCCTTCGCCATCTCGCTTCGCACCTACCTCCAACTTTTACTTCGCGCCCACCCTTTCCTGCCACTGCGCCTGCGAAGCTTGAGGTCAGGCGTTTCTTGAAATCTGTAAGCCGGCGGATCATCAAGCATTACTGTTCTCTACACTCTCCTCATCACTAATTCTATTTGCTGCACGTTGCTGCCTGTCAGTCGACGACAGTTGTCGTAGCACGCGCTTGACTCCATGTCACCCTTCGCCGTCTGCACCTTCAGTTTGCAGAACACCGTACTGCTCTCCATATGGACAAACCCTAATCCCGACACTACTGAGGCTACTCGGTATCTCTATTAGCCGATGTGTAACGCGTGATCTCCGAATCCTGAAGTGTGGGTGCGAGTTGTTTTGATCGTGTTCGCGTCCTTAATTCCCGCACTCGTGGTGTTTCAACTCGCCTCAACACTCTCCATGCCCATGTATTTTCCACGTCGACCGCATGTTGAGAGTGCTCTGAGCGTCCTCGATACGATTCCTTTACATCGCGCATTTCACGACGATCAATTCTACCGCTTTGCCTTCAGTGGTGTGTTGGCGTACCATCCCCTATGACGTGTCTTTGTGCGTCAGCTGGCTGGTAGGTCACGCGCATGCTCCTGGTCCTGCTCAAGGCCCTCCCATGTCCTTCGGAAGGCATACAACGTGATAGCGCAGTCCCAGGGAGACCTTTAGTATATTCCAGGAGTTACCAGTGTTCTGTGGTGAATCTTTGTGGACCTACAGGTGCTCCCACGAGGCTGCGTCGCGCAGAAGTGCAGATCGGCCAAACCCCGTCCAGGAGAGAACCGTAACAACAAATCCTTGTGAACCCGAATGTCTACAAAGTAGTTTCCCTCCAGGGCGAAATTGTCAAACTACATTCGATCTGCCAAGTCTGTTGCACGGAGTTTGGTGGGCTACGTGCGCGAGAGATACAGATCGATCAATCGCGCACTCAGCGGGATCTGATGGAGCTTTGAGCAGATCTTTCATCGCCTCAAGACACGTAAGTGCCCCGTTGGATTGCGTTACCGGCGTTCGCGTTGAGTGTGTCCTGAAGGTTGACACAATAGCTACGAGCACCTTTGTACAGGCACAACTGGGATGTGACCAATATATTCATTCTTCTACTCTGATATTACGAGGACTTTATGAAGCGCTTCAGGTTGGCCTCAAGATATTGGTTGGCAGCCAGCATTTCCAGCCACTTCTTCACCACCGGCCCTCCATCAAACCGGCGCTGACGAGCCTTCTCGTCCTCAGCCGCCTCCTGAGCCATGTCCTCCATCATTCTCGATGCTACATCACTCAACACAGCCACCAAGCCACCGCGGCGTGACAGCAAGCCATGTAAAGCCTCGCCATTGATTGTGGCCGCGAGGCTGGCCAGCACTGGATGATCAGGCAGCAGAGCCTCGATGCCGAGGAGGCGTGGGCTTGTAGGCTCCTGATCATCGGTGACTGACTCGCGCCAGGAAGAGTCGAGGCTGTCAAGACGTGATTCCACTCGAGCGAGGGTATTGACAGTGAGGCATGCTTTCTTGCGCAGTGGCGCAAGCGGAGACTGAATAAGTGCAACCACGCCGTAATCATCATCACCGGCAGCCATCAGCGTAGCGATTGTGTCAGACGCACCATCTAGCCACGTCTGACCAACCTCGGGAGCGAAGGAGCCTATACTGGTAGGCTGTCTGTCCATGCCATCGAGCTTGTATACCTCGTTGCCGAAGGGCACAAAGGCGATGAAGTGGTGCGCATTCTCTTCGAAGGATGCGGCGCTATCATCTGTGGCTGCTGAGTCGGCTGAATCCCTCCGGCTCCGGAACTTTGATGTGCTCTTGCTCTTGCTCTTGCTCTTAGTCTCGAAGTCTAGCTCTTTCTGGCGCTGGGCACGCTTGACCTTGTACGCCAGGTGCTTGTCGTTCTCGAGGAGATCCATCTTCTTGGCGAACGAGTTGTGGATCTTCTTGACGAAGTCGAAGCTAGCCAGTGCCTCACCTCTCTGAAACGGTGTAAAGCTCGAAGTGAACTCCTTGAATTGTTGGAGGTGCTCACCAACGGTGATATCAGGGCTGTTCATGAGGATGTTGAGCATAGCCAGCGTACCGCAGCTGTTCTGCGCAGGAAGTTGGTTGGCGAACCAGACATCGTTTGGGCATTCGTCTGCTTGGTCTTCGTTGCCAAACTCTCGGTAACGGAATAGCAGGATGAGACCATAGATAGGCTGCGGCAGGTCGGCGAGGTAATCAGGAGACATGCTGAAGACTTCGCGGACGGTGACGTCCTTCACACCCATCTCACGCAAGATGACAGAGAAGTAGGCAGGCTCCGACTCGATGTCGCAGAAGCCTTGCCAGGTCTCCTTGTCGTGCTGGGTGGCGGGATAGTCGGCTGGGCTGGGGAACATTGTAGCGATCGCCTCTGCTTTGGGTTCTGATGAAGTAATTGGTGACTCCTTGACTTTCTTGTTGACTGGCTCTTCCTCCGTGGGCGAGTCGAACAAGGCGCGCTTTTTTGAGCTGGGTGATTCTGGTGTGGCAGGTTGAGTTGCAACGGAGTTCTGGTCGGCAGAAACTGTAGGCTGTGTTTGCTCCATTGTGATTGCGATTTTGAGATGCCGTTGGTTCTAGCGAGGTTGGTGAAAGCCTTGGTCTTATGCAGTGGTTGGTGTGGGCTATGAGGCGCTCGCACTTGGGAAGTTGGCAAATTTGACGTTCAGTTTGTTCTGAAGGTTGACACGACCGAAATGAGTCCCCTCGTTGAAGTTCAATAATTTGGCTCACAGGACAGGGTGTAACCAGATTGAGAAGTTCGTAGAGGTTGCTAGCGGAGAGTAGCTCAGGTATGTAAGTGGACGTTTGGTGGCTGCGGGAAAGGAGAGCAGATCATGGTGAGAGAGGAAATTTAGCACTTTCGTGTCCTTGAGCCGTACCCAACAATAGGAAGCCACTAGTAACTGGCTATTGTGCGAAGTCTTGTAAATAGGTGAAAGCGAGATGGGCGCAGGAGTGATGCAACTCCCGTTCTAGGGCTGGTAGTGGTCGGGCACGTGATAGTGAGATCCTGACCGCTTAGCTCTGATTGGTCACAGATTCAGCCCTACAAACCCCGTCGCGCCCCGTCGCGTAGGCAAGCCCAAATGTTTTGTTTGATATCTGCACTTTGTTCACTTTGACGCACGTCAGGACACGCCAGCACGCACACCTTCACCTTCCACATCGCATCACACGCAGGACAGCGGTACACTCACCCATGCTACGCCAATAGCGAAAGAGATCCTCCCCGGGCGCAATGAACGGCACTCCGGCGCGCAGAGGAGTGGGCGGCTTCCCCACGACACCACAAACCTCACAACGCTCGCCCGGCGTACGCAGTCCGAACGGCACA
>Ga0265780_10001754_pt1 | contig 30053 bp, 27 predicted proteins | sample P1T30metagenome_FD_192432 | JGI IMG/M metagenome (GOLD analysis project Ga0265780, IMG submission 192432) | Plant litter microbial communities from East Loma Ridge, Irvine, California - P1 T30 | ecosystem: Environmental > Terrestrial > Plant litter > Unclassified | place: USA: California... | reverse complement strand
CCTTTGGCCACTTCCTGATCGGCGGTAACTACACCGTCGGTATCGTCGTCTTCATCATCCTGACCATCATCAACTTCTCGGTCGTGACCAAGGGCGCGGGCCGTATCGCCGAAGTCGGCGCGCGTTTCGCGCTGGACGCGATGCCGGGCAAGCAGATGGCGATCGACGCCGACCTGAACGCCGGCCTGATCGGTGAAGACGAAGCCCGCAAGCGCCGCCAGGAAGTGTCGCAAGAAGCCGAATTCTATGGCGCGATGGACGGCGCCTCGAAGTACGTCAAGGGCGACGCCGTCGCCGGCATCATGATTACCGTGATCAACGTGGTCGCCGGCCTGATCGTCGGCGTCGTGATGCACGACCTGGCCATCGGCGAAGCGACCAAGATCTACACCCTGCTGGCCATCGGTGACGGCCTGGTGGCGCAGATTCCATCGCTGATCATCTCGATCGCCGCCGGTATGGTGGTCTCGCGCGTCGCCAACGACGAAGACGTCAGCTCGCAGCTGACCAACCAGCTGATGGCGCGTCCGGAATCGATGTACATCACCGCCGCCATCATCGGCGGCCTGGGCCTGATCCCCGGCATGCCGAACCTCGTGTTCCTGCTGCTGGCCGCGTCGCTGGCCGGCGCCGGCTACATGATCTCGAAGCGCCGCAAGCAAGCCCCGGCCCAGGCCGAAGCCGCCGCCTTGGCCGATGCCGCTGCCGCCGCCGCCAAGCAAGCCCCGGCCGAGAGCGAAGAAGCGACCTGGCAAGACGTGATGCCGGTCGACACCCTGGGCCTGGAGGTCGGCTATCGCCTGATCCCGCTGGTCGACAAGAACCAGGGCGGCGAGCTGCTCAAGCGCATCAAGGGCATCCGCAAGAAGTTCGCGCAAGAAGTGGGTTTCCTGGCGCCGCCGGTGCACATCCGCGACAACCTGGAACTGAAGCCGTCGGCCTACCGCATCACGCTCAAGGGCGTCGAAGTGGGCAGCGGCGAATCGCTCAACGGCCAGTTCCTGGCGATCAATCCGGGCATGGCCAGCGGCACGCTGCCCGGCCTGGTGACCACCGATCCGGCCTTCGGCCTGCCGGCCACCTGGATCGAGGCATCGCTGCGCGACGAAGCGCAGAGCATGGGCTATACCGTGGTCGACGCCGGCACGGTGATCGCGACCCACCTGAACCACCTGATCACGCTGCACGCGTCGGAACTGCTGGGCCGCATGGAAGTGCAGGCGCTGCTGGACCACCTGGGCAAGGACACCCCGAAACTGGTCGAAGACCTGGTGCCGAAAGTCGTCTCGCTGTCGACCCTGCAGAAAGTGCTGCAGAACCTGCTCGTCGAAGGCGTGCACATCCGCGACATGCGCTCGATCATCGAAGCCCTGTCGGAACACGCGAACATGACGCAGGACCCATCGGAACTGACCGCCGTGGTGCGCGTTGCCCTGGGCCGCGCCATCGTCCAGCAACTGTTCCCGGGCGAGAACGAGCTGTCGGTGATGACCCTGGACAACCGCCTCGAGCGTCTGCTGCTGCAGGCGATGGGCGCCGGCGGCGACGGCACCGGCATCGAGCCGGGCCTGGCCGACACCATCGCCCAGCAGGCGGCCAACTCGGCCAACCAGCAGGAGCAGATGGGCCACACCCCGGTGCTGCTGGTGCCGGCCCCGCTGCGCGTGCTGCTGTCGCGTTTCCTGCGCCGCGCCGTGCCGCAGCTGAAAGTGCTGTCGCATGCTGAAGTACCGGAAACCAAGACGATTCGGGTGACCAGCCTGGTGGGTGTGCCGATGTAAGTGGCGCCGTTGCGGGCGCGGGCGGGGGTGTTGGTGGCAGGGCAGGCCAGGATTGTGCCAGTGCCAGTGCGAGTGGCAGTGGCAGTGGCAGTGGCAGTGGCAGTGGCGTGGCAGGATTGTGCCCCACAGTCGAGAGCCGCCAATACCGCCAATATCACCCATGGCCCGTCGTCCCCGCGAAGGCGGGGGGCCCATTTTCCGGCGTCGCGCTGACGTTGCGCGAAGTGGCCAGGAGCGCGAACTTGGGTCCCCGCCTGCGCGGGGACGACGGATAGACGGGCGCTGGGCGATGCATTTAGAGGCCGCGCGCACGCCTGGAAGCGGTGAGCACGCTGGAAGCCCAACATGCCTGGAAGCCGCACACGGCTGGCATCAGCACACGCCTGGAATCAGCACACGCCTCGAATCAGCACATGCCTCGAATCTGCGCGCATCTCGCCCCCAGCGCCTTCTCACACCGAATCCACGTATCGTTTTTTCTGATTTAGGGAAATAGACCCTTTTCCCCATCCTTTTCGCCTGATCGTTTCCTCAGTGCATCGTCAATAATGCTTCCTATCGACAGGCATCGTGCCTGACATGCAGAACATTGATGTGCGGAGAAATAGATGAAAGTGAAGAAATTTACAGCGGCAACTTCCCGGGATGCACTGCGCAAGGTGCGCGAGGCATTGGGTCCGGACGCCGTCATCCTCTCCAACCGTCCGGTCGATGGCCAGGTCGAGATCCTGGCGATCGACAACGACGACGTGGCCTCGCTGTCGGCGCCGGTCTCCGATTCGGAGATGGGCCAGCCGCAGCCGCAGCTGCAGCATCTCGACCATGCCGCCCCGGCCGCACGGACGCCAGCGCCGTTTCGCCGCCTGCAGGACAGCGTGCCAGCTGCGCCGGCCTTCGTCGCGCCGACCGCCGCGGCCGCGCCGCTCGCTGCAGCTGCTCCAGCGCCAGTGCAGGCCGATCCGGCGCCGACCTACGCCGAGCGCCGCGCCCCAGCCGCCGAGCCGGCCATCGACATGAGCGCCATGACCTCGATGATGAGCGCCGCCATCGCCCAGGCCAAGGAATCGGCCAGCGCCGAGATGAGCGGCATGATGAACGAGATCCGCGCCATGCGCGGCCTGATGGAAACCCAGCTGGCCGAACTGTCGTGGAACGCGACCTCGCAGCGCGAGCCGCACAAGGCCGCCGTGCTGCGCGCGATGCTGGCCGCCGGTTTCTCGGCCACACTGGCGCGCTACATGATCGACAAGATGCCGGCGACGAAGGATGCGGCGGACGCCATGCGCTGGGTGAAGACCGTGCTGGCACGTAACCTGACCACCATCGGCAGCGAAGACGCGATGCTCGAGCAGGGCGGCGTGTTCGCCCTGGTCGGCCCGACCGGCGTCGGCAAGACCACGACCACCGCCAAGCTGGCGGCGCGCTGCGTGATGCGCCACGGCCCGGACAAGCTGGCCCTGATCACCACCGACGCCTACCGTATCGGCGGCCACGAGCAGCTGCGCATCTACGGCAAGATCCTGGGCGTGATGGTGCACTCGGTGAAGGACGAAGCCGACCTGCGCATCGCCCTGAAGGAACTGCGCAACAAGCACACCGTGCTGATCGACACCATCGGCATGTCGCAGCGCGACCACATGGTGGCCGAGCAGGTCGCGATGCTGTCGGGTTCGGGCGCCGATGTGAAGCGCCTGCTGTGCCTGAACTCGACCTCGACCAACGAGACGCTGAACGAAGTGGTGCGCGCCTACCAGGGCAGCGGCCTGCACGGCGCGATCATGACCAAGATGGACGAAGCTGCGTCGATCGGCGGCGTGCTCGACATCGTGATCCGCCAGAAGCTGAACCTGCATTACGTCTCGAACGGCCAGCGCGTGCCGGAAGACCTGCACGTGGCGGACCGCGCCTTGCTGATCGACCGCGCCTTCCGCAACCGCGGCGCGGTGCCGACCGACGCCGACCTGCCGCTGATGATGGCGGCCGCTGCGGCCCAGGCGCGCGAGGTGTCGCATGGCTAGTTTCGACTTCGACCAGGCGGAAGGCCTGCGCCGCATGCTGCAAGGCCCGCGCCCGCGCGTGGTCACCTTCCTTTCCGCCACGCCCGAGGACGACAAGGGCGCCATGCTGGTCAACCTGGGCGCCTCGCTGGCCCAGACCGGCAACGAAGTGCTGATCGTCGACGCCTGCGAAGTGGAATACGGCGTCGCGCGCCGCCTCGGCATGAACCGCAGCGCGTCGCTGTTGCAGGTGGCGCGCCAGGAAAGCGCGCTCAACCAGGTGATCCGCCCGGCCCAACAGGGCTTCTCGGTGGTCGCGATGGGCAAGCCGGCGTCGCCGGACGAAGCGCGCCGCGTGGGCAACACCTTCGACGTGCTGGCCCACCAGTCCGGCATCGTGATCGTCGATGGCGAACTCGGCAAGGACGGGCAGTTCCCGGTCGCGTCGATGGCCAGCTCGGAGATCGTGGTGCAGGTCTCGACCAGCGCCGCCTCGATCACGAACGCCTATGGCCTGATCAAGCGCCTGTCGCTGCAACTGGGCCGCCGCCCCTTCGGCATCCTGGTGACCGGTGCGACAGAGGCTGAGGCCAAGGTGGTATACGATAATATGTCAGCAGCAGCAACACGCTACCTTGCCGTCAAGCTCAGTTTCATGGGCTCGGTGCCGGCCGACGAATACCTGCACCAGGCCGCGCGCCTGGGCCGGGCAGTGGTCGACGCCTTCCCGCTGGCCGGCGCATCGGTGGCGTTTCGCCAGCTGGCAGGCAGGTTCGCGCTGCATGCGATGCCGCAGTTCGGCAAGCAGGGCAGCCCGGCGCAGCTTCATTCGTAATCGTTGACGGCAACACGACAGAACACGTATAGAAAAGACACTCACCAGCATGTATACGGTCAAAGGGAAAGCGGACAAGAATTCTTTGCTGACGGAGCATATGCCGTTGGTCAAGCGCCTTGCCCACCACATGAAGGCCAAGCTGCCGCCTTCGGTGGAAGTGGATGACCTGGTACAGGCCGGCATGATCGGCCTGCTGGACGCCATCAACCGCTACGAGGACAACCACGGCGCGCAGTTCGAGACCTATGCGGTGCTGCGCATCCGCGGCGCCATGCTCGACGAGCTGCGCAGCAGCGACTGGATGCCGCGCAGCACGCGCCAGAACATGCGCAAGGTCGAGAGCGCGATGCACGAGCTGCAGCAGCGCCTGGGCCGCCCGCCGAGCGAATCCGAAGTAGCCAAGTCGCTCAAGCTGTCGCTCGAGGATTACCAGGACATCCTGGCCGACTCGGGCGGCCACCAGCTGCTGTACTACGAGGACTTCCGCGACGACGACGGCGACGGCAGCTTCCTCGACCGCTTCGCGGTGGACGACAACGCCGACCCGCTGCGCAGCCTGATGGAAACCGACTTCCGCCAGGCGGTGATCGAGGCCATCGACAACCTGCCGCCACGCGAGAAGCTGCTCATGGGTTTGTACTATGAAGAAGAACTGAACCTGAAGGAAATCGGCGCCGTCATGGGCGTCAGCGAATCAAGGGTGTCGCAGCTGCACACCCAGGCTGTTGCGCGCCTGCGCACCACACTACGGGAGCAACTGTGGACTGGGCAAGCGTAATCGGCTTGGTGCTGGCGATCGCCGGCATTTTTCTTGGATACACATTGGATGGCGGCAGGTTTGCATCGTTGGTGCAACCGGCCGCTTTCGCCATCGTGGTGGTGGGCACCTTCGGCGCCACGCTGCTGCAGAGCGAACCGCGCGCCTTCCTGCGCGGCCTGAGCATGCTGCGCTGGGTTTTCGTGCCGCCAAAGAACGGGCGCCAGAAGCTGTCGCGCGAGATCGCCCTGTGGAGCCTGACTGCACGCCGCGACGGCCTGCTGTCGCTCGAACAATTCATGGGCAAGGCCGACCCGTTCGTGGCCAAGGGCCTGCGCCTGGTGGTGGACGGCATCCAGCCGGATAAACTGCGCAGCCTGCTCGAGCACGAGATCAACGGCTATGAGTTCGCCCAGCGCCAGTCGGCGCGTATCTGGGAATCGGCCGCTGGCTATGCGCCGACGGTCGGCATCCTGGGCGCCGTGCTGGGCTTGATCCACGTGATGGAAAACCTGTCCGACCCGGCGCGCCTGGGCTCCGGCATCGCGGTCGCGTTCGTGTCGACCGTGTACGGCGTGGGCCTGGCCAACCTGTTCTTCTACCCGGTCGGCAACAAGCTCAAGGCCATCGTCAACGACCGAGTCTCGCAGTACGAGATCCTGGCCGAAGTCTTCGCCGACCTGGCCAGCGGCGACCATGGCCGCGTGGTCGACGAACGCGTCGCCAGCCTGCTGGCGCGTCACTAGGGGGCAGGCTCGATGGCCCGCAAGCGCTATGACGACGATGTCCCGCAAGAAAACCACGAGCGCTGGCTGATCTCGTACGCCGACCTGATCACGCTGCTATTCGCCTTCTTCGTGGTGATGTACGCGATCTCGATCGTCAACGAAGGCAAGTACCAGGTGCTGTCGGACGCGCTGGGCGACGCCTTCGGCGGCCGCGGCGCGGCCACGCAGGTCAACACCAATGTCGAGCCGGTGCTGCCGCTGTCGCACATCATCAACCGCAAGCGCAACGAGGCCGCGCGGCGCGAGCAGGAGCGCATGGGCGTGATGGCGCGCGACCTGTCGGCGACCTTGCTGCCGCTGGTCAAGTCGGGCCAGGTGCGGGTGACGCAGAACGCGCGCGGCGTCAGTGTCGAGATCAATGCCAGCGTGCTGTTCGAGCAGGGTCAGGCGGTGCTCGACGGCGAGGCAAGCGAGGTGCTGGGCGCGGTGGCGGGTTTGCTGAAGAACGACACCCACCGCATCGAGGTCGAGGGCCACAGCGACGACCTGCCGATCGCCAGCCCGGTGTACCCATCGAACTGGGAACTGTCGAGTGCGCGCGCGGCCAGCGTGGTGCGCCTGTTCATCGCCAACGGCGTGGCCGAGGCGAGGCTGTCGGCAATCGGCTTCGCCGCGACCCGGCCGGTGGCCTCGAACGCGGACCCGGCCGGCCAGGCGCGCAACCGGCGGGTGGCGGTAACCATCCTGGCGGCGCTGCCTGAAACAGGCGGTAACATTCTTCCCTGAATGAGCGTGGCGCATCGTGTCATAATCGAACGACAAGCGCCCTGAGTGCGGCGCTTGCTGTCAAACCGTGACGGCCCCGTGTCGAGAGGAGTGGAGATGCATGTCAAACGAAGCATGCCGGTCGCCGTACTGGCAACCGTGCTGGCCGCTGCCGGACTGGCGGGCGCGGTCAAGGCCGTGGAGGCCAAGGTGAACGTGCACCACCGCCTGGAAGTCGAGACGGGCGCCGGCAAGGTGAAGGTGCGGGTGCTGATCGAGAACCGCGGCGACCGGCCGGTATGGATCCCGCGCGAGATCGCGCTGGCCGACGACCTGAGCGGCCCGCGCTTCGCCCTGCGCTCGCGCGCGGACGAGGTGGCCTACACCGGCCGCATGGTCAAGCGCGCCGCGCTGGGCCCGGGCGACTACCTCGAGGTCAAGCCGCAGACCACGCAGCTCAACACGATCGACATCACCGATGCGTACGCATTCAAGCCAGGGCAGCACAGTTACGAGATCCGCTATGCGGGGCCGTGGCTGGCCAGCCTGGGCAGGCTCGATGCGGCCAGTATCAGGAGCAGCCCGGCATTGCCGGTGAAGTTTTCGCATACGGGGCGTTGAGCGAGCCGTATCACGGCGTCTTGAAGTTGCCGGCGCTGGCGACGAGCTTCGCGCCGCAACTGGTCTTGTCGCCCTCGAACGCGATGGATTTGCCATCGATCTTGTGATGGGCCGAGCCTGATGCGATCGTGCAGCCGTTGTGACCGGCAATGGGACAGCTGCAGGTGTCGCCGACACAGGCGACCGCGACACCACCGATCTTGAAATGGCTGGCACGCACGCTCAGCACTTTGCCGCCGTGCGTGGTGGCGTCGCCGAGCCGTATCACATTGCGCATCGTTTTCCCTCCCTGATCAGTGTTCCACGGTGTCCGCCTGGGCGGTGTCTTGCGGCAGCGCCGGCTGCTCATAATTTTCCGGATCGATCGACGGCTCCACCCTATGCTTGAAGACGTTCTCGCCCTGGGCGTCACGTTTTTCCTTGCTGGGTGGGATGATGAAGACCAGGCTGGCGCCGCTCGGGTCGCGCAGGTTGATCGCCGCCGACGGGCCACCGTCGATATAGCTTCCCATCACGCCCACGGCCATCTGCACGAAGAAGGTCGCGGCGCCGGTGTTGCCCATGCGGCGGTCGGTGTTGATGAATTGCGTGGTCTTGCCGCTGTCGATGTCAGGGCCGCCCTGGGCCTTGTAGGTGTGCAGCATGCCTTCCAGCGCGATCAGGTGCTCGGTGTTGTTGTCGAAAGCGGCGATGATGCGGGACGGGCCTGCGCTGCGTTCGGTTTCAGGAAGTGTTCGCAGCGCTTGCTGCCAGCCGGCTTCCAGGATTTTCTGGCGCGCTTCACGAGTCTTGACCGGGTTGCCGTGTTCGTCCTTGAAGTCGATGAATACGGGACGGTGCACGAAACCGAGCGAAGGGAGGCGGTCGAAGGCTTGCATCTGGTTGCGGTTCCAGGGGACGGGGAACCAGGGGGTGGGTTTCCAGTCTTTTGGTGGGTGGTTGGTCCAGCGCTTGAAGGTGTCGAGGAGGGTGCCGTCCTTGTGTTCGAAGACGGGGTGCTTGGCGAAGGTGGCCGCGGCGTGAAGCCATTCGGCGACAGTTGGATGTCTGGATATCTTCATCTCGGGATGAAATTTCTTCATCGCTCCATAAGCCGGTGAAGTTTTATCCAAGCCAAAATACATGTAGCGCAAATTTTCCTGCAGATAATCATTTTCCGGATCGTCCCACACATATGGACGTAACGGCTCGACCCGTTCGCGCCTGGCCAGAACGAACACAGCACTGGCGTCAGAATATTTGGGGATGTAGTAACCAGTCTGTACTAGCCGTTGACTTTTGTCCGGTCGTCCAGCATCGCGATGGAAATCGCTGTCGGCACTCAGCAGAACGAGATAGGGAAGATCTGGATGGGCGTCGAAAAATGCGAATGCCTCGTCAAGCAGGCGGTCTGGCCGCTCGCCAAGTTGCCATGGGCCGGTGGAAAAGAGGTGCCATGCCATGCCTGTGCCTTCAGCACTTGAGGCCAGCCCCGCCATTGGCGACGCGTCGCTTGGCTGTTGTTCGGGATTGTCTATTGGGGCACCTGCATACATGGTAGGAACTCCCCAGTACATCGGCGACGGTTCGGCGCCATTTTCCAGCGCGTCGCAAGCGCGGCCCCCTGTCTGTCCCATCTTGTCAAAATCAGTCCAGGGATAATTTTTAGCGTTGGATTCGCGAATACTGGTATATGGTCCACCCTGCTGGAGAATTTGCCAGAGCTTTCCTTGACGGTATTGCTCTACTGTTATTCCAAGCCCCAGTACTTCTAATGTGTATTCCCGTCTGGACTGTTGCGTACGCTTTTCCAGCGCGTCCTGGGTTTTGAGCTCGTGCGTCTTTTGATGCCATGCATGTCCGCGCCCGTAGGCGGCGTGAGCGTCTAATATCCATTTTCCGCCAAACAGCACTAGCACTACCAGCAGCGGTAAACCGAACCAGCGAACTCTGTCCATTGTCGTCCCCACGTCGATATCTGCAAGCTCCGGGCGTAAAAGCCGGAGGTCAGTCAATACCCACAGCAGTACCAGGATAGGAAATGCAATCGCCGCGCCCAGCATGTATTTCCACGCTGTTGGCCGTATGCTTGCAACACGTCCCGTCGAAGCGTCGTTCATTTTTTTCCTCTCGAAATCGATGGTGGAACCCGGATGCCCGATGTTGTTTCGGATATCAAGATGCTCCACAATCTTCCCGTCGGCAGAGGCAGTACCGGTAACTTGCCTTTACTGTAGTAGATGGCGTTTCCATAGATGAGTTGCCGGCACCATTCCATCTCACATGAGAAATAGATGTCGAATTTCTGGACGAATTCCGCATAGACCAGGATCCCAGGCCGTGACGAGTCTGTCATTTCCGGAATCTTGAGCCGCCAATCCGCCACGGCACACAAGTACGCGCGGAACACCGGATCACTGACGGCTTTGCCACTGCCGATCGACACATCGTACGCCGTGACATGACGATGATTCTTGCGGTTGCCAAAGATTGCGCTGTGAAATGATTTGGGACTGTATTCATGCTGCCAGCGCTGCCTTGCCGCGTTCGGGCTTTCTTGTACAGCCGCGTCGGTAGAGCGATCGCTGTGACGCCTGGCAGAAAGAATTCGATACTGATCGTCAGGATTCTTGTTACTGCCATTTTTCAGCCGGTTGTAAGCCTCCTCCACCCTGTGCAGGTCGTCGCCGATGACCGGTCCGATTCTTGTGCTGCCTACCGAGTCGCTCAGCGAAGCCGGCAGCCTTTCTCGATGGACCTGCAAACCGCCATTACTCGTGATGGCGACGGCGGCGTCGATCGGATCGACCTCTTCACATGGCCCGCTTTCGGCCTCCGTGAGCCGGGCCAGTCTTGAGCTGGCTGGAAGCTTGTCAGCGCTAATCTGTGCGCCGCGCAGATCCGCTTCATAGGGTTTTTTGAGGGTTTCGCCATTGATTTTTCTGATTGCCCGGCGCTGGACGTCTGGGGAGTTGGCCGGGAGGGCAGCGGAGTGCGCCACGGGGAGCGACTCGCGCAGGGAGGTGCCGCCCGCTGCGACGTGTGCGTGATCATCTTCGCCCCGGAGACGCAAGGCGAAATCGTGGGGAGGCTGGCCGACCAGCACAGGCACTGGGGTTGCCGTCCCAGGCGCGGGCCGGCGCTTGGCAGTGAAGACCCGCTGGCGGAATGCAGGCCCAAGCTCACTCAACACGCTGCGCCGCGCCTGGAGCAGTGAGTTCGGCTGAAAGCTCGCGTCGCTTGTCAGCGCTCCGCCCGTTGGCGCGTTTCGCTCGCGAGTGTCCGTAATCGTTTCGGGGACACCTTGCCAGCCGATGCCTCGCATATTGTCGAGCGCAACAGTCATGTCCTCTGGACAGAAATAGAGATAGACTTTGCCACGGTTGTCGCGATCGGCATCCGGCTTCCAGCAGCCATGGACCATGCCGCCAGATTCGCTTTCACTGATGCGGCCAAACATCGGCTCAGTCGCTTTGCTCTTCGCAATACCGGTGACAATATTGATCAGCGTCTGCACGCGTGCATGCGTGCTCTGCCGACCCTTGATGAGTTCATAAAACCCATTCATCGCCTCGTCCCTGTCACCCTGGAAGTAAGTCAATCCCTTCATCACCAGGCCCATCTCTTCCTCGAGGCCATATGGCGGATGGTTCAGGATTAACGTATCGGCAGTATGTTCCCCCATCTCCATCAGGAATGCCTGAGCAAGCAGGCTCAGCAAGCAACCCTGGCTGTGCGCGACGATGTTGACGGTATCTTTCAGCTCGTACTTGCGGATCATCGTCACCAATGCGGCCAGGCGGCGCGCGGCCAGGACCATGTACATCCGCCCGGGTCCGGTCTTGACGGGCCTGAGTGGATCGCCAACGGGATCATGAGGTGCGTACACGCCGCGGTTCCACATATCAGGCAGGGTGCTCGTGGCGTTGCCGAACGGACCGCCACCCTTGGACAGATCCTTGTCGAGGCGGTTGCCATTGCGATCGGTCTTCTGGCCGGCCACAGTCCTGGTTGCGTCCGTCTGCTCGCGATAGCCCCAGTAGAACGGGATGACCGGACTATCGGTTTCCGTTGTCGTGCTGCGCTTGAAGAAAACAGCATCCGGATCGTCCAGCGTCTTCTTCTTGTCGTCAGCGCCAGGCATTCGGTAGGTAGCGGGCTTGAACTGGCGCAGCAGGCGGTCCTGAAGTCCGGCGCATAGCCCTTCCTCGACCTCGCAGTAACCGGTGCCGACGTCGTTCACGCCGTGCACGACGATGATATTGCAAGGCTGCTCGCGCGGAACCTCGACGACCTTGTCCCTGGTGCGGCTCGACTGCATTACTGCACTCGTGCGCTGGATCACATACTCAGGCTTCGGATACGGGGTGCCAGCCATTTTCGTCTCCTCTCATTGATCGCCGCCGCGCGACAGGATGATGTCCACCATATGCATCGCTTCGCGTTCCAGCAGCTCGGATTTGCCGTCGGCTCCGCTACGGGACTCCACACTGCTGCCGTCACTAAGCGACATCTTCATCTTCATGTCCTCGACCACCCCTCCTAATGGCTCGCTACCGTCCTCACCCGCCACGCCGCGCGGATAGCGCAATTCCAAGCGCTGATCCGCCCCGGCCGTGCCAAACTCCGGGAACTGTGCTGCCATCGATTGCGGCCCTTCGAACGTGAAATCGGGCGCATGGAACTTGAGCGGCGCCTTGCTGCCCAATACCGGTGGCCCATCGCCGAGCTTGAGAAACGACCCGTCCTGCGCCACCAGCAGAATCACCTTGGCCGAGATGGTCGCCGTCCCTTCGCTCGCGGTCAGTTGCATATTCTTCGCCGAGTCGATCGCCGTATCGTCGTGCTGGCTTTGCAGCAGCAACTTGCCGTGATGCGCGATCGCATGCAGCCCGCCATGCTGGGCGAACAGCGATATGCCCTTGCCGGCATTGAGCGAGTACCGTTGTCCTGCCGTGAATTGCAGATGCTGTTGCGCCACGGTGTCCACATTGCTGGCCGAGTACGTTACGATGGCCTTCGCGCTGGCAAAGCCGATCCCGGCCGGCGCGGTCACGGCAATGACCGGCTCGCGGGGTTGCGGCGCCTTCGGCAGCGTGTTGCTGCCGTCTTCCCAGCTGTCGAAGCGCTCGCGCAGCGCATCCTGCTCTCCGGTATCGGTCGCCAGCCCGTTGTGCTCGGACGCGTAATTGCCCAGCGACGTGCATAGCTCACCACATTCGCGCAGCAGCGCCAGGTAGTCGTCACGGGCCAGTTGACTGCCCTTGGCGCCCGTACCGCCCAGCAGCTTCCAGGCGCTGAGCAGGATGCCGCGCGTGGCGTGCAGTGCGATCGCCTCGTCCGTGCGCAGTTCGGCGCCTTCGCCACGCGCATGGGCGCTGCCTTGCCGGCGTGCTTCGGTGAGGTAGCCCAGATTGAGTTCGGTGGCGGCGTGGTCGCTCGCCAATTGCGCGCTGATCTGGCCCGACGTATCGTCCAGGCGCAACTGGTTGCCGCGCTGGCCGCGCACTTCGCGGCTGCGCATGCCGGATTGGTGGCGACTGTCCGGCAAGCCATCCTCGTGCGCGAAGTGCGGCGGCGGGGCGGCGTCGTTGTACACCTGCGCGACGATGACCGGCCTGTCGGGATCGTCCCCGGCAAACGCGACCAATACCTCGCTGCCGACCGGCGTCAACATGCGAACCCCGCATTGCCTGTCCGGGCCGAGGCCGTTGCCGGCCCAGCTTGACGCGACGCGCACCCAGGCCGAATCGCTGTCGGAATCCGCGCTCCCGGCGCCGCTCGCGTGCGCGTGATCTTCGGTGCGGGTGGCAGGGAAACGGATCTTGACCCGGCCGAGCGGGTCGCACCAGACTTCTTCGTTGCGTGGTCCGACGACGATCGCGGTTTGCAGCTGCGTTCTGGGCATCACCGGTGTTGGCGGTACGATCCGTACGCCGCGCCGCACGCAGCTGAAGCGGCTTGTGTAGCGCAAGGGCCGGTGCATATCGCTGGTGCCGGAGGTGTGTCCATCGCAATCCCAGCCGCTGAGCGCGAACAGCCGCTCGACACGGGCGCCGATCTCAGCGGGCAAGTTGTTCGTGGCGACGATGCGCTGCGCGGTGACCACGAAGTCACGTTCTTTCGCTGGATGGGTATCGATTTCCGAGTGCCCCTCGAAACTGAACCATTCACCGACCGCCAGGTCGCGCACGCTGCCTTCGCCGTGGAAGCATTTGGACAGGTACTCATGGCGCATCATCTGCGCGTCGGCAAGCATGCGCAGGTCGCGTGCATTGTCGCCGAGGTGCGGTGCTGCGACTTGATAGTCGTCGATCCCGGCGGCCAGCCGGTTGCCCACGCTGCCCTGGTTGGCATGGGACAGTGAACTTGCATTCATGAAGGTGGCTGCGGCAGGTTGCCGGTAGTCCCAGCTGTGCAGCGAAGCACTCCCCGGCACCAGCATGCGTTCGCCGCTCCAGCCGGTGATCGCATCGCGTTCTTCGGTCGCGGCGTCGCGGTGGAAGCGTACGCTGCCGGCCGCATTGCGCGCCAGTTGCACGGAATCGTCGAATATCTCCAGGGTGTGGCCGATCCGTGGCGGTGCATTGCCGCCCGCCGTCGCTTGCGCATCCGCGAAGCCGGGACGGAAGAACCAGCCGATACCTCGGCGCTGCAACAGGCGGCGAATGAAGCCGGCGTCCGATTCGTTGGCTTGCATCGTGAAGGAACGCGGCGGCAATGGGCGGTGGCGCAGGCCGTCGGCGATGTGAAAATCGAAGGTCGAGGCGATGACCGGATTTCTCGTTTGCCACTCCCTGAGCAATAGCTGGATGATGTCCAGCTCGTTCAGGTCGCGGAATACGCGCGTGTTGATATTGCCATCCATGACAGCCAGCGCATCGCGCAGCGTCAGCTTGTAGGTGACCATCCCGCCGTCGCCCTGGCCGGATGCGGCCGTCGTGACAATCCCGCACAGTCGCCGCAGCGTGCCCCGGTCGGTGACGATCTGCAGTTCGCACGGCACGCCGATGAAATCCTTGAGCGCCAGCGTCGCGCATTGGCTGACGCACAGGATCTGGAATTCGAAGCCGCCGCACACCGATTCGCTGCCGCTCACCCGCTGCGGCAGCAGTTCCTGGGCGCCGCCAGCGTCCGGGCGATCCAGGATCAGCCGGAGCGGCCGGTTGCGCGAGTCGAGCTGGTAGCGCGCCAGCTCACTGGCGAACGCTGTTGCATGAGTCGTCATGGTGCGTCACCTCCCATGGCCGCGGTCACTGCTGCACCGGCGTGTTCTCGCCAAAATACTCATGCGAGTCGGCGTTGGTGATCGCGCGTTCGGGCGCCGTGCGCGCCAGCTCGGCCGCGCCTTGCTGTCCGTAGACGATGTCGTCGGTCGCGGCCACCACATCGAAGTGGCTCAGTTCATGCAGCAGCGTGCCGCCGCGCGAATCGGTCCCCGTCACCGCCGCCGCCCAGAACGCCCTGCACACCCACACCGTGTAAGGCCGCGCCGGATACACGTAGGCAAAGTACGGCTCGTCGCAATCGCAATCGATCTTGACCGGCTTGTTCTCGAACGCGTCCTTGATCGCCGTGAAGTTCGCGGTGACCTTGACGCCGCGCGCCGCGTCCAGCGCGCCGAACCAGGCCAGGTAGCGTTCGCCGTACTGCTTGCCCGAGCCCAGGTAGTCGAGCCCGCCGGCCGACATGGTCCGTCCCGCTTCCATCGCCGCCACCAGTCCTTCTTGCTGCGCATTCGAGCAATTCGCATAGCTCAGGCCGGCGCCGGTCGCCTCCGGCGCGAACGCGGCGATCCGGGTGCCGCGCGGCAGCCGCGCGTTCACGAACACCGTGGCCGGCGTCGACGCCAGCTCGCCCACCACCGGCGCCAGCCCGATGCCGGCCACCGGCATCGCCGGGCTGCGATACCGGATCGTGTAGCTGCCGGTCACGCTCATTTCGTACAGCCGCGAGAGCTCGACCGTCTTGCTGAGCGAGGCGCCCGGATCGAGCCGTACGAAATCCGCCGGCCCCGGCGCCGCGCGCTTGACGCTGCGGCCCAGGTAGCGCACGGGCTGGCCGTCGCGGGTCACGTCGAACAGCGAGGTGTCGATGCCGTCGAGCGGTGTGCGCCAGCGCAGCAGGTGCTGGACCGTGCCGGAGGTGTTGGACAGGGTGACGCGCACCTGCACGTCGTCGCCGCGGGCGACCGTCGGCTGCAGCGGCGTGACGGTGACATCGACGGCGGCCCCGGCATACGCCGAAAACGCACAGGCCACGGCCGCGAAGGCCAGACGCGAAAGCAATGGGAAATGGTGCATCATGGGCTCCTGGTGGTTATGTCCATCAACCACTTTCACCTGATTTCCCGTGCGAGCTTTGCCCTGGGGCAAAGTTGAAGATCGAACAGTTTGTGCTTCTTCGAAACAAAGTTCCGATTGACCTCTTACTCGCGGTTACATCTTCATGTGCCGGGAACCAGTTTGGTAACATCCAGCGCCCGTGGCCGCTTCTATAATCGGCAACATGACGATCGATTCCATCGCGAGAAACCGCTTCGGCCTCGGCGCGCGGGCGGACGAGCAGCCGCCTGCCGATCCACGCCGCTGGCTGCTCGCGCAGCTCGACGGCTACGAGCCCATGCCGGCGCCGTGGCGGCCGATCGAGCGCACGCCGGCGCGTGTGAGGGAATGGCTGGCGCAGCAGGCGGCCGTGCGCAGCGCGCCCGCAGCCCAGCGCGGCGAGATCCGGCAAGCCTATGTTCGCAAGGGACGCGAGGCCTACCTGGCCGGCGTCCAGGCACGCGCCGACAGCGCCCTGCAGAGCCCCACGCCGTTCGTCGAGCGCCTGGTGCATTTCTGGGCGAACCATTTCGCCGTGTCGGTGGAGAAGCCGGCGGTGATGGGCCTGGCCGCGAGCTTCGAGGCCGACGCCATCCGGCCGCACGTGCTGGGCCGGTTCGAGGACCTGCTGCTCGCCGCAGTGCGCCACCCCGCCATGCTGATCTACCTCGACCAGTCGGTGTCGACCGGGCCGGACAGCGTTGCAGGGCGCCGCGCCAGCGCCAGGGCGCCGGACCGTCCGCCGCGCGGCCTGAACGAAAACCTGGCGCGGGAAATCCTTGAGCTGCACACGCTGGGCGTGCGCAGCGGCTATGCGCAGGCCGATGTGACCGAACTGGCGCGCGCGCTCACGGGCTGGACCTTGCCAGACCTGGCGGCGGCTCAGGCAGACCAGCAGGCCTTCCGTTTCCGGCCGGCGCTGCACGAGCCCGGGACGCGGCAGTTGCTTGGCCGCAGCTACCGGGACAGGGGTGAACGGCAGGCGCTGGCGATCCTGCGCGACCTGTCCACCGCCCCCGCCACCGCCGCCCACATCGCCGCCAAGCTCGCGCGCCACTTCGTGGCCGACGATCCACCGCCAGCGCTGGTGCGGCGCCTGGCGGACACCTTCCTGCGCACCGGCGGCGAATTGCCGGCCCTGTACCGCGAACTGGTAGCGGCGCCCGAGTCCTGGCAGCCAGGGTCGGGCAAGTTCAAGTCGCCGTGGGACTGGACGCTGTCGGGCTTGCGCGCGCTGGGCGTGCAGGCCGTGCCGGCCCAGCGCATCGACTACCTGATGGGCCAGCTGGGCCAGGTCGTGTGGCGGCCCGGCGCGCCGTCCGGATTCGGCGACGTGGCCGCCACCTGGGCCGCGCCCGATGCACTGATGCGCCGGGTGGAGGTGGCCCAGCGCCTTCCCCTGCAGGTGGGCGACCAGCTCGACGCCCGTAGCTTGGGGCCGCGTGTGCTGCCCGGCGCCCTGGGCCAGGCCACGGCAAGGGCGATCGCATCAGCCGAAAGCCCGGCCACCGCGCTCGCGCTGCTGCTGGTGGCGCCGGAATTCCTGAGGAGATGACATGACCCTGAACCGACGCCGCTTTCTTTCCGGCGCCGCCGTCCTGATGGCGGCGCCGCGCATCGTGTTCGCGCAAGCCGCCACCGACCGCCGTTTCGTGTTCATCATCCAGCGCGGCGCAGCCGATGGCCTGCACACCGTCATTCCGTACGCCGACCCCGCCTATGCCAGGCTGCGCGGCGCGCTGGCGATCGATCCCGCCAGCGCCTTCAAGCTCGACGGCACCTTTGCGCTGCATCCGGCCCTGGCCGGGATCGCGGCCGCGTACGAGGCCGGGCAGGCCACGATGTTCCACGCGGTGGCGTCGCCCTACCGCGAGCGCTCCCATTTCGATGGCCAGAACGTGCTGGAAAGCGGCGGCAGCGCGCCGTTCCAGCTAAAGGACGGCTGGATGAACCGGCTGGCCGGCATGCTGCCCCGCCGCGGCGCGGAGGCGATCGCGTTCGCACCGACACTGCCGCTGGCGCTGCGCGGCGCGGTCGATGTCGCCTCGTACGCATCGTCCGGGCTGCCCCAGGCCGGCGACGACCTGCTGCTGCGGGTGCAGCAGCTCTACGCGGGCGATACGCAGCTGCACGCGCTGTGGTCGGCGGCCGTCGAGACGCAGGGCATGGCCGACCGGAAGGCCGCCAAAGGCAGACGGCAATCGCCGGCCGAACTGGGCAAGCTGGCGGCCGGTTTCCTGGCGCGCCCGGACGGCCCCCGCATTGCCATGATCGAGACCGATGGCTGGGACACGCACAGCGCCCAGAACCCGCGGCTGGCCGCGCAATTGGGCAACCTGGACCGGTTGGTCGACGCGCTGAAGCAGGGCCTGGGCGACGCCTGGGCCCACACGACGATCCTGATCGCCACCGAGTTCGGACGCACGGCCGCGGTCAACGGCACCGGCGGCACCGACCACGGCACCGCATCGGCCGCCATGCTGCTCGGCGGCGCCGTGCAGGGCGGCCGCATCGTCGCCGACTGGCCCGGACTCGCCCCCGGCGACCTGTTCGACAACCGCGATCTCAGGCCGACCCTCGGCCTGGACGCGCTGGTGGCGCATGCCTGCGCCGAATCGTTCCAGCTCGACCCCGAGCGCACGGCGCGGGTCCTGTTCCCCGACGCCAGGACGGACCGGCTATTGCCGCGCCTGCTGCGCGGCTGATGCAGCAGCGGGCAATCCCGCAAGTGTCGAAAACGCTGACGCGGCGCATGGTGCGAACGCGTCAGGCGAGCGTGTTCCATTGCCTCCAGGCAAAGCTATGCATTGACAAGGCTACCTGATCGCCCCGAAAATGTGACGATTCGGTATGTTCGCACCGCGAGGCGAGAGCACTGCCGCTCGCCGCTGGGGTCCGCCGCTGTAGTCCGCCGCTGCAGTCCGTCGCCACAGCAGGCGCCCTGGCGTGGCCGGGCGCCGACACCTTTACCAGGAATTGCAGGAATGACCATCCTCGTAACAGGCGGAGCGGGCTTTATTGGCTCGAACTTCGTGATCGATTGGCTGGCCCACCATGACGAGCCGATCGTCAACCTCGACAAGCTCACCTACGCCGGCAATCTCCAGAATCTTGCCAGTCTCGCCGGCGACCCGCGCCACTGCTTCGTTCGCGGCGACATCGGCGACACCGCCCTGGTGGCGCGCCTGCTGGCCGAGCACCAGGTGCGGGCGGTGCTGAACCTTGCCGCCGAAAGCCACGTCGACCGTTCGATCGAGGGCCCTGGCGCCTTTATCCAGACCAATATCGTCGGCACCTTCAACCTGCTCGAGGCGGTGCGCGCCTACTGGAACGGCCTGGATGCGGCGGCGCGCGCGGATTTCCGCCTGCTGCATGTGTCGACCGACGAAGTGTACGGTTCGCTCGCCAGCGATGCGCCGGGCTTCGACGAGGAACACCGCTACGCGCCGAACAGCCCGTATTCGGCCAGCAAGGCAGCCTCGGACCACCTGGTACGGGCCTACCACCACACCTATGGCTTGCCGGTCCTGACCACCAACTGCTCGAACAACTACGGCCCGTATCATTTTCCCGAAAAGCTGATTCCGCTGGTGATCCACCATGCGCTGGCCGGCAAGTCGCTGCCGATCTACGGCGACGGCCGGCAAATCCGCGACTGGCTGTACGTGCTCGATCACTGCAGCGCGATCCGCCGGGTGCTGGACGCCGGCCGCCCGGGAGAGACCTATAATGTGGGCGGTTGCAACGAGAAGGCGAATATCGATGTCGTGCGCACCTTGTGCGCGATCCTCGACGAGCTGCGGCCGCGCGCGGACGGCGTCTCGTATGCGAGCCAGATGACCTTCGTGAAGGACCGTCCGGGCCACGATCGCCGCTACGCGATCGACGCCGGCAAGCTGGAGCGTGAACTCGGCTGGCGGCCGGCCGAGACCTTCGAGACCGGCATTCGCAAGACGGTCGCCTGGTATCTGGCCAATGGCGACTGGGTGCGCAATGTCGCCAGCGGCGGCTACCGCGAGTGGATCGACCGCCAGTACGCCGACGGCCGGCCTGGCCGATGAAGATCCTGTTGTTCGGCAAGGATGGCCAGGTCGGCTGGGAGCTGCAGCGCGCACTGGCGCCGTTGGGCGCGCTGCGCGCCTGTGGCCGGCTGGACGCGGACTTCGCCGATCCGGCGTCGCTGCGCGCACTGGTGCGCGCCGAGGCGCCCGACGTCATCGTCAACGCCGCCGCCTACACGGCAGTCGACCAGGCCGAGGATGACGCCGCCAGCGCGCACGCCATCAATGCGGTGGCGCCTGGCGTGCTGGGCGAAGAAGCGGCCGCGCGCGGCGCCTGGCTGGTGCACTACTCGACCGACTACGTGTTCGACGGCACGAAACAGGGCGCCTGGGTCGAGCAGGACGCCGCCAATCCGCTGTCGGTCTATGGCCGCACCAAGCAAGAGGGCGAGCAGCGCATCCGCGCCAGCGGCGCGCGCCACCTGATCCTGCGCACCAGCTGGGTGTTCTCGCTGCGCGGCGCCAACTTCGCCAACACCATCTTGCGGCTGGCACGGGAACGCGAGAGCCTCAGCGTCGTGGCCGACCAGCATGGCGCGCCGACCAGCGCCGAATTGCTGGCCGACGCGACGGCGCTCGCCTTGCATCGCATCGCCGGGCTTGCCGAACCGGCCGCCGGGCTGTCGGGCACCTACCACCTGGCAGCCGGCGGCGCCACGACCTGGCATGCCTACGCCCGGCATGTGCTGGAACGGGCGCAGGCCCACGGGGCGGTCCTGAAGGCGGGGCCGGATGCGGTGCAGCCGATCGCATCGGACGCGTTTGCGACGCGCGCCATGCGCCCGGCGAATTCGCGCCTGGACTGCAGCAAATTCAGTGCAAGTTTCGGCCTGGCGCTGCCGGACTGGCGCTACCATGTGAACCGTTTGATAGCCGAATTGTGGGAGCAGCAACGATGATGAGTGAGACAGTGAGGCGCAAGGGCATGATCCTGGCCGGCGGCAGCGGCACGCGGCTGCACCCGGCAACGCTGGCGATCTCGAAGCAGTTGCTGCCCGTGTTCGACAAGCCGATGATCTACTATCCGCTCAGTACCCTGATGCTGGGAGGGATCCGCGACATCCTGATCATTTCCACGCCGCAGGATACGCCGCGCTTCCAGCAATTGCTGGGCAGCGGAGCGCGCTGGGGCCTGAATTTCTCTTACGAAGTACAGGAGTCGCCCGATGGTCTTGCGCAGGCGTTTCTCATCGGGGCCCGGTTCCTCGGCAACTCGCCGTCGGTGCTGGTCCTGGGTGACAACCTGTTCTACGGCCACCAATTACAGCCGCTGCTCGAGCGCGCGCATGCGCGGGTCGACTGCGCGAGCATCTTCGCCTACCGCGTCCAGGATCCTCAGCGCTACGGCGTCGTCGAGTTCGACGAGCGCGGCAGGGTGCTCAGCCTCGAAGAGAAGCCGCTGCAACCGCGCTCGAACCATGCGATCACGGGGCTGTATTACTATGATGCCGATGTGGTGCCGATGGCGCGCAGCCTGCGGCCGTCCGCGCGCGGCGAACTCGAGATCACGGACCTGAATCGCCTGTACATGGAACAGGGCAAGCTCCATGTCGAGATCATGGGTCGCGGATATGCCTGGCTCGATACCGGCACCCACGAATCGTTGCTCGACGCCGGCCAGTTCATCGCCACGATCGAGCATCGCCAGGGCCTGAAGGTAGCGTGCCCTGAGGAAATTGCGTACCGCAAGGGCTGGATCGACGGCGCGCAGCTCGAGGAACTGGCTGCGCCCATGAAGAACAACAGCTACGGCCAATACCTGCTGCGCCTCCTGAAAGAAGCGCCGTTCTGATGCACGTCACCCGCCTGTCGATTCCCGACGTCCTGCGTATCGCGCCGCGCGTGCATGAAGACGAACGCGGCTATTTCTATGAAAGCTACAACCAGCGCCGTTTCGAACAGGCGCTGGGCCGTGAGGCGAGCTTCGTGCAGGATAACCACTCGAAGTCGGCGCAACACGTCTTGCGCGGCCTGCATTACCAGATCCGCCAGCCGCAAGGCAAACTGGTGCGCGTGGTGGCCGGCAGCGTGTTCGACGTGGCAGTCGACCTGCGCCGTTCGTCCCCGACCTTCGGCCAGTGGGTCGGCGAGATCCTGAGCGCCGAGAACAGGGCGCAGATGTGGGTGCCGGAAGGTTTCGCCCATGGCTTCCTGGTCTTGTCGTCGTCAGCGGAAGTGCTCTACAAGGCGACCGACTACTATGCGCCCGAGCATGAGCGATGCATTGCATGGGACGACCCGGCGCTGGCGATCTCCTGGCCACTGGCGGCGCCTCCGTCGCTGTCGGCCAGGGACAGCGACGGTCCGTCGTTCGCGGCCGCCGAGCTGTTCGACTGACGGCGCCTGGCGGCGTCAAGCGGGGAGATCTCCCGGCGAACCCGAACTCTCCGCCCCGTCCGCCAGCCGCTCGCTGATCTTGTCATCGCTGCCGCGCCCCACGTAGTCCTGGGCGGCCCGGTCCCGGTGCGTGCCCGGCGCGCCGCCGGTCGCCGCGCCGCCAATCGCCGACTGGCTGTTCTGGCCGGCCTCCGACGTGCCGAGCACCCCGCCCGGGATCGCTCCCGACGCATTGCCATGGCTGCTTTGTTCGGCGCCCGCCGGGCCGACATTGCTCTCTGGCGATGCCTTGGCGAAGTTGCTGTTGATGCCGGACTGGCTGTTGCCGGCCTGGCCTGCGCCGATGCTCGAGTCGCCCGCGCCGTCGTCGGCCACGAAACCCGAGAGCGAATCCGGGCCGCCCTGGCGCAGCCCGAGGTCTTCCTGGCGCATGTCTTGCTGCTGCACGTTCTGCTGCTGCAGGTCTTGCTGCATGTTCTGCTGCTGCACATCCTGTTGTTGCGCGTCTTGCCGCTGCGCATCCTGCTGGCGCGTCTCCTGCTGCATGTCCTTATGCTTGTTGTCACTCATGATGCTTCTCCTTGAATGCGACTGGTAGAAAAGTCATCTGGGTACACGCGCTCCGATCCCAATAGGAGTAGAGACCGCCATCACGTAGGAATTTGCGCGCAGCCGTCGGCGACCAACCCCGTGCGCGGCTGGTGCCGGACCAGGCGTTCAGCCGGCCTGGCGCACCGGCTGCAGTTGCGGCGCCAGCGCGACCACCCGGTTGCGGCCGGCCGCCTTGGCCGCGTACAGCGCGTTGTCGGCGCGCGCCAGCGTGGCCTTGAACGGTTCGCCGTCCTGGGTGACGGTCACGCCGATGCTCAGGGTCGGCGCCGGATGGCCGGTGCTGCGCGCCAGGTTGGCGGCGCTGACGCGCAATACGGACTGCAGTTTTTCGCCGGCCGCGCAGGCCTGGGGCAGGGACGTGTCGGGCAGCAGCACCGCGAACTCGTCGCCGCCAAGGCGCGCCATGCAGTCGTGCGCGCGTAGTGCGCCGCGGGCCCGTTCGGCCACCAGTTGCAGGGCGACGTCGCCCGCCTCGTGGCCGCCGCCGTCGTTGATCGCCTTGAAGTGATCGAGGTCGATCAGCATCAGCGCCAGCGGCTGGCCGTTGCGGCGGCTGCGCTTGAGCTCGCGCTCGGCGACCTCGAAGAAGGCCTTGCGCGACCAGGCCCCGGTCAGGTGATCATGGTTGGCGATATATTCGGCCTGGTACACGATGTAGCGGTGCATGGCGAGCAGGCCGCCCAGGGCCAGGGCCGGCAGCGCCAGCGCGGCCGCGGTCAGGATCGCCAGGCTGGCCACGCTCGGCTGCAGCAGCGAGGAGGGCGGCGCCGGCGCCAGCAGCAGCCAGGCCATGCGCACCGCGTGGCCGCCGGCCACCAGTGCGCACATCAGGAGCACGAAGCGCCGCACCTGGTTCCAGACCGGCGCCGGCTGGCCGACGCGGACGCTGCAGGCGATGTCGACGCAGACCGCGGCCTGGAACAGCGAGGCGACCGCGCTGCGCGCCAGGAAGGAATCGATGCCGTAATGGAATAGCGCGATCAGCGCGCCGGCCGCGCCCACCGCCAGCAGCGGCAATTCGCTGCGCACCACGCGCCCGGCCAGCTGGCGGTAGCCCACGGCAAGGGCCGCGCCGGCGCCGGCATAGCTCATGTTGGCGGTTTCGTAGGCCAGCAGCGGCGGCAGTTCGCGGCCGTAGGCGTACAGCAGGTTGCCGACCAGGCCCAGCAGCGACGCGGCCAGCATGGCGCGCATCCCGCGCACTTTCTCCGACCCGGCCGACAGCAGCGCCAGGAAGACGAGAAAGCAGAGCAGCGACGCGATCAGGAAAATCTGCTGGGTGGCAAGCATCGGAGTACGGAAGAGGTGGACACGGAAGGTGGTCCGGGTGAATCCGATATTATGCCGCCGTTGCGTTACCGTGAGGAACGCTTCTTGGTTATTTACGTAGAACTACTGAGCGGGTCGGCGGCCCCGCGAGGCCCGCGGGGGCAGCGGCCGTACCGCCGCCGCGTCGATCCATGCCATGCGCACCGCCGTCAGCGGCCGTCGCTCAACCCACCACGAACCGGCGCGACGCCCCCACGCCCATCGTCTGGCCGCTGGCGCCATAGATCGCGCCGGCCGGCGCATTGGTCGGCGTGCGCAGGGCATTGAGCACGCCCTGGTTGTGCGCCATCTGCTTGGTGATCAACATGCCGTTGACGCGGTTGAGTTCCTTGGCCTGGCGGGCGGCGTCCAGCATGCGCTCCCACTGCCCGCGGATGTCGGCGTTGCCGCCCTTGGTCAGCCATGGCTCCATGCCCGCTTCCGACCCTTCGCAACCGGCCGCCATCAGCGCCGCATGACGCTGGCGCGACAGCGCCGCCAGGTCTTGCAACAGTGAATTCTTTTGCGAGGTCAGCGTCGACAGCTCGTCGGCGTCGAGCGCGACCAGCGATTGCTGTTCCTGTTTCATCAGCGCCACAAGGGCGTCGAGGTGCTGGTGTTCGGCGGCGATGGTCTGTTGCGGGCTGGAGATCATGGGTTAGCGTTGTCTTGAATGGAGCAGGTCGCGCACGGTTTCTAGCAAGCCGTCAGCAACCTTCTCGGAGTTGACTTGGAATTGGCCATCGGCGATGGCCATCTTGATGCGTTCGACTTTCTTGGCGTCGAATACCTGCGCGCCGCCGCCCACCGCATTGGCCATGGCCTGGCCTTGCGGGGACAGCTTCACGCTGTCGGTTTGCGCCTGGGTCACTGGCGCGCTCGTTGCTGCCTTGTCCGCACCGCGCGCCGTATTGGTCTGCGTGGTTGCGGGCTGAAGGCCCTGGTTGCCCATGAGGTTATCGTTGATTTTCACAGCATCATCCTTCTCGGTTCGAAGCGGAAGCTCCGGGATCTGCTTGATGTAACGGCGGCGGCTCCATAAACTTTAGCCGGAACGCCGCTGAATCAGCAAAACGATGATGCGCGAACCAAGATTACCTCAGAGTACTATTTCCACCATCCCGCCGCTGCGCGCCAGGCCGCTGACCACCGTACCGCTCTGGGTGCGCACCTGTACCACCTGGCCGTCGCTGGCGTTGTTGATCGCCTTCGCCGCGCTCGATACCGAGAAGTTTGAACCGCGCGATACCAGTTGTACCGCCTGGCCCTGCTTGATCACCTGCTGGCTGCGCAGTGTGTCGGTGCGCAGTGCGGTGCCGGCCGGCAGCGAGACGGTCGGGGTGCGGCCGATCGCCTGCGCCATATCGGTGATGATGCCGTTCGGCATGGCGGCGATATCGGCCTTGACCAGCACCAGCTGGCTCTGCTCGACCGGCTGGCCCTGGGCTAGCGGCACGGCGGCGGCCACGTAGTCGGCCACCACACTCACCTGGGCCTGCAGGAACAGGCTCCAGCTCGGCGACGTGCAGCGCACGCCCACCGTGGTCTTGCCCCATGGGCGGGCGCCGGGTTGCTGGAAGGCTTCCGGGGCCGGGCAGGCGGCGAGGGAGAGGCGCGGGTCGACGCCGCCCACCTTGACCGTCACCTGGCCGGGCAGGCCGGCGGCCTGCGTCTTGAGGAATTGCTCGGCGACGGAGCGCACGGCCTCGGGTTGCTGGCGCTGGGAGGCGGGGGCCTGCTGGGCCTGCGCACTATTAAACAACAGCGCGAGCAGCGAAAAACCGGCAAATGTCAGTTTCATGGGATTCCTGTTGAAGGCGAAGCGGGAATGCTGCAATCTTAGAACTGATGATGCCGTAGCGAAACATTGAATAGCGGGGGATTTCCCCGTCCTACTCCCTCGATTGCTGTTGCAGGCTGGTCCGTATCATCGCTTCTGTCCCAACAAGCCCAGCCCGGAGGCAGCATGATCGGCAATCTCGACAACTACCTGCGTTTCAATGAAACGGCACTGTCCCTGCGTTCGCAGCGCCAGGAACTGCTTGCATCCAATATCGCCAACGCCGACACCCCCAACTACAAGGCGCGCGATATCGACTTCGCCGCAGCCCTGCAGGGTGCGATGGCGGGCGGCAAGAATGCCGGCGCGATGAACACCACCAGCAGCGGTCACCAGGCGCGCGGCGCCGCCAGCAGCGACACGCTGGCCAACGGCACGCCGGTGCTGTACCGCGGCGTGGTGCAGGGCGCGGTCGACGGCAATACCGTCGACATGGACGTCGAGCGCAACCAGTTTGCCGACAATGCGCTGCGCTACGAGGCCGGGATCATGATGATCAACAGCCAGCTCAAGGGCCTGTTGACGGCGCTGCAGAGCCAATAAGGATCGAGCGATGTCGCTATTTAATATCTTTAATGTGGCCGGCTCGGCCATGAGCGCCCAGGCCCAGCGCCTGAACGCCACCGCCAGCAATATGGCCAATGCCGACAGCGCGACCTCGCCCACCGGCGAAGCCTACCGCGCCAAGTCGGTGGTGTTCGAGTCGGTCCCGACCGCCTCGGGCGCCACCGGCGTGCGGGTGCGCGAAGTGGTCGAAGACCCGTCGCCGCTCAAGCAGGTGTACGACCCCAAGCATCCGATGGCCGACGACAAGGGCTATGTATCGATGCCGAACGTGAACGTGGTCGACGAGATGGTGAACATGCTGTCCGCTTCGCGTTCCTACCAGACCAACGTCGAGACCATGAATGCAGCAAAGACCATGTTGCTCAAGACCCTGACCATCGGACAATAATTTCTCACTTACCATGACCAGCCCAATCAGCACTTCCAGCCCGACGGCGAACATCGCCGACTTGCAGACGGCCATGAACGCCAAGGCCAAGGCCGCGACCGACAGCGTCACCGCCGACACCGACAAGTTCATGACCATGCTGGTGACCCAGCTCAAGAACCAGGATCCGTTGTCCCCGATGGACAATGCGCAGATGACCAGCCAGCTGGCCCAGCTGCAGACCGTCACCGGCGTCAACAAGCTGAACACCACGCTGGAATCGCTGAAGTCGAGCTACCAGTCGACCGAATCGCTGCAGGCGACCAACCTGATCGGCCACGGCGTGCTGGTCGAGGGCGACAACGTCCTGCTGGCCAAGAGCCAGGCGATCCTTGGCGTCGAACTGGACACCCCGGCCGACAAGCTGCAGGTGATCATCGTCGATCCGAAGACCGGCAAGGATGTCGCGTCGATGGACCTGGGCGCCCAGGAAGCCGGTGTCGTGCCGATCGCCTGGGATGGCGTGGCCGATGCGAGCGTGCTGGATGCCGAAGGCAAGCCGGTGGTGCTGGCGGACGGCCAGTACAGCTTCCGCATCGTCGCCACCCGTGCCGGCGAAGCGCTCACCGATGCCAGGAAACTGTCGTTCGACAGCGTCGTCAGCGTCACCACCAATGGCAAGGATGGCGTCAAGCTGAACCTGCCGACCGCGGGCGCGGTCACCCTCGCCGATATCAAACAAGTCCTGTAAGCCAGCCGCTTACCTCTCTCTCTGAATTAGGAGCATCACATGTCTTTCCAACAAGGCCTGAGCGGCTTGAATGCTGCAGCAAAATCGCTGGATGTCATCGGTAACAATATCGCCAACGCCAGCACGGTGGGCTTCAAGGGCTCGACCACCCAGTTCGCCGACGTCTATGCCAGCGCCCTGAACGGCGCCGGCGGCACCCAGGCCGGTATCGGCGTGAAAGTCGCGGCCATCGCCCAGCAGTTCACCCAGGGCAATATCGAATCCTCGGGCAATCCGCTCGACATCGCCATCAACGGCGCCGGTTTCTTCCGCATCGAACAGGCGGGCGTGGTGCAATACTCGCGCAATGGCCAGTTTTCGCTCGACAAGCAGGGCTTCATCACCAATGCGCAAGGCGCCAAGCTGACCGGCTATGGCCTCGGCCCGAATGGCCAACTGGCCGCCGGCGCGCCGGTGCCGCTGCAGATCGACACCTCGGACCAGCCGCCGAAGGTCACCAGCAAGATGCAGATCGAGCTGCAGCTCGATTCGCGCACGGTCGAGCCGACCAACACCCCGTTCGATCCGTCCGATCCGACCACCTATAACAAGCAGGTGCCGATGGCCGTGTACGACACGCTGGGCAACCCGCATACCCTGTCGACCTACTACGTCAAGACCGGCCCGGGAGAGTGGAGCGTGTACGCGGCCAAGGATGGCACCAATGTCGCCGCACTGGAACACCTCGGCGCATCGCAGGCCGACGCCGCATCGGTGACAGCGCGCACCGCCTGGGACGCCGCCAGCAAGGCGATCCCCCAAGTGCCGGCCACCCTGGTCACCACCGCCGGCAACTACGCCACCGCCGCCGCCAATGCCGTGATCGCATCGGCCGGCGCCAAGTCGACCGCCGAGAACCAGGCCGAAGTGCGCGCCGCCGCCACCGCCGCCGCCGCGGTGCCGGGCGCCACGCCCACCCAGATCGACGCCGCCATCCTGAAGGCGCTGGCGGTTCCGGCCGAGCCGATGGGCACCCTGAAATTCGACACCAATGGCGCGCTGAACCTCGCCAGCACCGGCACCGCCGGCAAGTTCTCGCTCGAGATCCCGATCGTGCCGTCGACCGGCGCCGAGAACATGCTGCCGGTCACGGTCGACTTCGCCGGCACCACCCAGTACGGCAGCGCCACCAGCGAGAAGCACCTGGAGCAGGACGGCTACAAGCCGGGCTCGCTGCAGCGCTTCACCACCGGCTCGGACGGCACCATCCTGGGCCAGTACAGCAATGGCCAGACCAAGGCCCTGGGCCAGGTCGTGCTGGCCAACTTCACCAACCCGAACGGGCTGGAGCCACTGGGTAACAACGCCTGGGCCGAATCGTCGAACTCGGGCGTGCCGCTGATCGGCACCGCCGGCACCGGCGGCATGGGCGTGCTGCAGTCGGGCGCGACCGAGGCCTCGAGCGTCGACCTCACGGCCGAGCTGGTCAACATGATCACGGCGCAGCGCGTCTACCAGGCGAACTCGCAGACCATCAAGACCCAGGATTCGGTGCTGCAGACGCTGGTGAACCTGCGTTAATCGCATCTTGCAGACCGCGTTCGACCGCCAACCACAAGGAATCGCACCATGGATCGCCTGATCTACACCGCCGCCACCGGCGCCAAGCACATCCTGGAACAGCAGGCCACGACCTCGAACAACCTGGCCAACGTGAGCACCACGGGTTTTCGCGCCCAGCTCGACGTGTTCCGCTCGGCCCCGGTGCAGGGCCCCGGCCTGCCGACCCGCGCCTTCGTGGTCGACTCGACCGCCGGCAACGATTTCTCGGCCGGCGCGCTGCAGGTCACGGGCCGCGACCTGGACGTGGCGGTGAAAGGGCAGGGCTGGCTGGCGGTGCAGATGCCGGACGGTAGCGAAGCCTATACCCGCAACGGTTCCCTGCAGATGAGCCCGAACGGTGTGTTGCAGACGGCCAACGGCCAGACCGTGGCCGGCGAAGGCGGCCCGATCACGATCCCGCCCGACGCCACCGTCACGGTGGGCGGCGACGGCACCGTCTCGACCATCTCGAATGTCGACTCGCCCGCCGCCCCGGCCGTGCTGGGACGCCTGAAACTGGTCAATCCACCCGAGGGCAATATGGTGCGCGGCGACGACGGCCTGTTCCGCCTGAAGGATGGCGGCACCGCCCCGGCCGACCCGGCGGTGCAGGTGGCTGGCGGCGCACTGGAAGGCAGTAATGTGAATCCGGTCGATTGCATGGTCAACATGATCAGCTTGGCAAGATCCTTCGACACGCAAATGAGCCTGTTGAAGAACGCCGAGAATAACGCCGCAAAAGCGACCCAGATCCTCGCTTTGAATTGAGTGTTGCCCCGGCATAATTCTATTGTGCGTGGCGGTGTTCGCCGGCCACCAATAGGAGAATGCCATGATTC
>Ga0265780_10001753_pt1 | contig 30066 bp, 39 predicted proteins | sample P1T30metagenome_FD_192432 | JGI IMG/M metagenome (GOLD analysis project Ga0265780, IMG submission 192432) | Plant litter microbial communities from East Loma Ridge, Irvine, California - P1 T30 | ecosystem: Environmental > Terrestrial > Plant litter > Unclassified | place: USA: California... | reverse complement strand
CGAGGAGGCGCCGTCCCTTTGTTACGGACGCCGCGCCTCCCCGAGGCGGTGTCAGGAGCTGCGGAGCGCCTCCTGCGTGACCGCCCGGGCCGCCGCGAAGCCGGCGTCGAGGTCGGCCTTGAGGTCGTCGACGTTCTCGAGGCCCACCGACAGCCGCACGAGCCCGGGCGTCACGCCCGTCGTGAGCTGCTGCTCGGGGGTCAGCTGCGAGTGCGTCGTCGAGGCCGGGTGGATGACGAGGCTGCGCACGTCGCCGATGTTCGCGAGGTGGCTGAACAGGCGGAGCCCGTCGACGAGGGCGCGGCCGGCGTCGACGCCGCCCTTGAGCTCGAACGACAGCACCGCCCCGACGCCCCGCGGCGCGTACTTGTTCGCCGCCGCGTACCAGGGGCTCGTCGGCAGGCCCGCGTACCAGACGGTCGCGACGTCGTCCCGGGCGTCGAGCCACTCGGCGATCTCCTGGGCGTTCTGCACGTGCCGCTCGATCCGCAGGCTGAGGGTCTCGATGCCCTGGATCAGCGAGAAGGCGCTGTCGGCGCTGTTCGACGCCCCGAGGTCGCGCAGCAGCTGCACCCGCGCCTTGATCACGTACGCGAGCGCGTCGCCCACGGCCTCGGTGTAGACGGCCCCGTGGTACGACGGGTCGGGCTGCGTCAGGCCGGGGAACCGCTCGGCGTGCTCGCTCCACGCGAACCGACCGCCGTCGACGATGAACCCGCCGATGACCGTGCCGTGCCCGCCGAGGAACTTCGTCGCCGAGTGCACCACGACGTCGGCGCCGTGCTCGAGCGGCCGGATCAGGTACGGCGTCGCGATGGTGTTGTCGACGATCAGGGGCACGCCCTCGGCGTGGGCGACCGCCGACACCTTCTCGATGTCGAGCACGTTGATCTTCGGGTTGCCGATCGTCTCGGCGAAGAAGAGCTTGGTGTTCGGCCTGACCGCGCGCCGCCACTCGTCGGCGTCGTCCTGGTCCTCGACGAAGGTGGTCTCGATGCCGAGCTTCGCGAGCGTGTAGCGGAACAGGTTGTAGGTGCCGCCGTAGATCGACGACGACGACACGACGTGGTCGCCCGCCTGGGCGACGTTGAGCACCGCGAAGGTCGTGGCCGCCTGGCCCGACGAGACGAGCAGCGCGCCGACCCCGCCCTCGAGGGCGGCGATGCGCTGCTCGACGACGTCGTGCGTCGGGTTCATGATGCGCGAGTAGATGTTGCCGTTCTCGGCGAGCGCGAAGAGGTCCTGCGCGTGCTGCGAGTCGCGGAACACGTACGACGTCGTCTTGTAGATCGGCGTCGCCCGGGCGTGGGTCGTCGGGTCGGGGCGCGCCCCGGCGTGGATCTGCTGGGTCTCGAACTTCCAGTCGGGCGTCTCGTCGCTCACGGTGTGCTCCTCGTCCGGGTCGGGGGTGGTGCGGCTGCGGGCCACGGTACGGAGGGCGGGGGCAGGTGTCCACGGGCACGGACTCGCGGCGTAACGGGCCCGCGCCCCGCGCCGCGCTAGCGTGGGCGACGGCCGCCCGGGAGGGGCGCCACGGCGACACCGACGACGGAAGAAGGCAGCACATGGCGAAGCGCGCACTGGTCACGGGAGCGAGCTCGGGCATCGGGGCGGCGACGGTCCGCCTGTTCCGCGACCACGGCTGGGACGTGCTGGCGGTCGCCCGGCGCGAGGACCGCCTCCGGGCGCTCGCCGCCGAGACGGGGGCGAGCTGGTTCCGGGCCGACCTGACGAGCGACGACGACGTGGCCGCCCTGCGCGCGCACGTCGACGAGACCGGCCCGCTGCACGTGCTGGTCAACAACGCCGGCGGCGCGTTCGGGCTCGACTCGGTCGAGTCGGGCTCGGTCGACGACTGGCGCCGCATGTTCGAGGTCAACGTGCTCGGCACGAAGCGCGCCGTGTCGGCGCTGCTGCCCGCGCTGCGCCGGGGAGCCGAGGAGGCGGGCGGCGCGGACGTCGTGACCGTCACCTCCATCGCCGGCCACGTCGCGTACGAGGGCGGCGGCGGCTACAACGCCGCCAAGTTCGCCGAGCACGCGCTCGTCGCCGTGCTGCGGCTCGAGCTCGCGGGGGAGCCGATCCGCGTCGTCGAGATCGCCCCGGGCATGGTGCACACGGAGGAGTTCTCGCTCGTGCGCTTCGGCGGCGACCAGGAGCGGGCCGACGCCGTCTACTCGGCCGTCGAGGCCCCGCTCGTCGCCGACGACGTGGCCGAGGCGATCGTGCACTCCGTCGAGCTGCCCGCCCACGTCAACCTCGACCTCGTGACCATCAAGCCGGTGGCGCAGGCCGCCCCGCACAAGGTCGCGAAGGGGCCGCTGCGGGTCAGCCGCGGCTGAGGCCGGAGGCGTCGCCGGGGGCCCGGCGGGGCTCGGGGCGGGGTTCGGAGCCGGACTCGGGCTCGTGCCCGGGGGAGCGCAGCAGCGCGGCGAGGTCGTCCTCGACGAGCTCGCGGATGCGCTCCTCGCGGCCGTCGTCGTAGTCGGGAGCCGGCGAGGCCGCCCAGCCGAGGCGGTCGACCACGGTGCCGCCGACGTCGTCCCAGGCGCGCGACCGGGCCGCCTCGACGACGCCGCCGACGAACGCGTCGTCCTCGCGCCTCCTCGTCAGCTCGGCCGCGAGCGCCTTCGCGGTCGCCTCGCGCAGCTTGAGCGCCCCGGCGTCGTCGGTGCGGTAGTCGAACTGGTGCCGTGACTGCCCGTACGACCGCCCCGTCTGGCGACGCAGGCGGCGCACGCGGGCGGCCCCGGCGAGCTGCTGCTCGGCGAGGCGGGCCATGTCGTCGCGGACGACCTGCGTGGCGACGTCGACGTCGAAGGGCAGCGCCTCCTGCAGCGCTCGCCGGATGACGTGGTTCGTCGCCGAGACGACGAGGGCCGAGCGGACGATCAGGAGCCCCTCGTCGACGGACCGCTCGAGGGCGCTCCGCTCGGCGCGGCGACGGCGTCCTGGGCCGTGGGGCACGATCGGCCTCCTGGTGTGACTGCGCCGAGGGCGACGGACGACGGGGTGGACGCGCACCAGGCTAGCCACTCGCGCGGGAGGCTGTGACCGCGCGCCGGGGCGCTGTCTACGGTGGCGTCATGACCGCCTCCTCGTCGCCCGTCGGCGCCGCCCGGCCGGCCGACGCCTCCCCGGTGTCCGCCGCCGCGCCTCCTCTGCTGCGTCGCCCCTTCGTGCGTCAGCACTGGGGCGGACTCGCGTTCGCCCACTGGCGCGTCGAGCCCGAGCGCGTGGCGCCGCTGCTGCCGCCCGGCACCCGGCCCGACGTGCACGACGGCTCGACCTGGGTGGGGCTGATCCCGTTCCGGCTCTCGGGCAGCGCGTTCGGGCCGCTGCCCGCCGTGCCGTGGGCCGGGTCGTTCCTCGAGACGAACGTGCGGCTGTACTCGGTCGACGACCTCGGGCGCCGGGGCGTCGTGTTCCGCACCCTCGAGGCGCAGAAGCTGCTGCCCGTCACGGCGGCCCGGGCAGGACTCGCGCTGCCCTACCGCTGGGCGACGATGAGCCGCCGAGAGCGAGGAGGCGTCGTCGAGTACGCCTCCCGCCGCCACGGCCCGGGGCCGCGCCCGTCGAGCCGGCTCGCCGTGCGTCCGCTCGCCGACGAGGTGGTCGGCGACCCCCTCGCGGACTTCCTCACCGCGCGGTGGGGCATGCACGTCGAGCGGGGCGGGCGCACCCGCTTCTGGCCGAACGAGCACCCGTCGTGGCCGCTGCGACGGGCCGAGCTGGTCGACCTCGACGACGAGCTCGTCGCCGACTCGGGCCTGCCCGGCGTGACGGACCGGGCGCCGGACTCGCTGCTGTGGTCGGACGGGGTCGACACGGTGTTCGCGCCTCCCGGCGGGCGGTGGGAGGCGCCCGCGAGCTGAGAGGGCGGTCGTCGGCCGGGTTACGTGCGGGGCGGGGCCGGTGCTGCTGTCGTCCGCCTTGCTCGCTGTCGACGTCGCAGCTCGAGCGGCTGGTGGCCGATCACCGTCTACGGGACAGTCGTGGTTGGTCCTGAGACCCGCCGGGTCCGCGCGGGGGCCCGCGGGCGTCGGCCGCGTCGCCGCTAGGGTCAGGACATGGACGAGGCCGACCGCGAACTGCTCCGACGGGCCGAGGCCGAGGTGGCAGCGCTGCCCCACCGCGACCCTCTCGCCGACCCCGCTCCCCGCCCCTCCGCCGAGTCCGAGCCGGCTGGCCGGGCTCGGCTGCTCGCTCCGCTGACCCTCGTCGTCTGCTTCGTCACGGCCTGTGCCGAGGGTTCGTGGCTCTGGTTCTCGGCCGCCGACTGGACCTCGGTGTCGTGGTTCGCCGTGCCGTTCCTCCTGGTCTGCTCGATCGTGCTCGCCGTCGTCGCCGGGGCCCTGGGCGGCCGCGCAGGCCGGTGGGCCGGCGTCTGCGGCGGCATCGCCGTCGTGCCGCCCATCTGCTTCGTGGTGTCGCTGCCCCTCGCGCTCTTCGCGTAGGCCGACGTGGCTCGAGCCGGGAACGAGCGCCGTGGCCGCCCGGCTCGTCCCCGACGCGAGCACGAGTCACCTCGCCGTGGTGCCTGTGTGCTGGGGCCCTGTCCCGTGCACGTCACGGGCTGGATCGCGTGACGGATCAGATCAGGCACGCTCGTGCAGGTTCCAGGCGATGCTCCGGAGCGAAGCGTCGAGTGCCCTGCCTACCGTGTCGTCGGTCATGTGGCGCTCGTCGACTTGTTCCATGACCGCCGGGTCGCGGTCGGTCGCATGCCGGACAGCCGACGAGACGACCCCGAGGTCGACCCCGGAGACTCGGAACAAGGCCTCGTCCTGTCGCGGTGCACCGCCGCCGGTGTCCCCTCGGGCCCAGGCCGCCCAGTCGATGCGTCGCGCACGGACCGCAGGCAGAGACAGTGGAGTCGCACTCTCCTCCCCGAAGCGGCTTCGCCGGAGGAGGCGGAGGTCGTCGGCCCAGGACAGCGCTGCATCGACGTCGAGCGGCATGTGGTCGGTGAACTCTCGGCGGTCCATGCCTGCGACCACGTCGCGCAGGGACAGCTCCATCAGGAGGAGGTCCTGAGCCGACAAGGCGACGACGATCTCGCGGTCCTCGTTCAGCGGCTCTCCGGCCTGCTCGTCGGCATCGTCGGCGAGCAGCATCAGGAGAGCTTCGTCGGGGCTGAGCACGTGCACGATCTCACCCTTGCACCTGGTCGGTCTCATGACCGGTCAGCCGAGAGGTCAGATCCATGCTGACGACGTGTCTGCTGCCGAGGTCGTCCAGCTCCTTCGAGAACGACGTGTCGTCCTCGAACGAGGCCTTTCCGAGGCTGAGCTGGCTCGGGCTGAGCGCCGACATGGCGTCCGGTTCGCCCGAGACCACCGGGAGCTCCTGGCCCTCGCGCTCCCCGTGGGCGATGGCTGGTACGACTGGCGGGCGAGAGCGGACAAGGGCGTCCGCAGAGCGGTTCGTCGGCCTCTCGAGGGCGTCCTGTTCGACGTCGAGAACGACGTCTTCTGGCCTCGGTCGTGGGGCGGGCGCCCAGGCTCCGCCGCGGCGCGCCTGGACATCGTCGAGCGTCAGATCGGCACCTGGCCGCAGCTCGTCCCCCTGTACGGCCACCGCTATCTGCCGGCAGCGCCCTTCGGTCCCGGGGCCCCGGTCTTCTCCGTCCACCAGACGGACGTCGTCATGTACGGCATCGACCTGCTCGACTACGTGGCCCGCGAGTTCGGAACCACCCGGTCGATCCCCGCTCCCGACCTCGAGACGGACGGGTCGGCGCCGTGGTCGCTCCTGGCCTTCCAGGAGGAAGTCCCGTGAGGCCGGAGACCGGCCGATCGAGCGTCCCATCTCCTTCCATCGGCTGCTGCCACGTCCGGCGCTGGGCGGACGAGCGTCGACCTGGTCGTCTGCCAGAGTGCTGGCATGCCCTCTCCGCAGTCGCTGTCTGAGAACGATCGACGACTCGTCGCAGCGTGGGCTGCTGACTGCGCTGAGAGGGTCCTGCTTCTCTTCGAGGCGGAAGTTCCCGATGACGACCGACCACGGGACGGCATCGTCCGGGCGAGAGCCTTCTCGCGAGGCGAGCTGGATGCGGCAGGAGAGATCCGGCGCCGCTTCGTCGCGGGACGGGCCGCACGATCGGCGACGTCCCCGGCGGCGAGGGCCGCCGCGTGGTCCGCGGGACAGGCGTCTGGTGTCGCGCACATGGGCGCGCACGCTCTGGGCGCAGCCGCCTACGCGGCGAGAGCGGCCGAGTCGGCGTCGCCGGGGCGAGGCGAGACCGAGGTCCGGTGGCAGGTGCAGCACATGAGCTGCTCAGTACGAGCCGCGCTCCGAGCCCTCCCCCTTCTCAGCGAGGACCCGTCGGGCCCTCTCGGTTCCGGGCTCTTGGCATCTGGCGCGCTGGGAGACGCGATCCGCGCTCTGCAAGCCGCGGTCAGGAGCACCGAGCTGAACTGAGCTCCCGCCGAAGTCTCGTTCTGCGCGTCCGGTTCGGAGACCGGTCAGCCGTCGGAGTTGCGCCTGTCTCGCCCCCAGACCTGTCGGCGCAGGATCACGCCGGACGCCACGTTCGAGACGCCGGCGATGGCGAGCAGGGTGCCGAGGGAGTGCGCGGTCATGACTGCACAGGAGCTCCGGGCCTCCGTGTCGATGTGCCCGACGGCCGATCCGGCCGTGGGTCCCACAGAGCTGGGCAGAGCCTGCGGTGGTCGATGTCGGTAGGAAGGACCCATGGACTTCGACTCTGCTGCCCAGCCACCCGTAGGCACGCCGTGGCACGAGGCGACCTTCGGTGCCTCCTTCGTCAGGTTCTGGCGTGGCTACGCCGTCTTCCGAGGGCGGGCAGCCCGGGCTGAGTTCTGGTTCTGGGCACTGTGGTGGTTCCTCATCAGCCTCCTGGCCAACATCGCTTTCGGAGCAGGCGTGCTGAGGTCGTTCACGGACCCGTCCGGCCCCGCCGCACCGCCGCCTCAGGTCGAGCAGGCCCTCGAAGCCTTCGACCCGTTCCCGGTGTGGGGCTATCTCCTCTCAGCTCTGCCCCCCGTGGCGCAGATCGCCCTGGGCGTCTTCGCGGTCCTGTCGCTCGCGTCGCTCCTGCCGTGGATCGCGATCACCGTCCGACGCCTGCACGACACGGGCAGGTCGGAGTGGTGGGTGCTCCTGGCCGCCGTGCCTCTGGGCAACGCCGTGCTGGCGATCCTTCTCGTCTTGCCCTCGGTGACCGAGAGCACAGGCGGACCGATGGCCCACCCGTCGGTGCGATAGGCGATCGTCGTCTGGCTCGTCGGTGATCCCGGGCGCCTGTCCGGGCACACTGGACTTTTCCAGACCGAAGGACGAGACCGTGAGCATCACCCTCCTCGAGGACCAGAAAGTGTGGGGCATGATTCCCCGCGAGATAGCCCTGTTGTGCGCGAACGGGACCGGAGCTATGACAGCACTCATGACTGTCATGGCCTTCGCGACGCAAACATGGATACTTCTCGGGGGAGCTGCCATCGGGCTCGTCGTCTTCCTGTTCCTTCTGAGGCTCTCGACCTATCTGCGTCTGCTCGCCTACGCCGCGGTGCCCCTCGACGAGTGAAGAGGAGAGGACAGCGCGGTCATCGGCCATGAGGCGCGGGTGCAACGATGTGGGGGTGACCGATGCCCTGGAGCCTGCGCTCGTCCCGGAGTTGCTCGTCGCAGACCTCGATCGGAGCCTGGCCTTCTGGCGTGACCTCTGCGGTTTCGCTGTCACGTACTCGCGACCGGACGAGCGGTTCGCCTACGTCGTCCTCGGCTCGGCCCACCTCATGCTCGAGCAGGTCGGCATCGGTCGCAACTGGGTCACGGGTTCGCTCGAGCGCCCCTTGGGCCGAGGGGTGAACTTCCAGATCACCGTTCCCGACAGTGGTCTGCTGGCGACTGTGCTGGCTCGCGCCGGCGTGGACCTGTTCATGCAGCCGGAGCAGACGTGGTACCGCATCGGTGATCAGGAAGCCGGTGTCGAGCAGTTCCTCGTTCAGGACCCGGACGGCTACCTGGTCCGATTCCAGTCGTCGATCGGTCGCCGCCCCGCTGCCCTTTGATCGCTCGTCTCGAACGAGACGGCGCAGCCGACCTCGGCCTGCGTGAGTTCCACGGGGTCCGGATCCCTCAGGTGGAAGCGGACGGTGCCTTCTCCCGCCGCGCCCTCCGCAGGGTTCATCGACGTCTCATCGAATCGGCAAAGGGAGCGCAAAGGAGCTCCCTGCAGGGTGTGACGAGAGCACGAGCTCCACACCTCGAGAGGACATCATGAGCCGCATCCCCGAACCCGAGACCACCCCCGACGGGCCCGCCTACGAGGGGCGCCTCCTCGACCGTGCCGACGAGGAGGTGGTCGACCAGGGTGTCTCGTTCGACGTCCGGACTCTCCTCTCTCGTCGCACGGTGCTCGGTCTGATCGGTATCGGGGCGGGCTCCTTGGCCTTGGCTGCCTGCACCACCGCGACCGGCGCCTCCTCGGGCACCGCCACGTCGGGGACGGATCCCGCCACGACGGCAACGGGGGAGATCCCGGACGAGACCGCCGGCCCCTATCCCGGTGACGGCTCGAACGGGGTCGACGTCCTCGAGCAGTCCGGCATCGTCCGCAGCGACATCAGGTCGAGCATCGGCGGGGGCGCGACGGCGGAGGGCGTGCCCATGGCCCTGCAGCTGACCATCCTCGACATGGCCGGCGACGACGCGCCCTTCCAGGGCGTCGCCGTGTACGTGTGGCACTGCGACGCCGCCGGGGGATACTCGATGTACTCCGACGGCATCGAGGACGAGACCTACCTCCGGGGCGTCCAGGTGGCCGACGCGGCGGGCGTCGTGGGCTTCACCTCGATCTTCCCCGCCTGCTACACCGGCCGGTGGCCTCACATCCACTTCGAGGTCTACCCCGACGTCGCCTCGATCACCGACTCCACGAACGCCGTCGCGACATCGCAGGTCGCCCTGCCCGAGGACGTCAGCCGCACCGTCTACGCCCTCGCCGCCTACGACGGATCGACCTCGAACCTCGACCAGGTGAGCCTCGACAGCGACAACGTCTTCAGCGACGACAGCGGTGCCCTGCAGCTCGCCACCGTCACCGGGGACGCGACCTCGGGGTACCAGGTCTCCCTCACCGTCCGCGTCGACACGAGCACGGCGCCGTCGGCCGGTGCCGCGCCCTCCGGCGGCGGCGGCACTCCGCCCGGGGGCGGCACCGGGGGCACGCCCCCCACCGCACCCTGACCTGGCCCTCAGCACACCACCCACCAGAAAGAAGCACCCCATGGGACTCCTCCAGAACCTCACCGGCTGGCACGCCCTCGTCATCCTGGCCGTCGTCCTGCTCCTGTTCGGCGCCGCCAAGCTGCCGGACCTGGCACGGAGCATCGGCCAGTCCATGAAGATCGTCAAGGCCGAGCTCAAGGACGACCAGCCCGTCGCGGGAGAACCCCATGTCGTCGCGGCACGTGACCCACAGTCCTAGAGCGGACGCGGCCGCAGGGTCGATGCCCGCAGCCGCCCACCTGCACGAACTCCGATCGCGGCTGGTCCGCGCCGGTCTCGCGGTCGTCGTCGGCGTCGTCGTCGGGTGGTTCCTCTCCGGAACGGTGCTCGACCTGGTCCGGGCGCCGATCGAGGCGCTCGCGGCCTCTCGAGAAGCGACGCTGAACTACGCCAGCGTCAGCAGCGCGTTCGACCTGAGGCTCCGCATCGCCCTCTACTGCGGGGTCGCCCTCGCCGGGCCCGTCGTGCTCTGGCAGGCACTCGCCTTCGCCCTGCCGGGACTGACCCGCACGGAGCGACGGTGGGTCGTCGGCTTCACCGTCACGGCAGTGCCTCTCTTCGCCGCAGGATGCGCTGCCGGGTCGTCCGTCTTCCCCCACATCGTCTCGGTGCTCGCGGGCTTCGCACCCGTCGAGGACAGCACCGTCCTCGACGCCGCCTACTACGTCGACTTCGTCGTCAAGCTCGTGCTCGTCTCAGGCGTGGCGTTCGTGTCGCCCGTCTTCGTGGTGCTGCTCAACGTGATCGGCGTCCTGTCCGGACGCACGATCGTGCGGAGCTGGCGGGTCGTCATCGTCGCGGTCGTCGTCTTCTGTGCCGTCGCGACCCCGTCGGCCGACGTCGCCTCGATGTTCCTGCTCGCGGTGCCCCTGTGCCTGCTGTTCGCCTGCGCAGCCGGCGTCGCCCTCGTCCACGACCGCGCCGCCGCCCGGCGAGCCGCCGCCACGACCCGTGCGCCCGCCCCGACCCGTGCCGACGACACGCGCAGCGTCGTGGGCGGCTGACCTGGCCTGACCCCCGAACCCACCCTCGTCAAGGAGCGCCCCCGTGATCGGACTCACCGCAGACAAACTGCTGCTCATCGCCGTGCTCGTCGCGATCCTCTTCGGCCCCGAGCGGCTGCCCCACCTCGCCGAGCGCCTCGGCAGCACCGTTCGGGCGTTCCGTCATCACCTGACGAGCACCGAACAGCGCATGCGTGATGAACTCGGCGTCGACATCGACGTGGACGACTGGAAGAAGCTCGACCCGCGCCGGTACGATCCCCGCGCCATCATCGGACGCGCCCTCGCCCCTGACGCGGTCTCCGCGACCACGACCGTGGCCGGCGACCACGCAGCGGAGGCCGTCGTCGACGACCGCTCCCCTCGGACCCAACGCGTCCCCACGAACAGCGCCGCGGCTCCGGAACACGACACGCCCACGGCCGAGCCCGCGATCAGGCCGGTGTTCCGTCGACGCTCGGACGGGCACCTGGAACTCGTGTCGTCATCACCGGCAGCTGAGGAGGCGGAGACCGAGATCGCGGTCCCGGTCGCGTCCTGAGCAACGCGTCTCCCTGCGAGCACGGTCGGCCCCTTCGACGGTCTGACGCGTCCACGGCTCCCGGCAGGGGAGATCACGTCGATCACGTCATCCGCGTCGGCCACCGACCAGCCCGCCGCCGTGCGCACCGGCTGACGAGGAGGGGCGGGTCGACGGGGCGGGGTCGTCCGGCGTGGCAGAGACGGCGACCTGTCGGATGATGGGTCCGTGAATCGCACCGATCGTCTCTACGGCATCGTGGAGGAGCTGCGGGCTGTCGCGCCGCGGCCGCGGAGTGCGCGACGCCTCGCAGAACGGTTCGAGGTCTCGGTGCGGACCATCGAGCGTGACCTCGCCGCGTTGCAGCAGTCGGGGTTGCCGATCTGGGCGGAACCCGGCCGGACGGGTGGGTACGTCATCGACGCGTCGGCGACGCTCGGACCGGCCGGCTTCACGCTGGACGAGGCGCTCGCCGTGCTGATCGGACTCGGGAGCCTCCGGAGCGGCCCGTTCCGACTGTCTGCCCGGGCCGCTGCCCGGAAGATGCTCGCGGTGATGCCCGACGGGGACGCTGCGCGCGCCGTCGGACTGGCCTCCCGGGTGCACTTCCTGGAGAGCGAGGACGACGCGGTCGTGCCGATCCAGTTCGCGGCGGCCCTTCGCGAGGACCGCGTGGTGCGGCTCCGCTACGCGGCCGCCGGCGGTGCGGAGACCACCCGGGACGTGGAGCCCCTGGGGTCGATCGGGAAGGACGGGCAGTGGTACCTGATCGCCTGGTGCCGACTGCGCGACGGGGTGCGGGCGTTCCGGGGTGACCGGATGCTCTCGGTCGAGGTGACCGACGAACGGCCCCCGCGGCGCACTCTCCGATCGGAGGACCTCGCGATCCACCATGGACGGCTGCGGCCGGTCATCGACGACTGAGCCGTCGCGGCAGACCTGCGGAAACACCGACAGGACGGTGTCGCGACCACCCGTGAAGCTGGCGCTCACCACTCGCCGACGTCACCGAAGGAACCCCCATGTCGTTCACCTCCATCCGCATCGTCACCGACGACCTCGAGGGTCTCGTCGCCTTCTACGAACGGGTCACCGGCCGCCAGGCCGAGCGTCCCGCGCCGGTCTTCGCCCAGTTCAGCGGCCCGGGCGGGACCCTCGCGATCGCCGACTCCGCCACCGTCGCGATGCTCGACCGAGCTCTGCGGCCCGCGACGAACCGATCCGTGGTGATCGAGTTCGAGGTCGCCGACGTCGACGGCGACGTCGACCGGCTCCGCCTCGGGGCAGGGGACGTGCTCCTCGAACCGACGACGATGCCGTGGGGCAACCGGTCCGCGCTGGTCCGCGACCCCGACGGGAACGTCGTCAACCTCTTCAGCAAGCCCGTCACGACGTGAGCTGACGACACCGGCGGCACCGCCCCCCGGCGGCCGTCACTCGCAGGGCGGCCGACGGGCGTCGCCGAGCGCGCCGCGGGCCGGTACGGTTGCGGGATGGTCTCCTCACCCGACGCCCCGTCCGACCTCGACCCCTCGTCGGCCACCGGGACGGGCGTGGCTCTGGAGGACGACGTGGCGGGCGATCCCGACGCCGCGGCCCCCGCCCCCGCCTCCTCGTCCGACCGTGAGGTGCTCGGCTGGCTCGAGTTCGGCGAGGCCGCTCGCCACCTCGCCCGCGACGTCGTCGCGGCCGACTTCGCGCCCGACGTCATCGTCGCCGTCGCCCGGGGCGGCCTCGTCCTCGCCGGCGCCATCTCGTACGCGCTCGACACCAAGATGTGCGGCTCGATCAACGTCGAGTTCTACACCGGCGTCGACGAGCGCCTGCCCGAGCCCGTCCTGCTGCCGCCGACCCTCGACGCCCCGGCGCTCGCCGGCAAGCGCGTGCTCGTCGTCGACGACGTCTCCGACTCGGGCCGCACCCTCGCGCTCGTCCGCGACCTGCTCGCCGAGGTCGCCTCCGAGGTCCGCACGGTGTGCCTCTACACGAAGCCGCAGACGATCCTCGAGCCCGACTTCACCTGGAAGCGCACCGACCAGTGGATCACGTTCCCGTGGAGCGCCCTGCCTCCCGTGACGCGCGACGCCGGCCAGGGAGACGCGTCGTGAGCATCCACCTGGTGGGCGGCGGGTGGTCGCCCGACGAGCCCGGCCTGTACGACCTCTTCGTCGCCGAGGCCGCCGTGCGCGGCCGCGCGGTCGGCCGTGCCGTGCCCCGCGTCGGCGTGCTCGTGGTCGTGGCCGACGATTCGCCCTCCGAGGAGTGGCGCACGGGCTTCCCCGCGCTGATCGCCGCGGGCGGCCGCTGCGAGGTCGTCACGACCGTCGTCGAGGCCGGCGAGGCGTTCGACACCCGTGTGCTCAGCGACGTCGACGGGCTCGTCGTCGGCGGCGGGCTCACGCCGGCCTACCTGGAGGCGGTGGCTCCGCTGGTCGACCAGGTGCGCCTCCTCGTCAGCGACGGCCTGCCGTACGTCGGCTTCTCCGCCGGCGCCGCGATCGCCGCCGACCGGGCCCTGCTCGGCGGCTGGCTGATCGGCGACGTGCCCGTCTGCCCGCAGGACGCCTCGGAGGACCTCGACGAGGTCGAGCTCGGCGAGGGACTCGGCCTCGTCGACCTCGCCGTCGACGTGCACGCGGCCCAGTGGGGCACCCTCACCCGCCTCGTCGCGGCCACCGAGGCCGGGATGGTCCGAGGAGGCGTCGCCATCGACGAGCACACCGCGCTCGTCGTCGGGGAGGGCGCGCTGACCGTGCTCGGCCGCGGCAGCGTCTGGCGCGTCGAGCCGCAGGTCGACGAGCAGGGCGACGTCGTCGGCGTCTCGGTCGGCTCGCTGGGCGCGGAGTGAACGCGCGCCCGCTGTCCGAGCTGGTGCACCCGAGCTGGGCCGAGGCCCTCGAGCCCGTCGCGCCGCTCGTCGCCGACATGGGCGAGTACCTCCGCGCCGAGGTCCGGGCCGGTCGCGGCTACCTGCCGGCCGGCGACGCCGTGCTGCGCGTGTTCACGACGCCGCTCGACGAGGTGAAGGTGCTCGTCGTCGGGCAGGACCCGTACCCGACGCCGGGGCACCCGATCGGACTGTCGTTCGCCACCGCGCCCGACGTGCGCCCCGTGCCGCGCAGCCTCGCCAACATCTACCGCGAGCTGCACGACGACCTCGGCCACCCGCCCGTCGCCCACGGCGACCTCACGTCGTGGCAGCGGAACGGCGTCATGCTGCTCAACCGCGTGCTGACGGTGCGTCCCGGAGAAGCGGGATCGCACCGCGGCAAGGGCTGGGAGCCCGTGACGCAACGCGCGGTCGAGGTGCTGGCTGCCCGCGGCGGACCCCTCGTCGGCCTGCTGTGGGGACGCGACGCGGCCTCCCTCGCGCCCCTCCTCGGCGACGTCCCGACCGTGCAGTCGGCGCACCCGAGCCCGCTGTCGGCGTCGCGCGGCTTCTTCGGCTCGAAGCCGTTCAGCCGTGTCGACGAGCTGCTCGTGCGGCAGGGCGGCACGCCCGTCGACTGGCGCCTGCCCGACCAGCCCTGAGGCGGCGACACCCGCACGTCACCGTTCAGGAACTCGCGCGCGTCCGGTCCTGAGTCGTGCACGGCTCAGGACTCGCGGTCCTGCAGCTGCACGGATCAGGACTCGTCGTCCTGAACGGGGAGAGCCCTGCCTCGGGGGAGTGCGCCGCGCCTCCTCGCCGGGGCGGGCCCGGCCGTGCCAGAGTGGGCCCGTGCTCGAGGAGGAATACCAGCAGAGGCGGCAGCTGCCGCGACGGCTCCGCCCCGCGCCCGTCCCCGAGGCGCCCTTCTCGTTCACCGTCCGGCCCGTCGAGCCCGCCGACCTGCCCTACGTCCGCGAGATCCACGCGCACTACGTCGCGAACTCGAGCGTGACCTTCGACGAGCGGGCGACGACCCTCGCCGAGTGGCGCCGCAAGGTCGCCGTCGGTCAGAAGCTGGGCATGCCGTTCCTCGTCGCCGTCAGCCCGGCCGGCGAGGTGCTCGGCTACGCCCACGCGACGCCCTGGGGCGGCAAGGCCGCGTACCGGTACACGGTCGAGACGTCGATCTTCCTGCGGGCGGCGGCGACCGGTCGCGGTCTGGGCCGGGCCCTGCTGGAGGCGCTGGTCGAGGCCTGCAGGGACGCCGGCATCCGCGAGATGATCGCGGTGATCGCCGACGCGAAGGCCGACGCATCGATCGCGCTGCACGCCCGGCTGGGCTTCGTCGAGGTCGGCCGCATGGGGCGCGTCGGCTTCAAGTTCGGCCGCTGGCTCGGCACGGTCACGATGCAGAAGTCACTGAAGAAGCGTCGCCGTCGAGCCTAGGCTCGGGGGCGTGTTCGAACTCCACCACCTCAGCGCCCAGGAGCAGTGGGACTGGCTCCGCCGCGGCGAGGTCACGCCCCGCGAGCTGACCGACCACTACCTCGCCCGCATCGAGCGGCTCGACGGCGGTGACGGGGGCGTCGGCGCGTTCGTCGCCGTGGGCGCCGAGGCGGCCCGCGACCGTGCCGACGAGCTGGGCCGCGGCGGGCGCAGCACCGCGCCGCTGTGGGGCCTGCCCCTCGCCGACAAGGACCTCACCGACCGGGCGGGGCTGCCGACCGGTCTCGGCTCCCGGCTCAGCCGCGGGCGGGTCGCCGAGCAGGACTCCGAGATCTCGGCCGTGCTGACGGAGGCCGGCGCCGTGAGCCTCGGCAAGACGGCGACGCCCGAGTTCGGCCTGACCGGCTACACCGAGCCCCTCGTCGGCCCGGTCACCCGCAACCCGTGGCGGCGCGACCTCGGCGCCGGCGGCTCGAGCGGGGGAGCGGCGGCCGCCGTCGCCGCGGGCCTGCTGCCGTTCGCGCCCGGCTCCGACGGCGGCGGGTCCATCCGGATCCCCGCGGCGATGACCGGGCTCGTCGGGCTGAAGCCGTCACGGGGCCGGGTGCCCGCCCAGTCGGGCATCACGAGCCTGGGCGGGCTCGCGGTCGGCGGGCCGATCGCCCGCACCGTCGCCGACGCCGCCATGCTGCTGGACGCGATGGTCTCGCCCGACGGCAGGCCGCCCCGCGACCACTTCGCGCTCCGCGCGCCGGCGTCGCCGGACGGGGCGTGGCTCGGCACGGCCGTGCGGGGCGAGGGACGCTTCCAGCTCGGCGTGCTCACGGCCAGCCCGTGGGACGACGCCTACGACGTCCGGGTCGACCCGCGCCTCCTCGGGGTGCTCCGCGACACCGCCGACCAGCTCGCGACCATGGGCCACGGCGTCGAGGAGGCCGCGTTGCCGGGCTCGGACTACCCGAGGCTGTTCCGCACCATCTGGCAGGCCGGGGCCGCGGGCATCCCGGCCGAGACCGACGACGACCTCGCCCTGCTCGAGCCGATGACGGCGTGGCTCGTGCGGCGCGGCCGCGAGCTCGGCGCCCGCGAGCTCGGCGCGGCCCTCGCCGGCCTCAGCGCCTTCGAGCAGACCGTCATCGCGGCCTTCGACCGCTTCGACGCCGTGCTGACGCCGTCGCTCGCCCTGCTGCCGCCCGAGCTCGGCTGGCACGACGCCGACGACCCCGAGCGGGCGTTCGAGCAGCAGTGCCTCGTGTCGCCGTTCACGTCGTTCGTCAACGTGGCCGGCCTCCCCGCGATCTCGCTGCCCGTGGCCGAGGTCGACGGGCTCCCCGCCGGCGTGCAGCTGATCGGCCGGCCCGGCCGCGAGGACGTGCTGCTCGCGATCGGCGCCCAGCTCGAGCGCCGGCTGCGCTGGCAGCGGCGGCACCCCGACTGCTGGTGAGGCACGGGCGGTCCCGGCCCGGGACCCGGCACCGGCACCGGCCGGGCACGAGCGCCCCGCTCAGTCGAGCGTCGGCACCGAGGCGATGAGCCGCCGCGTGTAGTCGTGCCGCGGCCGCGCCAGCACCTCGGCCGTGACGCCCTGCTCGACGATGCGCCCGCCCTGCAGCACGGCGACGCGGTCGCTGAGGTGCTGCACGAGGCCGACGTCGTGCGACACGATCAGCAGCGACAGCCCGAGGTCGTCGCGCAGCTCGGCGAGCAGGGCGAGCACCTGGGCGCGCACGGTGACGTCGAGCGCGCTCATCGGCTCGTCGCCGACGAGCAGGTCGGGGCCGTGCACGACGGCGCGCGCCAGGGCGACGCGCTGACGCTGGCCTCCGCTCAGCTCGTGCGGCCAGGCGTCGACGTCGCGTCGGTCGAGGCCGACCCGCTCGAGCACCTCGGCGACCATCCCCGGGTGGTCGCCCGGCAGGTGCAGCAGGCGCAGCGGCTCGGCCACGACGTCGCCGACGCGCATGCGGGGGTCGAGCGAGCTGTACGGGTCCTGCAGGACGACCCCGGTGCGCCGGCGGAACCAGCGGAGGCGCGACGCGCGGTCGGGCCGCACCTCCCGCCCGTCGAACGTCACGGTGCCCGCGGTGGGACGGTCGAGGGCGAGCAGCAGGCGCACCAGGGTCGATTTGCCCGAGCCCGACTCGCCGATCAGGGCGACGCTCTCGCCCCGGCCGACGTCGAGGTCGGCGTCGACGAGGACGTGCCGCTCCGGCCCCGGCTGGAACGGCGACCGCCGGGGGAGCGTGAAGGTGCGCGAGAGCCCGCGCCCGCTGAGCAGGGGCGCGTCGGCGCGGGTGGGGTCGAGGTCGGTCACGGGGCCCTCCAGGTCGTCGCGCGGGTGGCCTCGACGAGGCCGCGCGTCACGGGATGGACCGGAGAGCCGAGGAGGCGGGCGACCGGCCCGCTCTCGACCACGCGTCCCCGGGACAGCACCGACGCCTCCTCGGCCACCTGGGCGAGCACCGCGAGGTCGTGGGTCACGAAGAGCAACGAGGCCCCGCGCTCGTCGACGAGGCGGCGGAACAGCTCGAGCACCTCGGCCTGGGTCGTGACGTCGAGCGCGGTCGTCGGCTCGTCGGCGAGCAGCACGGCCGGCCGGGCGATCAGGGCCGTGGCGATGACGGCCCGCTGGCGTTGGCCTCCCGACAACTGGTGCGGCCACGACCCGGCGACCGACTCGTCGAGCCCGACCTCGGCCAGCGCCTCGACGGCGCGTCGACGGGCCTCGGACCGGCTCACGCGACCGTGCAGGCGCAGCGGCTCGGCGACCTGGCGTCCGATGGTCATGACCGGGTCGAGGGCGCTGCGGGGATCCTGGAACACAGCCGCGATCGTCGCGCCGCGCAGCGGGGCCAGCTGGCGGTCGGACAGCCCCACGAGCTCGCGGCCGTCGAGCCGGATGCTGCCCGTCACGACGGCCTGGGGCGGCAGCAGCCCGAGCACCGCGAGCGTCGTCATCGACTTGCCGGAGCCCGACTCGCCGATGAGCCCGAGGCGGGCGCCGTCGGCGAGGTGCAGCGAGAGGCCGTCGACGACGCGGCGGCCGCCGATCGTGACGGTGAGGTCGTCGACGTCGAGGGTCACGAGGTCACTCCGGGCGCGGAGTCGACGGCGGCGACCGGTCCGGCAGCGGCCGCGGGCCCGGTCGCGGACACGCGGCCGCTCGGCCGCAGCCGCGGGTCGGCCGCGTCGCGCACGGCGTCGCCGAGCAGGTTGAGGGCGAGGACGGTGAGGGTGATGGCGAGGCCCGGCCAGACGATCGTCCACGGGTGCACGCCGAGGAACTTCTGCAGGTCGGCGAGGAGGCGCCCCCACGACGCCGTCTCGGCCGACGCCCCGTAGCCGAGGAACGACAGCCCCGCCTCGGCGAGGATCGACGTCGCCATCGCGAGCGACAGCTGGACGACGAAGACCGGCGCGATGTTCGGCAGCACGTGCCGCAGCAGCACCTGGGCCGTGCCGGCGCCCGAGGCGCGGGCGGCCGTGACGTAGTCCTCGCGGGCGACACGGCGGATCTCGCTGCGCGACACCCGGGCGATCGTCACCCCGTAGCCGAGGCCGGAGGCGACGACCACGACGCCGAGCGACCCGCCGAACGCCGCGGCGAGGGCCATCGCGACGAGGATCGTCGGGAACGCCACCAGCACGTCGATGAGCACGGCGACCGATTCGCGCACGGCCCGGGCCGTCAGCGACCCGAGGGCGGCGAGACCGAGCCCGACGACCAGGGCGAGCGCTCCCGAGCACACCGCGACGAGCACGGTCGTGCCGCTCGCGGCCATCACGTAGCTCGCGATGTCGCGACCGACCGCGTCGGTGCCGAAGAGGTGCGAGCCCGAGGGAGGCAGCCAGGCCGAGTAGGGATCCGTGCGGAACGGGTCGGCGGGCGTCCAGACCCGGCTGACCGCGGCGGCGAGGGCCACGAGGGCGAGCCACGCGACGGCCGCGGCGCCCTGGGGCCGACGCAGCAGGGCGCGCACGAACGACCCGCGCCTCATCGCTCCACCTCGCGCAGCCGGGGGTCGAGCCGTCGGTGCAGCACGTCGACGAGCAGCCCGACGAACAGCACGATCGCCGTGAGGGCCATGAGCTCGCCCTGCACCTTGGTCAGGTCGCGTCGGCCGACGTCGGTGACGAGCATGCGGCCGAGCCCGGGCAGGGTGAACAGCTGCTCGACGACGACCGCGCCGACGACGAGGCCCACGACCTGCAGGCCGAGGACGCTCACGACGCTGAGGGCGACGTTGGGCAGCCCGTGGCTCAGCAGCGCACGGTCGAGGGTCGTCCCCTTGGCCGCGGCGGCGCGGACGTAGTCCTGGTCGAGGGCGGAGAGCGTGGCCGAGCGGGTGAACCGCAGCAGCACGGCTCCCTCGATGACGCCGATGGTGAGCGCCGGGAGCACGAGCGAGCGCAGGGCGCGTCCGGGCTCTTGCCAGCCGTCGAGCGGCCAGCCCTGGGTCGGCAGCCAGCCGAGCGTGACGGCGAAGAGGGCGATGAGCAGCATGCCCAGCCAGACCGCGGGCACGGCCGCGAGCACCTGCGCGCCGACGCCGACGACGAGGCCGGACGGGCGCCGCTGGCGTGCTGCCGCCCAGACGCCCGCCGGGACCCCGATCAGCAACCCGAAGACCAGCGAGAGTCCTGCGAGCGGCAGGGTCACGCCGAGCTTCTCGGCGATCTCGCCGGCGACGGGCGTGCCGGTGACGAGCGACTCCCCGAGATCGAGGCGCAGCAGCCCGCCGGCCCAGTCGAGGTACTGGGCCGCGACCGGGCGGTCGAGGCCGAGCTGCTCGCGGAGCGCCGCCACCTGGGCCGGCGAGCCCGTCGTGCCGGCGATGGCCTGCGCCACGTCGCCGGGCAGGAGGCGCAGGGTCGCGAAGATCAGCACGCTCGCGACGACCAGCCCCAGGGCGAAGAGGGCCGTGCGTCCGAGCAGGAACCTCGTCACTCCGAGACGGCCAGCTCGGACAGGTCGAGGCGGGTGCTGGTCGACGAGGTCGGGAACCCGGTCACCCCGTCGCGGACGGCGGTCAGCGTCGTGGCCGTGTACAGCCACTCGGCCGGGGCGTCCTCCGACACGATGCGGGCCGCCTCGGCGAGCTTCTCGGCCGCGACCTCGGGGTCGGTCGCGGCGAGCGACTCGGCGTAGAGCTGCTGCACCGGCGCGGAGTCGTAGCCCCAGTAGTACGTCGGGTCGGCCCAGTTCGAGAAGTCGTGCGTCTCGGCGTGGTTCACCATGCTCAGCTGGAAGTCGCGCGTGCCGCCGTCGGCGGGCGGCGCCAGCACGTCGTTCAGCCACGTGGTGAAGTCGACCTGCTGCACGCTCAAGGTCACCCCGACGTCCGCGAGCTGGGTGGTGAGCACGTCGCCGATGGCCGCGGGGTAGAAGTTCGCGTACTCGAGCGTGAGGTCGAGGTCGTCGGCGTGGCCCGCCTCCGCCAGCAGCTGCCGGGCCTGGTCGGGGTCGTAGGCGTCGACGTCGGTGAGGTCCTCGTAGCCGGGGTCGAGCTCGGGGATCGGCCCGCCCTGGTCGACGGCCGAGCCGCCGACGGCGGCGATGAGCGCGTCGTTGTCGACCGCCATCCGGATCGCCTGCCGCACCCGCGGGTCGGTGAACGGCTCGACCGCGTTGTTGAAGGCGAGCGTGTACTTGTCGGTCGTCTGGCCCTTCTCGACCGAGATGCCGTCGACGCCGTCGAGCTGCGAGGCCAGCGTCGCGTCGACCGCGGTCTGCACGTCGAGGTCGCCCGAGAGCGTCGCGTTGATCGCGGCCGAGCTGTCGGTCACGTAGCGGAACACGACGCCGGCCACGCCGGCCGCGTCGCCCCAGTAGTCGTCGTTGCGCTCGAGGCGGAGGCTGTCGCCCTGCGTCCACGACGCGAGGCGGAACGGGCCGGTGCCGTTGGCCGTGGTCGAGAGGTCGTTCGTGGCGGCCTGCTCGAGCACGAGCCCGGCCCGTCCGGTCAGGGCGAACAGCAGCGCCGAGTCGGGCTGCGAGAGCGTGAGCTGCACCGTGTCGGCGGCGGGGGAGCTGATGTCGGCGACCGACGCGAGGTCGGCGTGGCCGGCGACCGACTCGTCGTCGGCGACCTGCTGCAGCGACCAGACGACGTCGTCGGCGGTCATCGGCTGCCCGTCGTGGAACACCACGTCGTCGTGCAGCGTGAACGTGTAGGTCAGGCCGTCGTCGCTGACGGAGTGCTGCGACGCGAGCACGTCGACGATCTCGTTGTCCTGCGTGCGGCCGACGAGGCCCTGGTAGACGTTGTCGATCAGCACCTGGTCGAGGGCGATGCCGGAGGTGGTGCGCACGTCGAGGTCGGTCGGCTCGAGCACGAGGCCGACGGTGACCGTCGCGTCGGCGCCGGTGCCCTGCTGGTCGGAGCCCCCCGAGCTGCACCCGGCGAGCAGGGCGAGGGAGGCGGCGGCGGCGACCACGGGGACGAGGAGGCGGGAGGGGCGCATGGCGGTGGAGGTGCCTTTCGGGAGCGGTTCGGGTCGGTGGGCGTCGTCGCTCGTGGCGACCTGCTCACCCCGGTCGAAGGAGGACCGTCGTCGCTTGTGGACGTCGGACCGCGGCTGGCTCGTCGTCGCTGCCGGACTGACGTGCCGCCCCTCGCCCCCGGGTCGCTGCCGGACCCGTGGACGTCAGAGAATCTACTACACGGCCTGCCCGCGGGGACGGAGGCGGCGGCCGCTCCTGTGTGCCCGCCGCGAGGTGCGCCCTGGAGTGGCGGATGAGGTGAGGCTCACCTACATTGGGCAGGACATGTTCCTCGACTTCGCCGACCCGCCCCTGCCGCACGACGCGATCCGCGTGCTGTTCGCCGGCGACGCCTCCTCGGTCCCCACGCTCCGCGCCATGCTCGCGTCGCTGCCGCTGTGCGCCCGCGGCCAGGTCTTCGTCGAGGTGGCCTCCGAGGCCGACGTCGAGCACCTGACGTCGCCCGGCCGGGTGACCGTCACGTGGCTGGCCCGCGACCGCCGGTCGGGCGTCCCCGGCAGCGGCCTGTCGTGCGCGCCCGGCGAGGCCGTCGAGCGTGCCGTGCGCGCCTGGCTCGCCGAGATGTACGTCGACGCCGACGCCCTCGCCGAGGCCGAGCACCTCATCTGGATCGGCGGGCCCGAGGCGTTCGCGTGGGGCCTGCGCCGCGACCTGCACGACGTGTTCTCCCGCGACCGGGGCGCGACCGCCGTCTGAGGCGCGCCTCCTCCGCCCTCGTCGGCGACGGTCGTCGGCCCGGTGTGGCTCGACGTCGAGACGGCCCTGGACGGGTTAGGTAAGGCATGCCTTAGGCTGCTGGTGTGACGATCACCGCACCGGCTCGGCCCCAGGCCCGCCCGAAGCCCGCCCACCGCCCCTACCGGGTGCGCGTCGCGGCGCTGCGCGCCCTCAGCCCCCACTTCGTGCGCGTCACGTTCACCGGCGACGACCTGGGCGACTTCGGGGTCGACGGCCTCGACCAGCGCATCAAGCTGGTGCTGCCCCTCGAGGCGACGGGCTACGACACGTTCCCCGTCGACGACTGGTGGCCGTCGTGGCGGGCGCTGCCCGCGCACGAGCAGAACGCCTTCCGCACCTACACGGCCAAGGCCGTCCGGCCCCACCGGCGCGAGGTGGACGTCGACTTCGTCAGCCACGGCGACCAGGGCGCCGCAGCCGCCTGGCTCGCCCGCACCCGGGTCGGCGACGAGGCGATGCTGATCGGTCCCGACGCCACGAGCGGGGTCACGGGCAGCGGCGTCGAGTGGGCCCCCGGAGGCGCGTCGACGGTCATGATCGCCGGCGACGAGACCGCCGTGCCCGCGATCAGCTCCATCGTCGAGTCCCTGCCGGCCGACGCCCGGGGCTGCGTGTTCCTCGAGGTGCCGACCGCCGACGACGTGCTGCCGTTGTCGGCGCCCGCCGGCGTCACGGTGCACTGGCTGCCTCGGTCGGGCGACCCCGACCACGGGCGCGACGCCGCCTTCGGCGCCCGCCTGCAGACGGCCGTGCGCGGCTGGACCGCTCGCTACGTGACCGCGTGGCACCGCGGCGTCGAGCTCGACGAGGTCGACATCGAGCACGACGTGCTCTGGGACGTCCCGCAGGGCGAGGCGCCCCACGGCGCAGCCCTCCAGGGCGACTTCTACGCGTGGCTGGCCGGCGAGGCCGGGGCGATCAAGGCCCTGCGTCGGTTCCTCGTCAGCGAGGTCGGCGTCGACCGCCGCCAGGTCGCCTTCATGGGCTACTGGCGGCTCGGCCGCGCCGAGATGTAGCGCGGCCTCACACCTCGGGGTCGAGCCCGACGATCTCGCTCGTCCTGTCCCAGAGCGCCTCGGCCAGCAGGTCGTCCTGGGCGTGCCGGTGCAGCCGCCCGTAGGGCTTGAGCTGCTCGAAGTAGGTGCCGTTCTCGACGCTCACCGAGCTGGGCCCGGCCAGCTGGATCAGCGGGACCGCGCCGGCGTGGGCCGAGATGCCGTAGTTGCCGTTCGAGAGCACGTTCGCCATGCGCCACATCGGCGACGACGAGCCGAACGACGTCTTGACGATGCCCGGGTGGAACGAGAAGGCCTCGAGGCCGGTGCGCCGGGCGAGCTCACGGACGAACAGGATCGTCTCGATCTTGCTCGTGCCGTACTGCCGCCAGCCGCCGAGCCACGGCCGCTTCGCCCAGTCGAGGTCGTCGAGGCGCACGCTGCCGAACAGGTTCGCCACGCTGGCCGTCGAGACGACGCGGCCCGAGCTCTCGAGCAGACGGGGCAGCAGGAGGCGCGTCAGCAGGAACGGAGCCAGGTGGTTCGACTGAAGGATGCGCTCGTGCCCGTCGTGGCTCAGCGAGCGCTCGCTCACCAGGCCGCCGGCGTTGTTCGCGAGCACGTCGATGCGCGGGTACGCCTCGAGCAGCTCGTCGGCGAGGCGGCGGACGTCGTCGAGGCGGTCGTAGTCGGCCACGAAGGCCCGGCCGCCGACCTGGTCGGCCACCGCGCGGGTGCGCTCGGCGTTGCGGCCCACGACGGCGACCTGTGCGCCGCCCTGCGCGAGCTCGACGGCGGCCTCCCGGCCGATGCCGCTGCTCGCTCCGGTGATGATCACGGTGCGGGTCATCGATATCCGCCTTCCTCGAGGCCAGCCTCGATCTCGAACCTGTTCGTCAGCGGGTCGCTGCCGGCCAGGAAGTACAGGAACGGCATCAGCATGCCGTACTTCTGCCACTGCCTCACGTGCACGGCTTCGTGCCGCAGCACGCGGGGGCCGTCGTTGTCGCGGGTCAGGTAGACCCGGCCGACGCACGTGCCCCCACGCCCGAACGCCCACCGGGGGAGCCCCCGGCAGACGATCAGGTCGCCGACGACGCGGACGCGGCCGACGCTGAGCGGCACGCCGACGGCGAGGCCGACGGCGGTGGCCCAGGCGCAGCCGAGCCGCGACACGGGGGAGTCGAGGAACGGGTTCCTCACGGACGGCCGTAGGCGTCGAGCAGGCGCAGCCAGATCTCGCTCACGGTCGGGTAGGCGGGGACGGCGTGCCACAGGCGGTCGATCGGCACCTCGCCCACGACGGCGATGGTCGCGGCCTGCAGCAGCTCGGCCACGTCGGGGCCGACGAACGTCGCGCCGACGATGACCTTGCGCGCCTCGTCGACCACGATGCGGGCCTTGCCCGCGTAGTCGTCCGAGTGGAGGGCCGAGCCCGCGACGGCGGCGAGGTCGTAGTCGACCACCTTGACGTCGATGCCGCGCTTCTCCGCGGCGTCGGCGGTGAGGCCGACGCTCGCCACCTCGGGGTCGGTGAAGGTCACCTGCGGCACCGCGGCGTCGTCCGCGGTGGCGACGTGGGCGCCCCAGGGCTCGGTGCGGAGCTCGCGGCCGAGCGCGCGGGCGGCGATGACCTCGCCGGCTGCCCGCGCCTGGTACTTGCCCTGGTGGGTGAGCAGGGCCCGGTGGTTGACGTCGCCGACGCCGTAGAGCCAGTCGGTGCCGTGCACGAGCAGGGTGTCGTCGACCTGCAGCCAGTCGCCCGGCTCGATGCCGACGTTCTCGAGGCCGAGGTCGGACGTGCGGGGCACCCGCCCGGTGGCGACGAGGATCTCGTCGGCGACGACGACGCCGCCGTCGTCGAGGGTCACCTCGACGGTGTCGTGCTCGGTGCGCAGCACCGAGGCGGGAGACGACCCGACGCGGACGTCGACGCCCATCTCGCGCAGGGAGTCGCCGACCAGCTCGCCCGCGAAGGGCTCCTGGCCGCCGAGCAGGCCGCTCCGGGCCAGCACGGTGACCGTCGACCCGAGGCCGCGGTAGGCCGTCGCCATCTCGAGGGCGACGACGCCGCCGCCGACGATGACGAGGCTCTGCGGCACGGTCTGGGCGCTGGTGGCCTCGCGGCTGGTCCACGGGCGGGCCTCGGCCAGGCCGGGGACGTCGGGCAGCAGGGCGGAGGAGCCGGTGGCGGCCACGACGGCGTGGCGGGCGGTGTGGACCGTCCCGTCGACCGTGACCTCCTTGACGCCGGTGATGGTGGCGTGGCCGCGGATCAGGTCGATGCCCGCCGACCCCACCCAGTCGGCCTGGCCGGAGTCGTCCCAGCCGCTGGTGAACGAGTCGCGGCGTCGCAGGACGGCGGCGACGTCGACGTCGCCCGTCACGGCCTGCGCGGCGCCGCCGACCGACTTCGCGGCCCGCAGCACGGAGGTCGACCGGAGCAGCGCCTTCGACGGCATGCAGGCCCAGTACGAGCACTCGCCGCCGACGAGCTCCGCCTCGACGAGCGCCACCTCCAGACCGCTGCGGGTGGCGTAGTCCGCCACGTTCTCGCCGACCGCGCCGGCTCCGATCACGATGAGGTCATAAGTCGTCATGGCTCAGACCGTAGTCCTGGGCCCCTGTCGAGCGCCGGTGTCCCGTCGAGCGGTGTCGCGCGGACGACCCGGGCAGCCGCTGGCCGTTTCCCGAGCGGGCGGTGGGAGCCGCGGGACGGGGGCGGCGTCCGGGCGTACGGTGCTGGAGAAGGCGCAGACGGCGCCTGTAGCGAGGAGGTCACCATGGGACTCGACGACAAGATCAAGAACGCCGCTCAGGACATCGCCGGCAAGGCGAAGGAGGCCATCGGAGACCGCAAGGGCGACGACAGCCTCAAGGCCGAAGGTCAGAAGGACCAGGCCGGCGCGTCCGCCAAGAAGGTCGGCGAGGACGTCAAGGACGTCTTCAAGTAGGTCGATCCGCCTCGTTCTCCACGAGCCCGTCTCCCCCTCGGGGAGGCGGGCTCGTGCGTGCGCCCGCGGTCGGCCGTGCCGGTCAGGTCGACACGAGGAGGCGGTCAGCGGCCCTCGAACTCCGCCTGCGTCCTCGAGAGGAACGCCTCCATCCCGCGGCGGGCGTCGTCGGTGCGCATCAGCCGCACGAGCTCCGGCTGCAGCTCCGCCTCGGCGGCCGCGTCTCCCTCCCGCACGGCGAGCCGGGCGTTCGCCAGGGTCGCCTGCACGGCGAGGGGCGCCTGGGCCGCGATCCGACGCGCGAGCTCGAGGCCGCGGGTGCGGGCCTCGCCCTCGGGGACGATCTCCTGCACGAGCCCGATGCGCCGCGCCTCCTCGGCGTCGAAGAGATCGCCCGTGAGCATCCAGCGCATCGCGTCGCCCCAGCCGACCCGACGGGGCAGCCGCAGGGTGGCGCCCCCGAACGGCAGGATGGCCCGGCCGACCTCGATCTGGCCGAAGCGGGTGCCCGCCTCGGCGACCACGACGTCGCTCGCGAGGGCGAGCTCGACGCCGAGGGTCAGGCAGGTGCCCTGCACGGCCGCGACGACCGGCTTCGTCAGCTGACGGCCGTCGACCTGCCACGGGTGCAGCCCGCCCTCGGGCACGACGTCGAGTCCCGCGTCGCCCACGGCCGGGGCGACGTCGGCGAGGTCGAGGCCCGCCGTGAAGTGGTCGCCGTGGCCGACGAGCAGGCCGACCCGCAGGTCGGGGTCGCGGTCGAGCAGCCCGTAGGCCAGCGAGAGCTCGCGCAGCATGCGCAGGTCGGCCGCGTTCCGCTTCTCGGGGCGGTCGAGGCCGATGACGAGCACGTGCCCGTCGCGCTCGACCGAGACACGGGGCCGCTCGCCGGTCGTCGGGTCGACGGTCATCGTGCGAGTGCCCCGACGACGCGGAGGATCGTGCCCATGTCGTCGGCCGCGGCCGTCGCGTCGACCGGCGCGAACGAGCACAGGCCGGCGCCGACGAGCGTGAACCGCTCCTTCAGGGCCGCGATGCTCGCGACCAGCACGGCCGGGTCGAGGCCGAAGGGCTGGGGGTCGAGCAGGCCGTCGACGGACCCGGGGTCGAGCACGTCGAGGTCGACGTGCACGTACACCTCGGTCGCGCCGGTCGCGGCCACCGCCTCGACGACCTCCTCCGGGGTGAGGTCGAGCGACGACACCGAGCGCACGTGGCGGCTCTCGACCCAGGTGTCCTCGGCGTCGTCGTAGGTGCGCGTCCCGGCGAGCACGATGCGGCCGGGGGAGAGGCGGGCGGGCTCGGCTCCGTCGTCGAGGGCGGCCAGCTCGTCGGTGCCCTCGCCGGTCAGGGCCCGCAGCACCATGCCGCTGAAGGCGCCGCTCTCGCTCGAGCGGGGGGTGTGCAGGTCGGGGTGCGCGTCGAACCACACGACGGCGGTGTCGGGACCGAGAGCGTGCCCGACGGCGGCGTACTCGACCCCGCAGTCGCCGCCGACGACGAGGGCGGGGGACGCCTCGGCCTCGAGCTCGCGCCGCAGCGACCGGGCGACGCCCACGACCGACGAGAGGCGGTGCACGCGCGTGCCGAGCGAGTCGCCGGCGCCCACGGGGACCTCGACGAGCGTGGTCGACTTCGCCGGCAGGTCGCCCAGCACCGCGAAGGCGCCCTCCGAGAGCCGCATGGCCCTCGACGACGGAGAACCCTGCCACTGGGGGACCACGACGAACCTCATGCGCGTGAGTCTGGCACAGGGGCGACCGGCGCGGACCAGGGCCGGCTGACACGGGCGACGACGCGCTCGAGGGGGCCGCGGCCGACGAAGCGGCGCCACAGCACGGCGTAGACGAGGGTGAGCACGACGGCTGCGAGCAGCCAGCCGAGGGGCAGGCCGTAGCGTCCGCCGTCGAGGCGGTACAGGGTGAAGAGCGGCGCCGTCAGCACGAGGTGCGCGGAGTAGACGGTCAGCGGCTGGCTGCCCACGGCGGCCAACGGCGACAGGGCGGCCGAGAGGACCCTGCCCGGGGCCCAGGCGGATCGCGTGGCGAGCAGCAGCAGGCCGAGGACGGCGAGGGCCGTCCCGCCCGAGCCGACGATCTCGGCCGGGGCGCCCTCGTGCGCCGCCGGGTCGAGGGCAGGCCACGAGGAGGCGCCCGGCAGCCACCGGGACCCGTACCCGACGACCGCCGCCACGACGCCCCCGACCAGCAGCAGCACGGCGGTCCGGGTCCGACGCAGGTCGCTCCGCGCGGCGACGAGCCCGACGAGCAGGAACGGCAGCCAGACCAGGGCCGGGTACGACCCGACGAGCAGCGCGTCCTGCGCGAGGCCCGGGAGGCCGCCCGCCAGGGGGCTGCCCAGCGTCGTGACGGGCACCTGGTCGGCCAGCCAGGGGCCGACGACGGCGAGCACCGCCGCGAGCCCGAGCAGCACGGGCCGGGGCGCGAACAGGACGACCGCCAGCAGGGCGAACATCACCCCGTAGTACGGGAGGATCACGAGGACGTACTCGTTCCACGCCTGCAGCACGAGGCCGAGCAGCACGAGGACCGCCGCGCGGATCAGCACCGAGCCCACCACCCGGGAGCGTCGGCCCCGGGCGACCGGCCGGGCGCCGCCCGACGACAGGCCCAGCGAGACGCCGGCCAGGGTCGCGAAGAGGATCGCCGACCGGCCGTCGAAGACGCGCTCGTCGAGCTCGACCCGGGGCCACATGTGCGCGGCGAACATGCCGAGCACGGCCAGGCCCCGAGCGACGTCGACGGCGACGACGCGGGACGCCCCGCCGTCCGCCGGGGGAGCGGCGGAGGGCGGGGCGAGCGACCCGGAGGCGGTCGTCACGCGTCGAGCGCGCCCAGCTTCAGGGCGGCCAGCCGGGCCTCGACCTCGGTCTGCTGGTCGAGGTCCTCGAGGCCCTCGAACTGTGCGTCGAGGCTGGAGGCGGCGAGCTCCTGCTGGCCGAGCACCTTGGCCTCCTCCCGCCGGACCTTGTCCTCGAAGCGGCCGATCTCGCTCGTCGGGTCGAGCACGTCCATGCTGCCGAGGGCGTCGGCGACCTGGGACTGCGCGGCGGCCGTCTTCGACCGCGCGACGAGCTCGTTGCGCTTCGCGTCGAGCTGGTCCAGCTTCGAGCGCATCCCCGTGAGGCCGGCCTTGAGCTTGTCGACGACGACGGTCTGCGACGCGATCGTCGGCTCGGCGTCCTTCGCCTCCTTCTCGGCCGAGATCTGCTTGCCGAGGGCGACCTTGGCGAGCGCGTCGAACTTGTCGGCGTCGGCGGCGTTGCCCGCGCTCCGCAGCTGGTCCGCCTTGTTGCTGGCGGCCAGGGCCTTGCGCTCCCAGTCGGCGGCCGTGGCGACGTCCTCGGCGTGGTCCTGCTCGAGCAGGCGCAGGTTGCCGATGGTCTGCGCGACCGCCGACTCGGCCTCGGCGATGCTGTTCGTGTAGTCGCGCACCATCTGGTCGAGCATCAGGGCGGGGTCCTCCGCCTGGTCGAGCAGGGCGTTGATGTTGGCCCGCGTCAGCTGCGCGATCCGGCCGAAGATGGACTGCTTCGCCATGGTGGTGTCCTCTCATGGGGTGGTGCGTGGGTCCCGACGGGCGGCGCCCGCCGGAGGGTTGTGTCGTGATGTCGTGATGTCGTGATGTCGTGATGCCGTGTCCGTCGGAGGGGCAGGCCTGGTGCGAGCCCCGGTCGTCGCCTAGAAGCGTCCGCCGCCGGAACGGCGTCCGCCGCCGCCTCCGCCGCCGAAGCCGCCGCCTCCGCCGCTGCGTCCT
>Ga0265780_10001752_pt1 | contig 30085 bp, 33 predicted proteins | sample P1T30metagenome_FD_192432 | JGI IMG/M metagenome (GOLD analysis project Ga0265780, IMG submission 192432) | Plant litter microbial communities from East Loma Ridge, Irvine, California - P1 T30 | ecosystem: Environmental > Terrestrial > Plant litter > Unclassified | place: USA: California... | reverse complement strand
CACGTGCCGCCCACGCAACCTACCTCGACACCAAAAGCGCGCACGACCGCAATTTCCCCACACCACAATGGCGAACGAGGAGCAGCGACGGGCCTTTGCGTCGTACATGGGCACTGCTGGTGCGAGCGCGGGTCAGCAGGCACCCCAGACGTCTGGTACCTACACCAATCCGAGCAACCCATATCTCTACCAAGTGTGAGTGTAACGTCGGAGCCTTGGAGCCTGCTGGCTGACCGTGCGCTACAGAAGTACTAATATACCTGAGCCCTCGAGGTCTTTTTCTTTTGCGCAAACAGCTCACCTTTCTAGCAGCAGTTTCCTGGCGTCCAAGGCCTTCCGGCAGCACCTACACCTCCTCCAGCTGCACCCTCTTCGGTCGCTTCGTACCCGAGCTACGCGGGTGCGTACCAGGGTGGGTATCCTCAGACTGGTTTCCAGCAAGGCGGGTATCACCAGAGTGCCTTTCCGCAGCGGCCACCACCACTAGGTCGGAGTGAGACATTACAGCGTCAGCAGTCGATGCAACAGCAGCCAGGCCAGCCAAACTACTATCAGACATCGGAAAACTACAGCAATCAGCAACAAACCGTGCCAGGAACCAACTCGAACTGGCAGTACGCTGATGCGATGTCACCTCACAACGGAAACTCCAACGGTTACGTGGCTGCCAGAAACGCCACGGTCCCGTCATCCCGCAACTTCTCGGGGGAGATCGTGGTGGACAGAAAGAGACAGATGAATGAGCAGTACCATTACCATCAGTATGGTCAGCCTCAGCCAATTGCAGATCCTGCCCCGCCCCAAGTCGATGAGCAGACCGTGCCGGTACTACTGTGCCATACCTGTAGCGTTTGCAGCAGTATGCGCTCCGCTGGCTACCACCGCAACAACCCGGTCGTGCCCGGTAAGCCGCTCGTGCTCACGCCCTGTCGACGGTGCAAGAAGAAGATTAAGAGTCAGCGTCGGTCGATGAGCAGCTTCACGCGAATCAGGTCGTGCACGGCGGAAGACCCATGCGACTGGCCTAGCGAGGCGGTTCGTGTCGAAGTGGAGCGCAACGAGCGCAGAGGCAGGCGACGAAGCCGCGAAGAGGTCTACGTGTACAGACACTCTCCAAGCCGCCCTCGCATCATCCGCGAGAGCTCGAGCCAGACAAGGTTCGGGCTGCGAGCCCTACAGCAAGAGCAGGCAGCTCCGCGCGTCTTCATGAACGAGGCTAAGATACGAGTCTCTTCCCTGAGTCCCGGACGACATGCTAGGTATGATGGAGTGTGGCCAATACCTGATGTGCCCATAAGACCAGCTCAGCCTGCAGTCCCAGTCCCAGCCCAGGCCACTCGTCATGTCACTCAGAAAGACGAGGTATGGCCTCCACCTAATGGCGTCAGTACTCACTCCTATAGGAAAGATGATACCAGGTTCTTGCGCCGCCAGAGCTCAAGGATCATCGAGTTGAGCCCGTCGCCGCCGCCTGCGCGTGCCCGATCGACTCGAGTCGTCTATCGAAGCGAATCTGTCGAGCGACGCCCCAGAAGCGTGTCCATCGAGCGCGTCGACTTCCGCGGAGAGCGACGCAGTGAAGAGGCAGAGGCTCGTATGATGGCGCATCCAAGCCCGTACCGTCCTGTGGTACCGGATCGTCGCAACTTCGCAAGAGTCTCGGAAGAAACATCGTCAAGTACTGATTACATGGCTCGTGGACGTCAAGACTCGCGCAATCGAGGCATTCTGAAGCCGGCCGGTGGAGAACGCGAGACGTCCCGCCGGCGCATGACCATGCGCGAGAGTCAGCAGAGCACTACGGTCGAGATTGGCGGTCCGAGAGTTCACTTCGGTGAGCGAAGGGAGGAGCGAACAGTGCCACCAAGCAGAGGTAGACCGCGATATGCTGAAGTCGAGAGGCGGTCAGGCGATGACCACGAGCACTACCGCGACTATGCTCGGCATCGCTTCGTCGTCGACCCGCCTCCTGCGCCTCCAGTCGAGGAGATGGAGCGTGTACGCATTCGAAGAGCTTCAGTCGACGACATGGAGCGTGTTCGCATCCGACGAGCATCAGTATCACCTCGACAAAGCTTCGAAGAAGAAATCCGCATCGACCGAGCTCGTCGCCTCTCACCTTCCCCACAACCGTCTCCTCCTCTGCAAGCGCCTCGACACTACGAAGAAGTCCGCGTGCGCCACCTTTCTCCTCACACCCCTCGTGAACGTACCCCTCGCCCTCCGCCTTCCCCTCCATCCCCCGAGCGCCCTCTCTACCGCCACATCCCTCGCCAGCAAGTTCCACCGCGTCTTCGATCGCTTACTCCTCCGCGTCCCCCCAAGCCTGCGTCAGACGACATGACCGACTCGGATAGTGCTCATTCGGGCGAAGTCACTGAGGTGAGGAGCTGGCGCGGCATTGATGAGAACGGCCAGCCGGCGACGTTTGTGGAGGAGCGCAGGACGGTTAAGACGATTGAGCAGGGGAGTGAGAGGGGTGAATTGGGAGAATGTAGGAACTTGGGCGATAGGGCGAGGGAGAGGGTTGGGGGTAGGCAGTATCGGGATGTTTGAGGGGTTGTGGGTTAAGGAGGTTAGATGGATGTGGAAGTATGAAGAAGTGAAAGTGCATGCGAAAGGTGGATTTCAGGAGTGGGTGGGGCTTGCTTGTGTACTTTTACTTTGGCTTCTCCTAATAATGCTCTTAGACTGCTTTCTTGCGTTTGTGGCTGAAGTCTGCCGATGTGGTGCAGTCGAGCGGTAGCATCAAGCCACGAGACTTGTACGTCTAAGCCACATCAGTCTTAGACTGCTTTCGAAACATGTATAAAAGCCCTCCTCCCATCTGCTGGATACTCGGCTGGAAGATAGGCCGCCCCTTCTTTTTCTCACTCTTACCTCTGTAATGCTTCTTAAGCTCTGACCTAGTAACCCTAACGGGCAATAACACTAGTATTCACCCCTCAAACGGCGGAGGAGTTGGACCCCAGACCGCTGCAACCCAGCATATGTATTTAGATCAGGCGCCTCAGGTAGCGCGCTACCGCTATAATTCCCGAGCGCAGCCCGTCCTCATAACCTTCAGAAGGTTTTCTCTAGAACGTAAAACCAATCAATCAATCAATCAGCTGAATACTCGGCATCACACCTCTGCTCTGCATCCATCACTTCCAAAATGTGTCCCCCGACCAAAACATGTCTTTTTTTCTAAGTCACTGAACCAAAAACTCAACCAGGTTATCCTTACGTTTCAAATACTACTCTTGGCACCCACATGTCCCAGGAAACCTTTTTTTCTGACAGCTCATGCTTTTTCCTCTCCTGGACCCCGCCTGACATGATTCCAATCTCCACAAGAACCTTTTCTTGCTGCTGAATGATGCGAGTCCTTCTCCTCTCTTCTTCCCCCCCCCCCCCCCCCCCCAAAAAAAAGTAACTATGGGAAGATATGATGTCTTTTTCTCGCTTTCGTAGGAAAGTCAAGAGTGAGTGGAACATGTGTGTGTGGGGGGGGGGGACTGAAAAATTCGGTTACCACGTCATGGAAAATAGGAAATGCGGGCTGCGATGAGAAGAATATGTGCTGAGGCTGCATGACTTCCAACAGCTTGGGGGGCACAGACAAAAACGAGACCTTGGGAGGACAGATGTCTTTTTTTTTTGGAAACAAGTACCTGGAGTCTTCTAAATGTCCAGGCCTTTCGAAAACCTACATTCTGAATACGACACGGCAAGAGTCTTACATATGATTGGCTCATAGCCACTTTTCTGGTATTGCTTACCAAAAGATTCTGTCGCAAACTCTACTATGCAGTGCTGCGGCGTTTCGAAAAGTGTACAACGACCTTCAGTGTGGAAGGATTGGTGGATATCGAGAGCGCCCGATCATATCACAAATCACGTTCCAGTCACAGCTATGAAAGTTTGTCGCTGACTTGTCGAAATCGGAGAAGCAAGCATGGTATGACTCTCGGCTGGCGTGTTCAAAAGAGCTCTGGTTTCCGATGTGTGGAGAGACTGGGGGAGGGCTTGGGGATGTATAAATGCTGCTCCCTGCGCTATTCTCTTTCTTTTATCGACACACGACAGCGCCTTGTCTTCCAAAAAAAAGTGACGAAAAGAAGTACCAATGTTGGCGCTCTGGGCTCTCAATCAAAAAGAATGCTCAGCCAGCACGATGTTTTGGCGTGAAAGATAGAAAAAAATATGAAACGTTATGTCTCGGAAAGAGAGAGCTGCGCGTGCATCAGAATCATGGGAAAGTTGACGATGTCTTCCTCAGCTGCTGAGAGACTATGACCCCCAGATGTAAGATGGTTAAGAGGCATACACGGAAACAAAAAGGACCTCGAGCAACATGCATGCGCGAATTTTCTGCTCAGACGCTCGTCTATAAATACCGCACAGCTCGACACTCTTCCCTACTCATATTTCTACTTTGCATATGCATGTCCAAAAAGAAAGGAATTGCCTATGCATGTCTGTTCTCTGGCGCGCGGCAAAATTGCAATCCCGGACTCGACATGGACTCTGTCTGCGCGTTCCAAATATACAAAGACCCAGGCCATGTTCTGCCAGTCTGTTGTCTCTTTACTCAAAAGTCTGCACTCATTATCCATGATTGGAGCACAGTTTTTTTCTTCAAAAACCGTATATTCGCAAAGGCATGGCTTTCGCTATCATCGAAAATATCACGTCGCCTCTGCATGGCTTGGCCACGCCTGTGTAGCCAGCTAGACATATTTCAAAGACGAGGAGTCTGGAGATATAGATGCCCTCCAGCTCAGCGAATTAATTCCCTTCCAACCACCAAATTTTACATGTGCGACTTTAAAACATTTGGTGGGTTCTTCGCATGTTGGCTTTTGCTGCACGCCAAAAGTCGACGCCAATACGCGCTATGATCTAAACAATAAAACACACACTCACATTATTCATATTTGTGGAAGCCTATCTCGCTGCATCCCTGTCTAGAAGTTGAAATGGCAGCGGGATCTTGTCCCATGCCTTGAACAGAACGAAAGAGTTCAATAGTTTCGCACAGCCAGACTGATCAATAGCTAGTCAAAAGCATTGAGCGCAGATTGCATGAAGCGTACTACATAATGCACATCTCTTGATCTGAGGCCCAACGGTATCGTGAGCTCCAACACCTCGTTGTGTCACGCGAGCTAGCCCTGGAGTTGAGCAGGATCATGTGTCACGCGCTGTTGGCGGCGCCAATGCCCATCGGCGGGGTGTTCAAGAATTCCTTCCGCATCAGGTGGCGAGTGTTCAATTTTCTCCTGACCTGGGCAGGGCGAGAGAGCGGAAGTTCAAAAATCGACCCCCAATGTGAGGTTGGAGTTCAAAAATCTGCGTCCGGGATGAGGTCGGGTGTTCAAAAATTGACTCCCGATATGAGGCGCAGGTTCACAAATCTGGTGCGAGAGCTCAAAATTGAACACTGATATAAGGTCGACGTTCAGCAATTTGCTGCCAGTGGAGGCAGGAGTTCAAAGGACGAGTGAAGAACAGACGACAAGACCGCACGCAGAAAGAAGAGCAGAAGTCAAAGAGATGTGTATTCAAGAATCCGAGTGTCCCACCCAAAAAAGAAAGGACCACAGCGGCCAGGTATATCCCCCTCTCAATGCAAGACCCTCCCCTCATGCCTCGCTCCGCCATCCAGTATCCGAATCCAGCACCGCAAATCCTAGGCCCAAGTAAACCAATCCCCACTCCCTTCCTATCCTATCTAGCAGCAATCCTCCGCACACTCACAGCACTCAAAGCAGCACTCGCACCCCTCCTCACACACAAAGCAACAACACAGCGTCGCCAAACACGCCGCCAGACAACCCCGGTCCTTTTTCTGCTTGCGCGGCGCTTGCTGCGGCGGCGCTTGCTGGTACTGCATCGGCTGCTGCTGGCCTTGCGGCGGGTAGTAGCCCATGGGCTGTTGGGGCGCGTAGCCTTGTTGCGGGTAGCCGCCCTGGCCGCCGTAGCTGTGTGGAGAGTTAGTAAGAGGTGATTTGGGGGATGGGATGGGATAGGAGAGGGAGGACGAACGCTGGCTGGGGGGGCGGGGGGCCGGATTGGTAGTATCCCTGGGCGGACATTTTGGCTATTTGTTTTGAGTTGGGAGAAGGTATGTATTGCGCGCTGGATCGATCGTGTCGCGGTACCAAGCTTTATCGCCGAGAGATATTAAACGCTTGGCCGAGGTGTGCGAGACGAGAAAGAGAAAGGAAAGGTCGTAGGTAGGTAAGACACAAGAACGCGGTGCCGTTGGAATTAAGTGGATCGCACTTTCACGGGGGCATGTCCGTCCTCTTAAACCCTTTCCTCTCGCCGCAGCCCCATGCCGACGCTCCGAACGCAGCGACCCCCATCATCTAGCCTCGCCCAATTGGCGCAAATAAGCCCGCAACACAACACAAAGCTTCGTCATGCACCACTCAACCTCAGCCACCCCTTCTCCCTGCGCAGACGTGACATAATTGACGCAGACTCGCAGATAGCGTCCTGCGGGCAGCTGGCGCCACATGTGTTCGAGAGCTCGACGACGCGTCGTCATCGCACGCGCCACGAAAGTGGAGAAACCTAACGCGCTGCTAAGCACTTCCTTGGCGAAAGCTTAGTGTCAGATCGCACTCACTCACTCGCTCACTCACTCATCCACTCTTCACAGTCGCGCGTCGTTTTTGCCTTGTATCTCGCTCGCTCTCTGGATCCTTCAGCGTTTATTCTGATTTCACTCTTCACACACAGAGAGGGCACAGTTCTTCAGACACTTGACTAATTCACTCAGCCTTCCAGAACGCGCGGAGACGGCCCGACGCACGGTCACGCATCCCCCTTCCAAATCGCTGGACAACACATCGATGGGAAACCACGTGCACTACGATACACGAATGCCAAGGCGCATGCCTTGTAGATGGAGCCGTTGATCAGTTGATACAAGCTGTGATAGGTGAGGTATGTTCACAGGGCTGGCATGCTAGTGTTGATGTACGGCCGTCTTTCAACCCGAGGCAGATTAGCAGTGAATGCACGAATAGCTGTAAGCTTCAACGGTCCGTTTCACTACTGGACACCCTGCGCATCTCAAAAGGCACAAACGCAAGAGAGTCAACAGTAGTAATAATGAACGCTATGTACCCATGCCTGCCCAGTCTCCTACCCATCTCCTACCCATCATCCAATAGCCCCATCTAGCACAACAGCGCCCCCGGTCTCCGAATTATGTACATACACATGTGTTGTTTGGAAAGATATTAAGATGCTCCATAGAATGAGCAGCCGCCGCCAGCTTAGAAGCCAAAGGGGTTCTGAGGAGCTGCGAAATAGTTAGCGTCGTGTACATGCATTCTAGCGATGAATTCAACTTACTGGCATTCGCCAAGCTCGCCTTACCCGTTGGCTGCGGCGTCAGCTTCTTCGCGGCCTGTACACCGAATCTGATCGGCGGTGCGGGCCCAGTCTTCTGCGGTACCAATGGCTGCGCGGTCGGCATGGATGGCATTGGTGGCATGGGCGGCATAGGCGGTGGGCTCTGACCGAAGCCTGTTGGTTGGGCCTGGATTGCAGGTGGGAGGAAGCGGTTGATACCCGTGGCTTGCGGGTTAAGAGGCGATGGCTGGAAGCTGTTGTAGCCCGTTGGCTGCGACTGCATGGGCTGGAATGGCGGTCGTGCCGGATCCGCAAATGGACTGCCATTCTGCTGGAAGCTGGGTTGGAATCCTGTCTGCATCGGCTGTTGGAAGCCGGTCTGCATGGGTTGTTGGAATCCGGTCTGCATTGGCTGTTGAAAGCCGCCTGGGAAGCCAGTCTGTTGGGGCATCTGCGGTGGTGGCGACATGGAGTTGTATCCTGTAGGCTGCGGCATCATACCATTTTGCTGGTATCCGAATCCGTTCTGCTGAGGCATGCCCGTCATTTGCAGCTGCATTCCCTGTTGACCTTGAGCTTGCATGTTAGGGTTGTAGCCTGTGAGCTGGGGCTGCAGAGGCGCTGGAGGGCCAAATGCACTCTGCTGGTGTGGATTCTGAGGAGCCGAAGAAGATCGCTGGGGTGGCGGCGCAATCATACCACCAGCGCCCTGCTGTTGAGGCGCCTGTGGTCGCATGCGTGGAGGAGCAAGATTGTGAGGTTGTGTCAATGCCTTGATGGCAGCGACCTGGTCGAACAACGATGGTGTAGCACCTGTTGGCTGAGCCTGAGCTGGTGCAGGTGCTTGTTGAGGAGGAGCCTGAGCTGGTGCAGGAGTTGGTGCAGGAGGCGTTGGTTGGGCAATGAGCTCTGGCTTCAAAGCGGGCATGTCGAGAAGAGAGAGGTCGTTCATGGAACCAGTCAACTTCGGCGCAGGCGCAGCGGCTTGTTGAGCGGGAGGCGGGGACGTTGCTGGCGCTGGAGCAGAGGTAGACACAGATCTTGAAGGCTTAACATCCCAAGCGTTGTCTTCGAAGCCTTCCACTTGCTTATCCGGCTTGGGAGCAGAAGCCAAGGGTGTTGCAGTACCGTCCGCAGGTTTCTTAGCCGTTCCATCGCTCTTCTGCTCGAAAGCTTTGGCGTCGATAGTGTCACTTGTCTGCACAGGTGGTGCAGGTCGGCCCTTGCGAGTGTTATTCCTGAGCGCGCCACCTGGCCCAGAGAACAAGCCACCAGAGCCTCCCTCTTCGCCGCCATCCTCAGCTGTCTTGCTACCAAACTTGGTCTCTAGGTGTTTTGTGACACGTAGAATGTCGCCTTCCTTGAGACCCAAGGTTCGCAAAAGGGCCGGGGTAATATCAGGCAAATTCTCCTCGCCCATCTGATCCCTATGAAATGCCTGTGCATATCGTTCACAAATCTGAGGGTTGACGCCACACTTGAGGAAAAAGTCGAACCAGTCGTAATCCGGCTTTTTGTCGACGGAAATACCCAACGGTGATCGCGGCGACTGGCCCGTCTCTCTGACACGCTGTAAGCTCCGCCTCTTAAGATCAGACAATGGCTTGTCATCGTCCAGTGATTCTCCTGTTGCGCGCTCGACATACTCGAGATCTTCCACCGACATCTTGGTGACGGGTACCGCAATCTTGACACCGTTCACTTTGTGTAGGTGAATCTTTCCGCCCTTCATGAGGATAAACTCGGCTTCGACCTTGAAAGAGCCGGATCGGTCGGTCCATGTTCGGACTCTCGCGGGGTCTGGAAAGCAATTAGTCATAAGCTTAAGCTCAACACTTCAGTAACTTACTCGGTTTCGACGATGACTTGGACGAAGAAGACTTGTCTGGTGCAGAGGTCTCGCGCTTACTCGATCTCTGTGAAGCACGACGATGGTCAACGTTTGCATGCATGAGGCTAGAATTACGCGAAGGCAAATGCAAGCCAGGTCCTACCTGATCATTCCTTGCCTCGCTTTCTGGCCGGCTCCGCCTCGAGGCCTGACGAGCAAGTTCCTCTTCCTCCCGCCTGTTCTGTTCGACTCTCGATCGACCGGCGTTGGTTCCCGTGCGAGCGATTTGGGCGGCGGGTGTGGAAATGGGCACGGTTGCTGTAATCTCAACGTAGTTAGCGGGGACTACACCCTCTTTGCCGTTCTTCAGTCGCCGGACTTTCCACCACTCGTCACTAGCTGAGTCGTCGAGAAGGACAATGTCGTCGCCAAGACCCACGGTGACTTCGTCGTCGCCCTGCGCCATAAAGTCAAACAGCATAACGCCCTTCTTTTGCACATTCGAGTTTCCAGAGCCAGCCGCGAGCACCTCACGGAGTCCTGCGCCCTTTGCCATTCCCGCCAGCTCACCAAGAGCCAGCATGATTTCAGACGCAGTGTCCTTGGCTCCGCAGTGGAAGTCGACGCTCTTGCTGGGCTGCTTCAGCTCCATGAAAATGTGCTTTCCTTCTTGTGAGTAGTATTCCATCTTCTCGGCAGTCCATTCCTGCTGTGGCCCGTCACGCGATTTTTCTGGCGCAATCATGACCAGGCCCTTGGGAACGTTGATGCCCAGTGTCATTGGCATTTTCTTGTTCTTGCCAGGCTGCGTGATGTACTCGTAGATGTTGTACAAGTGGTATCCACCACCCGACGTGGGCGTAGCAGGCTGCTCGTCGTCATGGTCGGCGAAGTTGACGAATTGTTGTCGGGGAGGAGGCGACCGGCGCTCGGGCGAGGGAGAGGGTGCATGCGCGTATTGGGTTGGAGGAGGGGATATTTGCTCAGATGGAGGGCGCTGGGGCAGCCGTGGCACCGGTGCTTCTTCGTCGGATTCTTCGGGGGTGAATTGTACGCGTCGTTGGCGAGCCGGGGCGCTCACGTTGGGCGGAGGAGAGATGGTGGATCGGGGCACTGCGGTCTGCTCGGATTTCTTCTGGATGATGCCCGCAAGAGCAGCAGCGGGACTCGGGCGTGGCGGGCTGTCTGGAGTCGGCGGCTGGTCGTCATCCGAATCGGGAGCGGCTGGTATCGAGGGTCGGGAGGGCAGCGCAGGCGACGCAGCTTCCGCAGCCACGGGAGGCGCGACACCCTTTGTGAGCTCAATATAGTTTGCCGGGGCAAATCCATAGCTGGTGCCCTCTCCCACCAAGGTCCAGTCCGGGTCTGTGATGTCGTAGACGTCGAGGACGGCGTCTTCCTTGAAGGAGAGCTCCTCGTCGGTCTGGCGGTCGTAGTCGTAGAGAGCTTTGGCCTGGGAGACGGGGGCGAGCTAGGTGTGTATTGTCAGACGCTGTTCCCAGACACGCCAGACGCAGCAGCGCGCGACTCACCTCCTCAATGTAATTGTTTGGAATCAAGCCCTCGGGCTCTTCCTCGTCCTCCTCCCGGCCCTTCTTCTTTGCCTTCCACCAGTCGTCATCCGTCGACTTCTCCAGCACCATCAGCACGTCGCCCTCGGTCAGGGCGATCTCATTGTCGCTCTGGGGCACGTAGTCGTACATGGCACGGTATATGCCGAGAAAGACCATTGTGTCGGCGGGGGGCGCGGCGCACCTGCAAAAATGGCTGTGTGGTATGAAGCGGTGGTGCTACAAGTGATGGCAGTGTACAATGATGCGCATAAGCTCGGCGGAGGCGGACGGGCGTTGTCGTTGCACCTCGAGGGGCTGGCAGGGGGACGCCTGTTCCGATGGCAACCCGCACATCTGCTACCACCGACGGGACCGACACGTGCACAGGAGACGCTGCAGTCAATCTGTCGCCAGAGCAGTGCAAATGGTCGTGCGATTCAATCTTGTGTGGGGAAGCTCGTGCTGCGACTGCGCTTGAGGTGAGACAGATGGTCGATGAAGCTGGACGCTTGGGAGACAGGCGCTAGTCATGCACCCACGAATCGCCCATCCCCACATCCACGTCAACCCGCTTCCATCCCGAGTGTGCCCACCCCAGCTATTCTAAGCACATGCTTTGAGATTTGCAATGGAGAGTTCCGATATGAAATGAATGTCTTCGTATCCATTGCACTGCTTGTCACTGTCCTCAATAACCACGCAGTGCCTGCACTGAGCCGACCCTTTCATCGTGTCATCCCATCGTGTCTTCACCTAATACGTAAATCTAAAACCCTCGGTCCCTTCCAACACCCTCTTCCCCCGTGCTTGTCTCTGATTCGCCGTGTAAAAGTACATCGAGAACACCCCCACCAGCCCTATGATCATGACATGTGAGCCCATGCTCACCCAAATCGCCGTCATGTATCTCGGACTCTCTTGCTGCCTCACAATAAAACTGCCCGCGATGCCGCCTGCGCCATTGAATGCCGTCACCGCTGCAGCACTAAACACCCTCTTCCACTGCCCGACGATATTGTTCGCTTGATACGTCGCCATGGCCGCCCAGTTGGCCACGTATGCGCCCGTGGCTAGATACGTGCCAATGTAGCGGACAGTGACTTGGTCGGTGAAGCCGAGCATGCAGAAGCCAATCATCAGCGTGATGCAGTTGAACGCTATGATGGGACCGCGGAGCTGGTACTTGTCGCCAACGAAAGAAGATAATATAGCCGGAACTACAGCGTAGTAGTATGGAGGCGCGGAAAGCAGGATAGACTTGTTGGTACTGAATCCCATGCCGCCTTGCAGGATGATGGGCAGGAAGTAGGACAAGCTGGTAGATACGAGGTTCTGGAGGAAGTAGAGCACGCAGAACCCGTAGATTTTCACATCTTTGGCGTGCACGAAGACTTTGGACCACGCGAAGGGGTCCGGCTTGACGTCGCCTCTGTCGTTTTGGATACGAGCCGTAGCAATCTCGCTTTCGTCCTTGCTGAGGAAGTAGAAGCTCTGGTCCGAATTTTCCGGGAAGTCGACCATCCACCAGTACGTGATGATGCCGATGAATGCGGTGATAGACCCCTGTACGACGAACATCCATTGCCATCCTTTTAACCCTCCTTTGTCGTTCAGCTGATTGAGTCCAAAATTAACGATACCTCCTGTGGCAAGCACAATAACCTCCCCACTCTGCATATACGCGAAGCGCAACTGCTGCTCTTTCCTCGTATACCACGCGCTGAGCAGCACCGTCAGACCCGGATAAATCCCGGACATCGAAATACCCAGCAAAATCCTCATCGCAATCATCTGGCGCCACGTCTGCACAAAAGCCGTGCACATGGTGATGATGCCGAAGCAGAACGTGATGAAGGCAAACCATATCCGTGGGCCAAACGTCCTGACCGCGATCGTCGACGGGAGCTGGAATGCGATGCTAGCAATCGTGAAGATGAAGATTGAGACCGAGTATCTGTTGCCGACGTTGAGCTCCAGGTCGCTGAGCATCGAGGTGACCGAGGCCGAGGAAATGACGCCGGAGTCTAGGAGGTTGAGACTGCAGAGTATGCCCGCGATGCTGCAGAGCCGTAGGTCGACTTTCAAGCGTAGACCGTTTTTCCATTCTTCTTCAAGTCTATCTCTTTCCCTTGCATCGGAGTCGATGATCGCATCGCGTTCGTCATCCCGCACTTCTTCCGCAGATACCTGGCTGGAGATTGAGCTCTTTGTCATGTCGCCGGTGTGCGGGAAAGAGGTGAAGAGGGAACGAAGCGAAGCAACACAAGAGGGGTCATGTCGTGCGAATCTACTAGAATTGTTACATGCTTATCCGGGACAGAGTCTAAAGTGGTGCAAGTCTGTCGCTTGCAGTTGATTGCAGATTGTTTTCGGGAGCCGCTTCCGACCTCGGCAGGCGCGGATTAGGCGGGGCTGACCAATGATTTGTCCTGTGCTTCTGACACCAACCATCGCGAGTGCTTACCATACAATTTATGATCAAATTTGACTGCATCTTAGTGATCGCTAATACGGAAGAATGAGTTGCGGAACTGGTGGCGGGACTGCCCTCGTTATGAGGAAGCTCGCTTATTGCTTCTAAGCTACGCTTGACATGAGACTGTAGACAATAAGATAAGACAGACTATTTAATGTCAGAAACCTTCACTGCCGGGGCGAAGGAGTTCCAATCCTCGATATATACATAACACTAGCTCTAGTTATCCCATGCCATTGCAAAATTCTAATTGCAAGGTCACTTCGTCTGTCATCTACTCGACACGCTACTATCTTCCTAACATTAACTACGCACACAGTCGATAATCTGAAGACTTGAGAAAATGGCCCAAGAGTTGTTGTGGGCCTAGCCTGTCATTCGCTTTGGACTAGACTCATAGTCACCGGCATGTGCTTCCATGTTCTTGCTATGTAGAAGATCCGACCTTCACGGCCTCATTGGTGACATCATCCCTTTCCCCATTGTCATCCTTCCACAAAAACGGTCCTGTGAAATTGGTCTCAATTTCAATCTCGTCTCGTAAGCCCAGCAATGGAAATAGTCTACCCTTGACATTACCAAACTCGCTTTCCAATTTATGCCCATTTCGCGTAAACCACATCTTCTGTGTGGCTAGATCAACTCCGCAGCCAACAGTATCGCCTGCACGGTACTGGAGCTCATTTGAGACTGGCTGGATGTGAGATTCACTGTCGAAGATTGCACCATCGTCCCCATGATAGCCCCAGGATCGCGCTTGGCGCAGCGCCACGAGGCGGCCAGCCTGGAAAGAGGATGGCAGAACCACCGATGGTGCAAAAACCGATTCCCACGATAGGGTGTAAAGTTCTTTGTTGGAGATGTCGCTTGCGTCAGAAGGGTCGCTTCCCGTTGCTTTGCTTGTGATTTCGAAGTAGAAGTTGTCAAGGCCTGGCGGTAGAGGTCTAGTAGTTGAAAGGCACACTCGTTCACCAGAAGTGTGTGTGACGGTAGTACCATCCTGTAAGACCTGTGTCAGCTTATTCGCAGCCCACTGCGAAGGTAGCATGCCGGCCCACGCGGCTTGTTGCCTCAGGAAGTGACTGGCATGCTCTTGGCGATGGTGGCGAGCCAATTCCATGGGTGTCCAACCGTACTGGTCTTGACGACTAAAATCTGCGCCCATTGTACTGGTTTTTGGAGCAATCGGGTGCTGCCATTGATTGCACAAACAGCTGCGAGCTCAGGATCAGCTACAGCTGCATCTGGGTCCTTGTCGACCAGGCGCGACACAATGTCCTCAAATGCACCTTGATAACTTGCTCCTGCCCAGTGCTCGTATGCTGGTATCAAAGCAGTCTTACCGCCTCCAATGCTATTGTCTCGTATTGTGACTTTGGCATTCGCTTCGAGCAGAAGCCGCACACAGCCTGCTTTGCCGAGCCAAGCTGCCCGGTGCAGTGGTGTCATACCTCTTCTGGTATCTTGTGTATCCAGAGCAAGGCTTGCCAAATCATTTGATAATTCGGCTGTTTTGATTAGCTTTTCGACAACATGTTCAAAGCCATGCGCAGCAGCTTCGCGCAACGGCGTTCGTCTCCGTTTTGTGAGCTTGTTGATCTCAGATAGATGTACATTTTGTTCCAGCAAAGTGTCGAGCAAGAGTTCCGCTTTCTCCTCGTTTACCACGTCCAAACAGGCGAAGAAGAGCGGTGTTCGGTTATGTTTGTCGAGTATGTTTGGGTTCGCCCCGTGTTTGAGCAATATCTCCATGCACTCTTTGCTTCCCATCCATGCCACATCATGCAGCGCAGCTCTTCCATCACACTTGGCCACCATTTGTATGTCTGTATTAGCGTTCGCCTTACATAATAACTCAATGCACTTGGGATGACCATACAGTGCAGCCTCATGAAGAGCAGTGCTTCCCCTGTCATCTTGGTCGTCGATATCGGTGATTGCCTTACTCTCATGCAGAATCTTTAGGATCTCCAGATCCCCATATTGACAGGCCATGTGGAGTGGACGAGCAGAGTGATCGTTCTCGTTGTTGACGTCTGCTCCATGCAGCAGGAAAGCTTTCAGAAGGATTTTCGGCACATCGCGTCGCAAGAGTAGGAAGTGGAGCGGAGTATTCCCTTGCCAATCACGAGCATTGATATCGGGCTTTACGCCGTCAACAGTGTGCTTGAGTAAAATTTCCAAGACCTTCAGGTCTTCTCCTGCCCACGCGAAGCAATGGAGCGCAGTCCATGAGTCCGCTTGGTCTATCTGTGTTGGATTGGCTCCATGCTTAATCAAGAGCTCAATGTCCGACAAATTTGAGCGGTTAAGCATCCACTTCTGGACTTCAATGAAAAGTCATTAGTGTCGCCATGATGAAGACAGGGACGGGTGGATGCTTACATGCTGGGGCAGACCCGCCTCTGGCTATATTCCGATTGGCATCATTCTCTAGAAGCAATTGAAGCATTTCGATACTATTCTCGTTATCTGCAGCCACTTGTAGGGGCGACTGCAACTCCATTTCGGAGGCTTCATCAATCTCTGCACCATTTTGCAAGAGATGAGACGCCCAACTTGTCAAACCAAAGTATGCAGCAATATGCAAAGGCTTAAGTCCGCCTCTATATGGGGACAATGACGGCTGCTTCAGCTGCCATCGACTAAACCAGTCCTTTTTCTCAGTCACCCAGTGCGTCAACTCTTCTAGCAGTTCAGTCCAGTGGTTGCTCTTCGATCGCTCTTCGGGACTCCACAGTGCTTCAGCTTGTTGAATGTGGTATGACCAGTACAATGTTTCATACCGGCTGGTCCTATAATCCAACGACAGTGTGTCAGTTGCATGAGCAACAATTTTCTTGTCCCTATCGCTTAGGTCAATCTCGCCTCTATCCTCGTCATCCTGCGAATCATCAAGATCAGTCTGATCAGTAGCATCTGGGACATCCACAGAGTGGTAGTCATGATCTGAGGCGATATCGCTAGATATCCCGTCATGACTACTGATCCTGCTGTCGGTCGTTGTTTCACCGCCCAACTGCTCTCCAGTACTTTGGTCGTCCGAGTCACTTTCGACTCCATCAGCAGATACTCTGTGTGTGGTATTCTGGGTTGTGGATACAACGATATCGTCATTTTGCGCGTACAGTTCCAGATTTGAAATATTTTCTGACGTACCAGGCTGACTCCACAGTGGTGTTGCGTCGATGGTTGTGGCCCGTCGCTGGAACACAGCGTTATTCATAGTTCGCATACAATCCAGCGCAAGCCTCAGGTGACCTTCTTTCGGCGAAATGGTCAGAGCATGCGTCTCGGATGTCGCGGCCATACATCGTGTACAAATGTGTGCTTCATTGGCCGAGTCGCGAGAAAGTGTTTCCTTGTCACTCAGACAGAACTCGCGGATTTGGGGAGGACTTTCCAAGTTTACAATGCAGTATCTGCCCAGGGGCTCGAGTTCCAGCCTTAGAAAAGGTCCTCCGGCATCCTGCAGCTGCTCAATTTCGAGCTTGGAACTTGTCGGGAAACTTTGCTCGACAAGTCCTCTGGCTTCTTCTTCCACTTCCACTCCCCGCCGGAAGTACGTACCATGATACGCATCCATGATCTCGTTATCCTGCAAAGGAACTGGTGCGAGTAAGGACCATGTGACCGCTGTGCGAAGCAATTCAACATAGTTCGAACCCATCTTTCTGAGTGCCTCGTTGTAAATACTGTTCATTCCTTCTGGTAGTTGTTGCAGTCGGCTTGACAGTGGAAGCTGAAATGGTTCTCCCATAAAAGGCATTGCGATGGTTCTAATGTACGCGAATCGAGGACCAGCCTTCTTGAGGATAGCACACGTGGCCTCCTTCTGCTCTGATTCTGTGAGACCCGGAATGTCTTTCAATGCATCTAGCAGTTGTTTCTTCATGTCATCATCGTTGAAAATGCCAACATCTATAGACCATGATGGTCCTGTCATGTCCTGGACCTGGCTGTAGAACTTGGAGATTGAGCGACGCCCTATGAGGAATTTTACTGATTGTGGATCATTCATCGTCCCCTTAGGTGACGCGAGGACGCTGCTATCTTTTTGGCCAATTCCCCTTGGTCCTCGGCATCAAGGCCGTCTGCCTCATCCAGCGCGACTATGATGTTAGATTGTAGCTGTAATGCAATGGCGAGAAAGGCATCAACGAATTCGGGCAATGTCTCTGCCTTATTGCTCTTAGTGATCGCTTTGTTTCGGTCGTCCTCTTTCCTTGATAGTGCGAAAATCTTGTTACACGCTTCAAGGAGTTTGAGTTGGTTGCCATCACGACTTGCGCGCTCATACAGTAGATAGAGCAGTGTGTTGCACACCATTTCGGCGCTGAGTTTCTTACCCGATGTAATCCCTCGACTGGAAACACAACTCATGTAGAGCAAAACAATATGTCCACTGTTGAGTACATCTAGTGTCTCCACGACTGTTGCAAGCACTGTTGTCTTCCCGGAATCTGTTTTATTTAGCCTCGTTCCACGCGTAATTGGGGGCCTATGACTCACCTTGTTGACCGCTGATACATAGCATGCAATTTTCTGACGACATACACCACTTATCGTAGTCCGTACACTTGAATATCCACTGACATGTGTCAGGATGGCGCTGGTCGATCGCATTCCCCAAAGCATCACTCGTGTTCTTCTGAGGATTCAAAGCTTCCCTGTTCTTCTCGAAACTCTGTATGGCGAGGTCCCATGGAGTTTTCGGTTTCGTTGAGGATTTGATGTCTTCCATGCTTTTCAACACATAGGCCACTGAAGCGCTTGTTCCTTGTGCATTTTCACCAGTGTAGACTGAAAATTTCTGACCTCGTTCACTGCAGCTTCGATACCACTAACAATATCTTTCACAGAATCGAGCTTATGTAAGGATTTATCCTGGAATATCGCCTGGCTATCCTCTAGTATCTTCTTCTTCCAAGACGTGATGTCAGCCATTTTCCCCTCGAACTTTGCCAACGATACACCAAAGAAGTCTTTGATACCATGTCTCAATTTGGCCAGGGTACCAGGTCTGATATGGCGCTGAATCGAGAAAGAGAAGCTGAGGACAGCAGCATAAGCATGTATGATATCCTCGAACAGTTTCTCTACTACGGGGCTCGGTTTCCACTCATTCTTTGCAATCGCCTTTGATCTCTCGTCATAGAGTCGATCATTGTGCGGAATTATGATCACGAGTTCTGATATATCCGTCAAGGCCGATCCAAAAGGGGTATACAGGTCATAGTTGCTTTGGATGGCGGAGAGCGTGAGCTTGACAGCAAACCAAGCCAGACCGACACTCTCTGGTGCTCCCGTCATGGCGTAGTTGCCAACAGCAATGAAAGTACCGATGTTGACCCTGAGCGTATCAATCCACTCTGCTGGAATTTCTGCACTGCCTATCCTTTTCGTACCCCATTTTTCAGCAACTTTTTGCCCGAGTATTACGGCAGCCGTCTGCGCATCCTCAGGACGACCATTTTGCGCAAGGAATTCTCGAAGTAAACTGATGTCCTTACTATCCTGGTAGCGTACTTCTGCGTCGTGCACAAATTTGAGATGAGCCTCGCGGTAAAGTCGCGAAGAGGCCATGGTGTGTTGCTGGCGTCAGTCCACGTCCCTCAACAGAGCATAGATTGAAGTTTGGTGACGAGTTAGGATCTGGTTCCACACTTTGCTTGAGCTTTGTCATCGAAAAATCCGTATCCGATAAGGGCTCGACATGCATGCAATGAGTTGTGGCTTACGGTTGGCCGTCTTGGTCGGCAATGCGATTGGTGCTGCCCAATTACTATAGTGCTATGCGGCTACCCATTTTCAGTCGAACCAGCATGTTGACCGGTGCTGTATATTAACCGTGTGATAAGCTAGGCGGATTGGAGGGGATGCTTTCGAAGCAAAGGTGATCTGAGAAGATTCACATCAACGCAGTCTCGGGACTGTATTGAACGACTGGCACCAAGGTCTTCGCTTTAGGGTCTGGAGCGGTCTTTTCATGATAATTGATTCATCAGAAGTGTCAATAGACACTCCAAGGGAGCTCATCAAGATCTAAGTCTAACTCTTGAGCCTGGAAGCTCATCCTCCGAGACTGACGATATCACTTGCAAGACCAGAACGCCCCAGAAGAGCGACGTTTCACCATGACCTTGCTGGAAGCCTTGTATGCGACAGCCCAAAACAGATACGGCTGTCAACAAGCATCGTGCATGCATTGTAATTACCGCTTTCTGTAGACCAAGGGCTGTATCGTTCTTGCCAATCGAAACACGCTGACTCTGCGCGTATACAACCACAAAACAAAATGCCAGGCAAACTCGCGATATTACTAGAACCGCGTTTCGTGATGATAGTGATGAACGACCGTTTAGTTTGGTCGCGCTTGGAAAGGCCGATCGTCGAAACGTCCACAACTATGAACAATTCTTCCGATCACTTCCTCGTGAAGCCACAGACCTAGATTGGCCTTGTCACATATGGACGTTAATGTAACATCATCTGTACTTGACCAGGACAGGAATGCGACTTGAAGGTGGCTTACGTGGACTCGGCTTTCACTTTCGGCTCAACAACTGCGAGTGAGCGGGAGTGACATTATACTTTCGGCTCGGGACGGTTGGGTCAGACCGGCCGAGTTTATGGAAGCTTAGCCGATTGTCAGTGTTTATCGTTTCGGGGGCTACGCATGTCTAGGAGCGCGAACTGTTGGTCTTGGATGCAATCGTGACAGGTCTATTGTTTGAACACCGATAGATGGCACCCTTTGTGTATGCGCTGCCGAAAAGAAGTTCAAAGGTCGAACGATCGGACTCGCAATCGGACACTCGGAGACACGAGCGTGGGAAGATCTGACCTAGAATGAGTAATGCGATGAGCAATCCGATCCCACACGCTAAACCATGTGCTGCACTGCCACTGCTGCTCAACGATTCTTACCGAACCGGACCAGGATACTTCGGTACTTGGAGTATAGGTGAATCATGTGATGCCTGGAAATGAGGCAGCTTACCTGCCGTGAAACGCGCTGCGATCGCCTGCAAGTCAGCAGAATGCATATGAGGTGAAGTAATCGATGCCGCTAATATGGTTCAATGTATAAGACCGGTGAGTAGCAATGCTTCACACGTGCATGCCATTCCGGTCACCGCGGTAAGCATACAGATGACAATCATCGGTCCGATGCAGACAGAGATGCTGCGCGTGAAGAAGGTTGATCGTGGTTGATTCCTCTGACAGCACAATCTTGCTGTGTTTCCAGGCATATCAAGGGTGTGACACGGTTTGATGTAACGGTCGAAGGTTTAGTTCACACAATGCAATGTCTGAAATGTCGGCAGGCCCGATTCAACACGTCCAGCACACCGATGGAGATTGCTTCTCGAGAGTAGAGCCCTTCAGCCGACGGTGAAGCACCTGGTTAGGTATCTGCACCGAACATGCTCCCACACTGTTCACAGCGCTGTGTGACCCCGCCGAGCGGCTGGACCACAGCAGCGGGTACTAAGCGGACGGAGACGGTCGACACTCATCAGCGCAACCCTCTTGGGCAAAAGAAAACCCTGGTGGCTGATTCTGAGGCGCAACCTGGCCGCAAGGCCTGTTTGAGTTTACCTGGGAAATGCCTGTGCGAAAAAGAAATGGGTGCAGAGCAACTGCGCTCTGATGGGCACCTAGGTAGCGACGCGGCTGAAGGTGCCTTTCCCAGCGCGGCGATCTTCAGCTTGGACGCTAAAACATGTGGTTGGCTGCATGGCACGGCGCTGACGTTGTATCGTCTGATGAGACGCGGACGAGACGAGCACTGGGCCAATAGTGGTTGGAAGGCTGAGCGATGCGCGAGCTGGGCGCGAAACACGACAGAAGCGCGATGCAGCGCGTCGAGACTGTAACTCGCGGGGCGGCAGTTGGGCACAGGCAGACTGCGGAAGGACAGCTACATGCACTCCCGTTGTGCGTGCAGACGGTGCGACGCCAGGCCTCCTGCCAGGCGCACGGTAGCATCACTGAAGGCTGAAGCTACGGCGGTCCGGGGTGCGCTGAGATCATGTGCTTGGGCTTGGGCCCGGCCCCGGGGGTTGAGTGCGTCAGAGGCCCCAGAAGCGAGCGGCGGCGAAATGGAGACGGCTGGGGCCACGGCCATAATTTGGTCCGCGGCGCCAATCAGGTGGCGATATGGCCGAGGGAGAAAATTGCGGAATCACGCTGTTGGCTAACCGCCCGGGATTTTGGCAGCGTGCGACGGTGATTTGCTCGAGAGGTGGAATATGCTCCACGGTCGTGAAGATGAGGTCGCGTCGTCGGCTCGAAGGGATGAAATGAGACGAGACTGTCGCGGCGTCAAAACCGACGGGACGGCGGTCTGCGTCGTCCAGGTTCCAAGGCTGCAGGTGCTGGTCCAGCTAACACACGTGACACGCCCGAGCTCTGTGCAGGCCGTGAGCGTCATAACGCGCAGCCCTCGCACCGGATCAACCATGGCGGGCTCTGAAGATGACTCGCAGCTTCGCAGCATCGCAGCATCGCATCTCATCCCGGACAATAGCAGACGAGTGCGCGGTGTCGTGGCTGTAGAATAGAAACATTGAAGCGGCCAGTGGGCGGCGTGAGTGGTGGGCAAGCGAAAATCAAGGCCGCTGAAGGCTGCTATAGGCGGCTGGCACGATCCCTGTCACTTTCTCCGGCACGCGAGGAAAGAGCGAGCGAATGGTTCCTTCCTAAAAACCCCGCTGCGCCCACCGTGCCTGCCCAATCCGCTCCCGATTTCTGCGTCCCTTCTCCAATCAGCCTTCTTTGCTTCACTGCTTCACTGCCTCACCTACCGTTAGCTAGCCATAGCCAACCCCAACCAAATCACGAGTCTTGCAACACAGCACTTGAGTGCGCTCGTGGTTACAGACGTCAAACGCCCACGGGTACCTCTGTGCACTACAGCGGCGCTTCCACACAGCGTGCAGCCTGCCCAGCCCCGGTTCTGCCAGGTATTCGCACGCGCCCGTGAGACAAGACCTGCGTTGCTGCTGTCAAATCATCGCGCGACTCGCGAACCTCAGCACAAGTCTCGTGATCCAACTTGGCTGCGGCCCAGCATCGTAAGTGCCTCTCGGAACATTATCGTCGCCGCACCTGTCTGTCATTGCGACCGCCTGTCTTTTGTTGCTTTCTTGTCGTGCACCTAGGCCAATGCCTCGCGCGCGTCATTCCCCATTCCCGTGCTTTCACCACCTCTCGCCCCGACGCGCCTCCACTACCCGCCATGCCCGTCCTCTTGCTAACAAGGCGACCGTAGGGAAGGGAACACACGCCTGCTTAACGCAAAGCGGTTCTTTGTATCCCGCCCACACCCAGCTTCCTGCATCTTGTCGCTACCAGCAACATCACCTGCACACTGCGACACTATATACTTGCGCTGTCGCTGGTCGCCCTACTCACTAGAGCCGCAACCAAACTACCCTCTGCTCCACTTGCCAGCGTCATCTCATACGGCGCAGCACTCGACCAGCCGCCGCAATTGACGTGGATGTGCGCTGCCGCTGATTAAAGTCGGTAAGTCCGCTCGCGCGCATGCATGAACCTGCATTGCCAACGCATCACCTCCAATCGCCCGCCCGCCAGCACATGCCCACCCTCGACCTCCTCCAATTGCCCTCGAACCCGCGTCCTGGCCTAGCTGACGGTTACTCTTAACAGTGTAGACAGCTCTCTGCTTCAGTCCTGACTGGTGAATTTCCGCAACGGCTCTTCCCCACACGGCGCGGCCCATTAGACTGCGTCCTCTATCGTCGCCGGTCCGCCTCTTCATCTGCGCAAGCGCACCGCCCCAACATCTAACTCTGCACCCAATCGCTCTCATTGCGCCTCAAGATTTGCACCGGGGCTGTACTCGTGCATCTGTCTAACGATTCGCCTCATAAGCGTGGCCATTGACAACGCATCAACCATCGGCCCTGCCGCGACGTGACCCAGCTTGTGCTTCGTGCCTAGAAACAGTACTCTTCCCGCTACCTCGCACTCGGTCAGCAAACAGGACACAACCTTGACGCTCTTCTAATCCGCCGCCTTCAACATCCTGCCACCCGCCATTTCAAGTCGTCGCAAGACACTCTTGCTGGTAAGCTCCAGACTTCCAAGACGCGCATCATTGGACGCGTGCTAATCTCGGTTCAGCTTCAGGCTACAGCTCCCCAACCAGTCGTTGTGTCTCCACCCTACAAGTCGCGTCTGTAGTCGTCTCAGTCGCGATCCCAGTCCACATCTATCCCATTCGCCATCTCGGCACGAGACTTGACAGGAATCTCATCTCCGCGCGACACGGAGGCTTCCACGAGGTCACATAGCAGATCACGTCTGTGCATTCAGTGGCGGTCTGGGGTAATATTCGCGACGACGCCGCCTCAAGTCGCGTATCTTAAGCCTGTACTCCCACATTGTCTCGCACACCCAACATCTCTACCATGACCGACTACGCGCAATATCAACAGCCCCACCACGGGCATGCCCCGGGGCATCTGCAAAACTATGGTGGCGCACAGAATCCTGCAAGTGGCAATCCATCAATAACCTCACCCACACAAGGACAGATGCATTCCTACCAACAGACGTCACCGATACTGCCATCGCAAGGCTACGGCCCAGGTGGCGCCCCCAACCCCCAACATCACCAGCAAATGAATTACGCCCAGCAAGGCTACATGCCCGGCATGCCGCAGCCATACGGCATGTCACCCTCTCAGGCGGCGGCCATGGCTACAGCAGCTGCAGCGGGTCCTGCTGGCTACCAAGAGCAGTATGCGATTCCCGGCCAGCTAGCACAAGACCCACGAGCGTCACCTCGGATGGCTGGAGCTCAGATGAAGGTTGATGGCCGCGTGGCTCCACGGTCCCCCACCGCGGTATCTGGCCCCATGTCTGGAAACATGCCTACACAAGTTCAGATGACCCCTCAGGCTATGCAGCAACGGCGCATGAGCACGCAAATGAGCAGCCCTGCGATGCCACAGCCACAGCCTGTTATGAGTCACGTGGGCCCAAGACCATCAGTACCTCCCCAAATGCCCCAGCAACCTCAACAGCACCAGCAATCACCCGAACTCGTTGCGGGAGCTCAGGCCGAAGAAGCCCCGCTCTACGTAAACGCGAAGCAGTTTCACCGCATTTTGAAGCGACGTCTCGCCCGACAGAAGCTCGAGGATGCTCTCCGGTTGACATCTAAGGGAAGGAAACCTTATCTCCACGAGTCCAGACACAACCATGCCATGCGTCGCCCCCGTGGACCCGGTGGACGGTTCTTGACTGCTGAAGAAGTGGCTGCCATGGATTCAGCACAGAAGGGCGGTGAAGAGGGGGAGGGCAACAAGGAAAATGACACTCTCCCACCAAAAGCACCCTCCAGCTCTGGACCGAAGAGGAAGGCGTCAAGCACTCAACTCAAGGGAACACCAATCATCAAGAAGAGCAAGGCCGGCGCCGTACAGCGCCAAAGCACAAGTGAAGAAGATGAAGATGAGGACGATGATGAGGATGATGGTTAGTTGGGTGCCCACGCACCTACGCTGTCTTTTTCTTCGTAGTTCCCTTTTCTAACATCACCCTTTACTTTTCAAGATTCCTCTTGACTTCACGACTTACGAAGCGATTGCTTTTCAGGTACGCTGTTGAACTTTTTGCATGTTGCCCGTGCTGTCATACCTCTGGCAGTTCCTCCACCAAATTGTCTTCGCACAGGAACGGACTCCGGAACATACATACGTGGGCATGGTTCGGAGTAAACAAAGGTATCCGTGGCTCCCAATGATGGATTGGGGCATGTGATCATGGGATGGTGCTTGCTGTTTTTCTTCTTCTGCTTCTTCTACCTATCCGCCTGCGGATCATTTGTTGTACTTTTTTTTTCTCTTTTCCCTTTTACTACTACATTTATGTTGTTGTATGTGCTGTGTTATTTCACTTGTTGCCCAAATACCCCCCCCACATTCACTACTGGCGCCCGTGAGACGCCGATTCGATACCGCGTGCTGGCGGTTAGCTCACTAGAAAGGATTGTCCTTCATCGGATGGAAAATGGATACCACGCTGAGATTTTCTTGAATGGCTTGACTTGACTTCACTTTTGTTGCGCGTGAGGTTGCCGCTTTGTGTGAAGTGTTGGTTTGTGCGGATTTGCTGGTGGTGTCTGAGATGTTCTTGGGACGCAGGGCATGCCTCGTCGCTCAAGGTTTGGATGCTGTAGTTGTAGTCATGTTCAAACTTGTGTCAACCATGGTCCTACCATTGATGGGCAAAGCATGTACGACACTCAAGGGTGAAAAGTTCCTGAGCCCAAGAGACATGCTCCCAGAAAGTGCCTCCCTCCTCAAGATGAAGTTGATCAGCCACCCACAGTACACAAACAAAACACATTGATCGCAGAACCATTGGTATCAAATCGAACCTGTCTCCCGTCTACTTCTTAGTCTTACTCTTCCACGCCGTACTCCTACTCTTGCGCCCATTCGGGCCCTTCTTCTTCCCGCCACTACCCTTGAACTTGAGCCCACTCTTGCCCTGCCCCTCCTTCGCGCGATGCCCTTCAAACACGAAACCCTCTTTACTCTGCGCCTTTGCGACCTTGCCCAGCATATTGAGCGCGCGGCCCTGCATGCTCTTCTGCTCGTCCGTCATTTTCGCCACGTAGCCCGACTTGCCCCTTCCATTCGCCGGGAGCGCAACCCTGGGCTTGTCCTTCTTGTTCTTCTTCTCCGCGCGGCAGCGCGTGACGCGGAGTTTGCGGGGCAGCATGGGCGGGAAGTTCTTGTCGTTGAATTGCAGCGCGGCTTCGACGCCGTTTTCGTCCACGAATTGCACGTATGCGAAGCCCTTGCCGACGCGCGTGGCGGCGTCGCGGACGACGCGGACGCTTTCGATTTTGCCGGCGGAGGCAAAGTGCGTCCAGAGACCTTCTTCGACGTCCGAGGAGGGCTTTTTCTTGACTTCGCCGTCGCCGGTGGGGACTTGCGAGCGGTCGTCGACGAAAGGGAGGTTGCCGACGAAGACGCAGCGGCGGTGGTCGATTTTGGTCGGGTGAGCGACGGAGTCGACGTGCATGTGGCGCTTGAGGAAGACACTGCCATTGAGCCGCTTGACGGCTTCGCGGGCGGCGGTCGTGGTGGTGTACACGGCGTAGGCGTTTGTGCTGCGGGTGGTCGAGTCTTTGATTTCCTTCTTGGCGAAGGCGGCGCGCTTGGGCAGGCTGTTGTCGAAAGCAGTGGAGCGGTAGCGGATGGACTCGACCTTGTGTGGCGGGTTGTTGTCGGCTAGATCTGCGATGAAGGACTCAAGGTGCTTCTTGAGGGCCTTCTCGGTGGATTTGGAGTTTATGCATTCGCTCGAGACGTTGCCGAGGAAGACGGTGCGGCCGGCCTTTTCGACTTCCTGGGCATCTTTGTCGTCGGTTTGTGCGAGAGATTCGTGCTTGGGGATTGTGAACTTTTCGTCGGCTGCTTCGTCCTCGTCGGAGGACTCGTCATCGTCTGAAGCTTCCACTCGTGCCTTCTTCTCTGTCTTGCGCTTCTTCTGCCGTTGCTCCTCCTCCTTCTCTTCCTCACGAGCGAGCTTTCGCATATATGTTTCTTCCACCTCTTCCTTGTCGCCGCGCTTGCGCTTCTTGGCGGGTTTCTCATGGGTACCGTTGAGTGCAGACTCCTTCACTTTAGCGAGTACTGCCTCATCCTCTGAAGATGAATCCTCGGAGTCGGATTCAGCATCTTGGTCAGATTCGTCATCGCTTGCCCCGCCTTCTACATCCTCTTCGCTCGCATTATCAGAGGCAGCATCCCTGCCGTCGTCGTGCTCGCTCTCTTCGTCCGCATCTTCGAGTTCGCTCAGCTCCCCATCGTTTGCAGCCTTCTGTACGCGGTCCTGGTAACGTGACTTTGGGGGAGCTTGCACTGGGCCTGCCTGTGTGATTTGTTAGCGTATTCGTACCCGGTTGAGGCTTCGCAGCAAATAGACATACACTGCTAGCAAACAACGATGCCAACGTCGGGTCAAACGCCTTCTTGTCGATTTTAATGAATGACTTGTCGCTCTTCTTGTGCGACTCCGTTTTCGCGGGCTGTTTGTCTTTTGATTTAGCCATTGCGACAATTGTATGTTGCGGACTGCTGCTGGTCAGAAAAGTTTAGGTGGAGCAAAAGCCGCGTTACCGCATCGGGACGCGTTGCGGCAGAATGACGGTCTGTCACCGCCTTTGCGGGACTGATAATCTGATTGCAGGACAATCGCCGGGTGGTCATTGCAGCAGGGTCACAGTCGGCGCAGTTTCCACGAGACTACCCAGCTGTTCTCCGCTCCGCCCACCAGCACTCACATGCTCCTCGCCTTTCACCCTGCGCATCTACGCTCTCACCTACCCTGCAGAGCTATCGCCGAGCCGCATGCACCTCTATTGACCCTAAGACCACCTTCCGCGTCCACGACTGTGCCAGCGACAGAAGCGTTTTCGACCGTTCGCTGCGCCTGAGGTCCTCCACTTCACACAGCACTCGCAGACCATCGCGCTCTTCCCCGGCACTCTTCTGAGCTGAATACACAACATTGGGCACGATTTGACGAACTTTACCGCCGGGGCGCACCATGAGCGCGCATCACGAGGCGAGAAGGAGCACATCACGAACAGCTCCTGACACCCTCACGGACATTACACAACCAGACGGTACGTCATATAGTCCTCTATCTTCAGCCCCATTACTGTATCATAGGGGGGAAACTGCGAGCATCTCTGGTCTCTGACGATGCTCTTGGCGCTACCGGCGAGCTGCTGCGTCAACCGAGGAGAGACAGCAGAGATGCGACTTGCCCCACAGCTCACCCACGGCGCCTTCATGCCCACTATAGGCCCTGAAGCTGATTACATCTGCACATAGGCGCGATACCGCCACCGACCACGGAGCGATCCAACCTCTCGTACACCACCCCCTCACAAGCGCCTGTGGCAGCGCACTTGTCTGCGCCGACTGTCGAGGAAGCTGCGATGCTTTCGGCACTATCGGCACCCAGTGTAGCGGCGACGGGCCCTGCTCCAGTCATCGTGGCTTCTGGTAGCTACGACGACATTGCCGACAACGGATCTAGCAGCTTGAGCGAACTCGGAGACGCGTCGGACGATCAATCAGAACCAACGCCGCGACCGACAACAGCCGGCGACATGGACGATGACGATTCTGAGGCCGAGACGGAACGCCTAGAAAACACTCCCCGAAAGCTTGGGCGCACGGCCACAGATACGTCATTGGCGGAAGCATTGTACACGAGAACACCAAGCAAGTTGATGCATTCACGGACAGTCGACCAGGACGAATCGGCCCCACCTACACCTTCTGTCATGACCGACGACGCGGATGCGACTCTCGACGATGCGGTCGACGCAGACAATCCCCTCCACTCATTGTCGTTGATTGCTGCTTCTGAAGCTGCCAGTTTGGAATCTGTTGGGAAGAAGCGAAAGCGCACAAGTGCTGAGGGCAGCCCTGCTGAAGAGCCAGAGGAGGAAGAGCCTGCACGCAAGCGTAGCGGAACTGCGAAGCTTCCAGCAACTAACGGCTTGCTTGCTGGTGTGACCGATAGCGCTGAGCAAGTAGACATAGACGAGGAGCTTGAAGTTGCCGAGGAGCGCCTATCACAGCTTGCACACGAGGAAATGGAGCTTGAGGAAAGGCAGGCCAACATCGCAGCTGAAACCGTTGGCGAGCTGGCGACCGTCGCAAAACACATGAAGCCACGGAAAGGTGGACGGCGAGGCAAACGGAAGGTGGAAGACCCTTTTGCTCCTAGCGAGCAATTTGCTGGCGGAGAAGCTCAGGATGGCGAAGGCGAGGAAGAGCATGACGAGGAGCACAGCGCAGCCCATGACGAGGAAGTCGCCAAGAAGAAGAACGCGATCGACGAGCTTGCAAAGATCGAGAAGAAGTTCAAACTGTTCCGCGAAAAGTAAGCGATACGGTAGTCGTGAATTGAGGTAATTGCTGACAATGTGCAGGCTATGTGACGAGCAAATAGCGCAACATGAACGAGAGCTCGAGATGCTCAAGCAACCCAGCTGTGCCCACCCCGAATTTCTAGCAATGATGAAGTGTATAGACGATCGGCGGGCAGAGAAGATCGCATACGAGACGAAGCTCCTCGAATACAAGCAGAAGAATCTGGAGATTATAACCACAGCAGAACGGCATCAGATGCATAGCCAGTATATCCAGACGGTCCGGCACGTTCGCGAGGACATCCTCGAAGAGTGCAACCAGCGAGTGTTCGAGCTGCAAAGAGGAAGGCGATCACTGGGCTGCGACGACACCCAGTACATGATCAAACTCCCCGAGAAGCGTTCAAATCAGATACGGCATCAGACGGCGTACAACCTCGAGGTCTCTATCCTCTCTGGAGTGGCCAAGTACGTTGGCTTCCCGGCAGCGCCGAATATCAGTACGGCGCGGCCCGTGGATATCGATGATGATTTCCGTTCAATGAAGGTAAGTCGCTGAGTGTTTTCCCACGGAGTCGGTAGCTGATTGCGCGCTGCAGATTGCAACCCGTCCCGCACCTGCTCCTTCATTCCGAACATACAACCGGACAACGACCGCCGATGAAGCCGCGGCAGAAGAGCAGTTTCTTGAGAGTACTCCGTGGGCAAATCCGCGGCACCCCTCACATCATCAGGAAGCCCGTTACGGTCCAGGCCCTTCAAGGGTGCCGAGCTACCAGACACCGGATGGACAACGTCGCGTAGTTGATCTGACTGCTCCTAATGGTTATGCATCAACGATTGAGGCCAATTCGAACCCACCGTCATCGAACGCTCAGCACACTAACGGACGGCTTGGAGAATCAGAATCACCAGTCTTGCAG
>Ga0265780_10001751_pt1 | contig 30091 bp, 29 predicted proteins | sample P1T30metagenome_FD_192432 | JGI IMG/M metagenome (GOLD analysis project Ga0265780, IMG submission 192432) | Plant litter microbial communities from East Loma Ridge, Irvine, California - P1 T30 | ecosystem: Environmental > Terrestrial > Plant litter > Unclassified | place: USA: California... | reverse complement strand
CGGCAAACTTCACCGCCGCGCAACTCACAGCCTGGAACCCAACCCTCTTCAAATCCTGCTCGGACCTCAAACCAGGCACAAAACTCTGCACTTCTCCGCCGCGAGGTTGGTACGTCCTCGCACCGCCCCCGCCGCCACCTCTCGCGGTCCCAAGCGGAACAAACTCAACCACACCTCCATCTGAATTCACCAGCCCCCCTCCCAACACCCAACCCGGCATATCGCCCGACTGCAAAACCTTCGCCACCGCAAAGGCAGGAGACACGTGCAATTCGTTCGCAGCCGCGAACAACATCGAGCCCGCGCAACTGTACACCTGGAACCCCGTGCTCGGGGCCGACGGATCGAATTGCGCGACAGAATTGTGGGCCGAGGAGAGTTATTGCGTAGGAACAACAAACACGGCAGCTGCTGCGAACAACACGAGAGGAGGAGGGGCTTCTTCTTCTTCTGCAACAACATCTTCCTCGCCGGCCGCGAAGCGTAGTGTCCACTTGGGAGCCCACAAACATCGTCATGGCGGCCATTAGAAGAGTGATGATGATGGAGGGACTGACTGACCGGCTGGCTGGGGTTCTCTCGACCTGTAAGAAACTCATGACGGCCAAATGTTTTTCGGTTTTATAGGTAAGACTTGTGTCTCGTTGGAAGGAAGACCCTGGGTGTACGTGCATATACGACATCGATGCTCTAGACATGGCGTTCTTTTTTTTTTTTAACCTCTTTGAATCCAAGTTCTGATCTCTCTTTGAGATCTCATCTCAAGTGCCGTCTTTCCTGTTTGCGACTTCTTCTCTTTGTGCATTCGACGAAGTCCAGACGTGGTTTGTATCTTCCTTGATCACTGGCGAGATGTCAGGAACGTGAACCATGCTTATTAGAGGAGATACACTGTAGGTGAAGGAAAAGCTTGAGATGTCAGCGAGAAAGAAGATCATAGCATTAGATGAAAGAGAAAGAGAGAGAATAAAACCAGAGATTCCTGTGCGCCTCGCTAGATGTTTGCATATGTAATGTGGGAAAAACAAACGCCGTTGCAAGTGCAGAAAAGGAGAAACGAAGAGAAATTGAAGACGACTCGTGATGGTCCCTGGCTTTTTCTTGCGTGTTCATGCTGCTGGTAGAAGGTTGCGTGAAGCAGGGGTTGGGCTTCTGAGAAGCGATTTCCCAAATCCCCCCAATCATTCATCCACCCACTCACTCAACCCTCGGTTTCTTGTTCCCGTTGCCCTGCATGTTCTGTCCTCCCATGCCGTTGTTCATGCCCCCATTCCAGCCGCCGCGGCCGCCCATCATGCCGCCTCGACCACCGCCGCCGCCAGGGTTCATGTTCATGTTCATGTTCATGCCCATACCCATGTTCATCATGCCGCCCATCCCCATGGCACCCATGGCGCCCATGTTGCCGCCCATAGCATTCATACCATTGAAGCCGCCGCGGCCGCCAGCACCGGCACCACCTCCCATCATGTTGTTCATCATGCCGCCGCGACCGCCGCCCATCATGTTATTGTAACCCATGTTGTTGTAACCTGCCATGTTGTTGTAGCCGCCCATCATCGGGTTTTGATAGCCTGCGGCGCCGCCGTTCATGCCCCACTGGCCGCCAGCTCCTGCTACGGCACCACCTCCGCGACCCATCATGTTGTTGTTGTAACCTCCACCTCGCTGGAAGCCGCCACCTCGTCCGCCGAAGTTTCCGCGGTTCTGGTAGTTGTTGTTGTAAGCGCCGCCCTGGTTGTTGAACTTGCCAGCTTGGCCGCCAAACTTCTTGTCGCCCACAGCACCGTCTTTACCACGGTATGGGTTGCCCATCGGCGTGTACCAAGCCTGGAACTTGTTCTTCTGGCCAGCGCCTGGTTCCTTTGTTGCATTCTCGGCATTCGATCGTTCCACTTCACGCTTGGTGGCCGTCGCGGCCGCTGGTGATGTGAATTCGAGGTACGCCTCGCCGCGGCTCTTGCCATTGATTTTGTGCTCTCCGAAAGCAAGCTCGCGGAGCTCGTGCTCAGTGTTTGCTGCAGCACAGAACGCGCGAACGTCCTCTTCGGTGGTCCACCAGTGAAGTTCGGATAGCTTGAGTGATGGAAGGGCGCCTGGGTCTACAGGACGACCATCAGCGGCAAGAGGCGTCTGGCTTGGAGGTCGTTGTTGAGCATTGTCCTCATTCTCGTCGTCGGGCGCCTTGCGCTTGAGGGACTGCTGTGTGTTGTTGGAAGGTTGAGTTGCATTCTGGTTTGCAGTGTGCTGTTCATTTGTGCCGTCGCCGCCGCTGGTCATGGGCTGGGTAGTGTTCTGTCCTCCCTGGTTGGCTTGATTCGACTGATCTGGTGTCTCCTCGTAGGTGTAATCAATGTCGTTTCCTTCCTGTTGCTGCTGTTGTTCCTCTTGTGGCTGCTGCTCCTCGCCTTCGTCGCCATAGATGTCGATATCGAAATTGTCGTCTTCTCCTGACATGATGTGCAAGGTCCAGTCAAGGTATGTCAAATTGCAGTGAGAGTGGGAGTAAACCGCTTGGTTTCCGCCAAAATCAACGATGCGCTCGCCAGTTGTAGGAGCCCAGAAGCCCTAGTTCTGAGTACACACACTCTGCTCCGCGCGTTGCGAGGTCTGAATCGAACTTGTCAGAATAGGTACATGGCAAGGAAAGCGACCCAGAGTATGATGATCCATCGTCCCAATTGCCTCATTCATTCGCGCGCATGCCATGGTCGATACGTACAGAAGCGAAGTGTACAAAAGAGAAAGAGACAGTGCTCGCAAACAGAGCCTGGAAAGAGCGAGAATGAAAGAAGGCCTTGATAACAATGCCGTGCCGTATCTCCCACAGCCCTGTTGGTACTGTATATCAAGCCAAGCACTCCGTGTCCCTGGTTCAGATCCGAGCTCTTGTCCACCGGTTGCTTGTACGTGAAGGCAGCGAGAGAGTGTGGCGCAAAAGGATGAGGTGTTTGCTTGTGCTGTGTCGTTGGGAAAGGCAATGGCGGCTTTGGATGTGGTGATGTGTGGTGCGATATGTTGATGTAGGAGTGCTGTAGGAGTACCTGCAGTGGAAGTAGCAAGCGCGCGCAATCCCCATCCCCAGCCTCGGAAGGTGCAGCAAACGAGACCCTTGATTGATCGAGAGCTTGAGCTTGGGCTGCGACTCCGACACAGCAAACAGCACGCGAGAAAACGAGAAGAGACAGCCACTTCCACAAACCTAAATTCTCATAAAAACAACAAATGTCTCTCTGGGATCGCTACTTTGCTCCCGGCGACCTACGCGCACGCAGACAGGCTCTTGCGCCTCCACCAACTCAAGCACAAACACCTTCAGAAGCACAGCAACTAGCCGCGATCCGCCCATCAACAACCTCAGCAGCCGTCGAGCGCGTGGATCCTGCACGTCGCGCGCGCAGACAAAATGCCCTCTTCTTCGGCGGACTAGGATTCGCCATGCTCAGCGCCTTCGTAACACGCCGCTCGATGATTCGCAAGCGCCCACCCATCCCCACCACTTTCACACCCTCCAACGCCCCAGTGCCCAAGGGTGAAGGAGGCCTCGATGCGGTTGAAGCTCTCGGACTCGCGACGATGAATACCGTGTCTGTGTTCATGGTTGCAATCGGCGCAGGCTTCATCTACTGGGACATTGGCGACATTGAGGACTTGCGTGACAAGGTGCGCAAGGGTGTCGGCTTCGATGTGTATGGAGGCGAGACGGATGCGGACAAGGAGATTGAGGGATGGGTGGCCGAGGTTCTGGCGCGGAAGGACGGTTACGGCAACATCAAGGACGAGATTGTCGACAAGCTGATGGAGTTGGAGCAAAAGGAGCGGGCGAAGGAGGAGGCAAAAGCTATGCTCGGTGTAAAGAAGTGAGAGTGATGACTTGCATGGACGGCGAGACCTTTTTTCTGTTTCATCGCAGCGCAGCGCAGCATATTTTACGATACCAATGACCGATGCTTTCTCCACTCCTCTCATCAATCATACCTTCACACCAGCCTGGCCGTCCCGGTTCGCCCGCCACACACCACCATCTGCAAACCATTCCTCCTTCCAAACCTCCACCTTCTGCTTGACTTCTTCCAGGCACTCCTCTCCAGCTCGCCATGCGGCTTCCCGATGGGCCGACGAGACTGCGATCAGAATGCTCTCCTCCCCAATATCAACTTTACCCAATCGATGGGTCACGGCAATCGCCACAAGACCATGCTTCTCCCGCATCGAGCGAGCAATCTTCTGCAGCGTGCGGAGAGCCAGAGGTGGGTACGAAGAGTAGGCGAGATGAGTGACAGTCTCGCCGTTGAAAGAATCGCGCGTGCAACCTACATTGGAAACGGTGAACTTAGCGTACTGCACGGTGGAATTGTCAGTGAGCTTGTGGCGAAGACGACGAAAAGGTGTTGTAAAAACCCGTACCAGAGAACAATACTACAGCGCCTGCTTTTGGACTCTTAACACGGTCCATCATGGTCTTTGCATTTAGCTCGTCATATGTCAGCGAGACGTAGACGTTTTGCTCGTCCAGCGCTTGCTCGCCTTCGAAGAGGCGGGCTGAGAAGCCAGCCTTGGTCTCATCGTTTGGTGTCGTCGACGAGTTGGCCATGTTTATACAATTGTATGGATGATGTCGATAGCAGTGTTGTTGACCTCGATCGGGACAAGCAATCCCGAGAAGTGACATTTGGGTGGCGGCGGTTATCGGCGGCCGGACCCTTTCGCGGCTGTTCTCGCGCCCTGTCGGCGATCCCAAGAAATCGTCAATCGTACGGAGCAACATTGCGCAACATTGACATCGACATCCTCAGCTCCCTCTTACTCCCAAACATATCCACATACACAGTCATGGCCGCCATCAGACCCCCAGCAAGGCGCTTCGTCGCCTCTGCTCTCTTCGACTCCTCCCGCCCCTCGCTCCTCGCGCAGAAACGCTGCTTTGCCACCACAGTCAACGAACCCTCAACAGTCACAGCAACAGCGCCCAAACCAAAACGACCTGCAAGCAAGTTCTCCGACCGCCTGAATGCTGGCCCCTCGTTCGGGGATTTTGTCGGAGGCAAGGCAGAAGAGCCAATCTCACCCGAAGAAGCACTCGAGCTCAAGACCGTCCAAATCGGCCCCGAAGGCCGCAAGAGATCACACACCCGCCTGCCAGAATGGCTGAAGACGCCCATTCCTGTCAACAACAACTACAAGAAGATCAAGAACGATTTGCGTGGATTGGGTCTGCACACTGTCTGCGAGGAAGCAAAGTGTCCCAACATCTCCGACTGCTGGGGCGGCAGTGACAAGAGCGAGGCGACGGCGACGATCATGTTGATGGGAGACACTTGCACACGAGGCTGCCGGTTCTGCTCCGTAAAGACAAGCAGAGCACCACCACCCCTCGACCCTCACGAGCCAGAGAACACGGCCGAAGCCCTTGCACGCTGGGGACTCGGCTACGTCGTGCTGACAATGGTCGACCGCGACGACCTGATCGACGGCGGCGCCCGCCACTGCGCCGAAACAATTATGAAGATCAAGCAGAAAACACCTTCAACCCTCGTCGAAGCGCTCACAGGCGATTACTTGGGCGACCTCGAGCAAGTCGCCGTCGTAGCCCGCTCCGGCCTCGATGTCTACGCACACAACGTCGAGACCACCCCCCAACTGACGCCCTTTGTCCGCGACCGCCGCGCGACATTCGAGCAGTCCATCAACGTCCTGCGCGCCGCGAAAGAGGCCCGCCCGGAACTCATCACCAAGACCTCCATCATGCTAGGGCTGGGCGAGACGGAAGAACAACTATGGGACACCCTGAAGCAGCTCCGCGGCGTGGGCGTCGACGTCGTCACATTCGGCCAGTACATGCGCCCCACAAAGCGCCACATGAAGGTCGAGGAGTACGTGACGCCGGCTGTCTTCGAGCTGTGGCGCCAGCGCGCCTTGGACTTGGGTTTCATGTACTGCGCAAGTGGCCCGCTCGTGAGGAGCAGCTACAAGGCCGGCGAGGCTTTCATTGAGAACGTGCTGAAGAAGCGCGCGAAGAAGAGCGAGCTGTTCGCTGCTGAGAGCGCGAAGGAGTTGGAGGCGATGAAGAAGAGCGCGTAGATTCAGTCGTCTACGCAGTCTTATTGTATAATCTTTCTTGTGGTGGGCTTTTTTCATGTGGATTCTGGATGAGGGGTTTCTTCAACATTGCATGCATGGCGCGCGGATGGATGGGCATGGGTACCTACTATATCGGCAATGGGCAACTTTCACTTCTGCCCTTGGGTGTGTGGCGTTTTATGTAGATACTTGACTTAGAGACGCACATGCATCTGTGCATAGAAGCAATCTCAAGCGGCAGCTCAACGCGTGCCGTATTGAGAAATACGTTTGAATCCCGAATAAATCTTCGACACGCAAAATAATAGAACATTAAAAACTGGCTCGCTCAATACATCTACACACAAGAAAGGAAAGCAAAAAAAAGAAACAAAAAAACGAATCCCGCCCAAGCGTGGCACAGTGACCACGATTGAAAGCCACCCCCAAGAACCAATCCCCTCCCTGTTGGCTACATTACCCGCTCACACACAATATCTCCACCTCACGCAGCAACCGGCGGCGCGGGCCCGGCAGGCGAAGCACCCCCAGCGTTCATGGTCGGGGGCAAGAACAGCGGCATGTAAGCGACGCCCAGCGACATGGCGGCCATTCCGATCTGCAAGTAGGAGGGCGTGGTGGCGGCGGCGGCTTGCGCGGGCGTCTCGCCCAGCCAGCCTTGGATGGCGAAGATGACGGCCGTCCAGCCGATCATCTTGTTGCGGGTGAAGATCTGGCGGGAGTTGTAAGCTTATGTTTGAGGTGCTGGTGGGTTAAGGTAGGTAAATGAGGGCGAATGTGGTGAGGGTGAGGTTGTGATTAGAGGTCACGTGTTTTGTTGGTTCAGATGGGTTGGGTTGGGTTGGGTTGGTTTAGACTTACGGCTGCCATGGGGAGGGTGGAGGAGATTGTGCCTTGGAAGTCATTGGTTTCTTTGTCTGAGGGGCTTTCGGTGTAGGGGACGACTGGGAGGTGAGGTTAGTTTGGGAGCTGTGCTTGGGCAATGGGCGAGGGGCGATCGGCGCATACTCAATTCTTCACGTCTCATGTCTTTCTTGGTGGCCATTCTTGCGGTTGTTGGAGGAGATTATTGTTGTTGGTTAGATTTGGGTCGACTGCTAGTGTAGAGGAAGAAGGTTGTGGTTGTGATTGTGGTTGTGGCGGTGATTGGAGGCGGTATTCTTCACGGATGTCTCTAGCGACGTCTCTCCAAGGTGGTGTTGTCTCGTTCTCCGCTTCTTCCCCCCCGGGTTCCACAAGGGCTGGGCTCTCACTCGCGTCCGCGCTCGTACCCGGTTTGAGTCTCACGCCTGGCGGTCTTCCAGTTCGAGGTCTCGTTTTGCAATGCTTGAGCAACTCGAGGAGATCCGTGGAGCCTGCTGCGCTTTTCACTCGGAAGCACGTTGTTCGCACTTGGAGGGCATTAACGTCAATTTAGCGAACGATTCAAGAGAGAGCACTTGGAACTTGGATTCACCAACCTGTGGAGGCGTCTATTTGCAGTTGCGCGGCTATCTCGGTTGGCGAAACACCTGCTCCGTAACGCAACGCGACGATTGCTGCGCGAAACTCAGCGTTCAATTCGGAACCTTTTGCCATCTCAAAGGACAATATCCATATATGCTGTGACCGGAAAGGGAATGCTGAGATGAGACGAATTCAGAGATTCGAGGGTTAGGGTTTGGCCGGAGAGTAAGGACAACTATCACCTGTGACCGGCGGTCAAGACTTGGCCTTATATTGTAAGACGACAGACGCTTACTGCTTGACGTGCTGTCTCCCGCAATATCACAAAAGCAGGAAAGACATGGCGTCTCACAGTAGACATGGCTATATCGACACAACTTGGCCTCTGGGGCCGAAGAGGCCGAATAATGCAAGGTACGAGGCAGCTCGCCTCTGTGGAGATTGCAAAGACGAGCCGTCACACCAGGCGGTTCCTCGGGATCGCCTCGTGTGGGCTGATGTAGGTGATGGGCGATGGTTGAAGTCAAATGTTGACGCCGAACACTCTAGCCGATTGCGTTTTGACGGTTTGACGCCAGCCAACGCATACTGCAGCCCTTTCTCGCCGGAGGAGTGCTGCCTTTCTACGTTGTTACTGGCTCGGAATGATTATGTGCATTGACATTGTTTGGAGTTGTGTAGATGGTAACATACGCAGTACGGAACGGTGCAGTAGACAGGTAACCTCGTCCAGGAGGAGAGGAGTAGTGCCTCGGGGCAAGATTCCGTCGCCTCGTCCATCCCCGGAAGCCAGAACGGGCGGCGGAACCCCGATAAGTGATGATCGCCTAATCTTGTCCTGTACTTGGCTACTGTATCTACAGTACTTACCTTACCTTACCTTACCGACCTTACCCTTCTGTCCTCCGTATCCTGCCACTTCCACTTCCGGTGTGGCGCCCTGCCTGTGTCTTACCTTCCCTCTTGAATAATACCCGTCGCCCTTTGTGCTACATCGTGTACTTGTACTCTCGGAAGCTCTCACATACCGACCGGCGCCGCCCTGTTGCCCACCGCATCCCCATCACCATGCCTCGCTAGACACCATTCTACCACATCACTCCGCGCGGCAATGTCCAGCACCAGCGCGCATGGGCGACAACCGACAGTGCCATGTTAAATCGAACAGCGACAGGCAACTCAACACGCCCACCCCAACCTCAGCGCTCCTTCTCTGCCTCATCGCAACAGCGTATCCACCGCCTGAACACCCCTTCGAACTTGAGCAACGTCCGCTCCGTCTCTTCAGTGGGCAATCTGGTTGACTTGACCGCGGAAAGCGTGGACTCGCGCAATGCCGACGTGTGGCAGCAGAACCGGGAACGTGTGGGGTTGGGAGGCGCATTAGACGCGGTCAGCATGGATGACGATATTGACGAGACAAGACCAAAGAAGAAGATCAAGCTTGAGATCGAGACTCCGGTTGCAAGAAGAACTCCGGAACAACAGCAAGGCGGGTTTACAGTACAACACAAGGCTGAATATGCACATTCCAAGGTGCCGGGACAGCCGCTCGATCTTCCTCCACGGAGTAATTCCATAGCAGTGCGCGGCTCACGCAGAAAGGACGCCAATGATCCAGCACGGAAGTCGGAGGGCATCAGTCCACCATCTATGGCGACCAGACTGCCACCTCCCAAAGTCGTGGCCGATTTCAGCCCGTGGACTGGCCTGCACCCAGAGGACATTCTCAACGAGCAAGTGATTAGAACTGGATATTTCGACAAACCCCCGGGACCTAGCCACAATGAAAGCAACAGCGCTCGACCGAGCATATGGCCCAACTTGAGCCAGAAAAACAACATCGCACTGCATACGCTGTCCCATCTCTTTACGCAAGTGCTCGACAAGCGGCAGGGTCTGGCGAAATGTACAGCTCCAAGCACATTCAAGCCCCCGCCGAGAGTTACTGTAACCGATACGAAGCGCGAAGCCTGGCTGAAGGATCTGGCCAACACAAACATTCCACTTCGCCGGCAGAGCAGGACTATTCCTCACGGCATCAGAGGCAAGCTGCTCATGGAACAGTGTCTTGCAAAGTCAATCCCACTACAGCGTGCCGTGTGGCTGGCCAAATGTGTCGGAGCGAACGAACTCAGATCGTTTCGCAGGAAGGGTGTAAGTGGTTCGGCTGCGGCGCAGGGCGAGACGAAATGGGTGCGAGATTGGAGCGCACAGGTCGAACAATTCCTTGAATCAATCGCGCACGCATGTGGGCAAGATCAGTGGAGGGCCAAAATCGACTACGCCATCAAGCTCACTTCTGCCTTTTACACCGAAGGCCTGCTGGATCGAGATCAATACTTGGACTGGCTGGTGCGGGCATTTGCCTCGGCTCCTCTGGACAGGCTGCCTTTATGGACGATCATTGTGCAACTATATTGGCGAGACCTCATCACGATAGGACGGAGAGGCCGTAGACTCGCAGCCGCGATACTGGAGCATCTTCAACTAGTCTTACATAAGAGGAGCCCAGCCTTCGAGCCGCTCAAGACCAGGTTGCAAAAGCTGGTAACTGTGCTTGCTAGCACTGCCAACCGCTGCCTCATTCTGCCCAAAGTCTGGGAGAAATTCAAGAGGCTTCTGAGTCCTGAAGCGATGCTGTTTTCCGATCGGGTATTGCAACACACGGTGGCGCAAGTATCATCACGCAACGAACGATTGTCGGCTCCCATGGAACGGACAGCTGCGACTACAAGTAGCCCACTGCTGAGTCTCTATACGATGCTTGATGGTGTTGGGCTGGGAATCAACATGCAACTGCTGCCCGCGCAGTGTTTGGACTTAGTTTCCGAAACCCATGAGCTTGTCAGGGCTGTCCTCAACTGGTCTAGCACCCGCTATCGTCGTGGTCGTGCCAGGGTCTACATTGCTGCCCACATTATCTCTCACCTACATGACGCTGGCCATGACACCGACGAAGCTATCTTGACCTACCTTCAGCAACCCGATTCTTCGATCAAGATTGATCCAAGTCAGTTATGGGCTACCATCGGCGAACTTGTGACACGCAGCTGTTTTGCCACTGGCGCTTATCTGCAATGGATCATCGCTAGCGGCGCAGTGTTCAGCTCAGGCAAATCAAGTTTAGCTACTGGCCTGCTAGGTTCACTTCCCATCGAGGACTTACCACATCGACTTCAAAATCTGAGGCGATCGCTTCTTGATCGTCTCGGACAGGCAAAGGACGAGGAGTTGACCACTGCAAAGGCAAAGGCGGAGATCGAACACGCACTCGCGAGCTCACAACTGTTCTTCAACGACGGCAATGGTACTATTGCATCTCTGTCCGGGTCCGCGAAACTGACTGTGGGCAACTGGCTACGTGTGAAGTTTGTGAATCCAGCCAGCAACTCACAGATGACCATGGCAACTTTCGGAGTCATGCGAACCGTCCTTGAAGCTCTTGGGAACTTGCCGGCGCTTTCAGACCTTACGGACGTCGCGTCTGCAACAGACGACGCTAAGCTATTGGCTTCCGTAGCTGACACGCTGAACGTACATGCTCTTGGACTTGCTGTTCTCGGAACGTTCGAGTACGTGCTTGATCGTCTGATCGAAAGACACCGAGGACTTAGAAGTCACACTCTCGATCGCGCATTTCTACTTGCACACATCGAACTGTTAACAAGATGCCCGGCCCGGTCGCAAGATCTGCAACTACTGAATAGCGATCTAGCTGTCCACGAGCAACAACATCACATGGCAGTTTGCTCGCCCGCTTCGGACAATCTGGTTGGTATGCAAGCAGGTACTCTGGACAGCGACGCCGAGATCGATGCTGTGTTCGAAAGCGGCAATTCTATGGACGAGCAGACCATGCACCGAGTCTTCTTGCGGGTGATCGAGCGTGCCGGCAAATCCGATGCTCCAATTGCTTCACTAGAAAGCCATGTGTGTCGATGGCTCCATCAGCTACGGAGTGTTGACAGCACAGGCTTCGAAAAACTTGCCACGGAATATGTCTCTGCAACCGTGCTCAAGAGCCAATTCGACACCACCGCCACGTCTGGTATTGCGGCGCTCGTTGCGAGCAGATGCCTTGGGTTTGACGCTGTCACCGCCGCGAGCACCTCGGCATCCCCAAAGACGGCAGCATTTGTGCTTCATCTCCTAGCTGCGCCTCTCCCATCAGCATGCCTCAGCATGACGGAAGCGTACGCGTTCACACTTCAGCAAATACGATTCGGCGATGAGCACCCTGATGATATCGTCAACCTTGTGCGCAAAGCTGCTGACGACGCGACGTTCTCATTCAAGACTAAGTGGATGCTTGATCTGATCCTGCGGACAATTACTGGTCACCCCGGCAAGCTCCGCAATATTTTCACAGAGACTCAGCCATCACAAGCAGTGCATCCAGCAATCGCATACATGTGCAAAGCTCTGCTGTCACAGGACCACTTGGAGTCGACGACTTCAGAATTGGATGCCTGCGAGATCATTCGCTCGGCCAACGCGTTGAACGCCCCGTTCTCAATTGGATGGCTACGCTTGTATACTAACACGCAAATTTCGGCCGTCGCAGGGGTTGAAGACGCTGTCAAGAACGCACTTTTGCAAGCGGTCGCAGAGAAATCCGAGGTTTGGCCTCAACTCATTTCTGCTGCCAAGCCAGAGACTTTGAGAGATATACATGTATGGGCTAGGAACAGCATCTTGACTGAGTTGAACGTCACGCAGGACGGTCGTACTACAGAAGGAGAAGACACAGTCGAGCAGCTGTGCCAGGTGCTGGACGTCACTTATGACGCGGTCAAAGGCCAAGATGACACGCAAATCCTCACGCTACTCACCGACAGACTGAAAGCGCAGGAAAGGCTGCTGAGCGAAGTGGAAGCCACCGAGTCAGACCAACAGGATCAGCTTGTCGCCGTTACGCGCCGACTGAGCATCCTGCTACATTTGTGCACCCTGCCTGGCCAGGCAGAACACCCAAGCGACAGCGCAAAGCAAGCCCGCACACAAATGGTCGCGGCCCTGTGCACCCTTCTTCTCCATCCACGCCTCCAGCAGCAACAGCAAAGCCTCGCAGACTACATCCATGACGTCGCCGTCCTGCACGCAGACGCACTCCCGGACGAGACCCTGAGCACCCTCGCACGCCAAATCCCACAGACCGACCCCAGCGTGCGCTCCCTCCTCGGCTCGTCCAACGCATTTGCATCGTCGACGACTCCGAACCTGGCCCTGGCTTCCAGGGCTGTCCCGGCGCAGACGCAACAGCAGCGTGCTCTGGCTCGCCGCCAACCGCCGGTGCAGGGTAGTGGTGCAGGACCCGCTCGGCCGCCGAACGTCGAGCGGAAACTTACACCTTACCCGCTACGTAACTGGGAGATCATGCCGGACTCGACACCAGTGATGGGCGAGAATGACTGTGCTGTGAGTCTGGGGTTGTTTGGTGCTAGACGGGCGTGAGAGAAGGGAGAGACGGAGGAGGAGATAGGCGGGAGGATAGGACTGAAGAGAAGGGATTTTTGGTTATTTTTATGATAAGGGCGTTTCACTCTGGGAATGGGTGGTTGGGCTTGCTTTTTTCTCTCTCTTCCTTTTCCTGCGTTTGAGCGATGAACATTTTTATCTTATCTTTTTTCTTTCCCCCTCCCCATGCATTATCCTTCACTGTTTTCTTTTCTTTCTTGAGTGATGAGACAACGTTACGAGGAATGTTTTTGGTGGACGCCTTTTCACGAGTTGGCTTTTATAGAAGGACGAGGAGGAGGTGGGTCGGGCTCGGCTATCTGTCTGTTCGTCTGCATGCACGTATTTGTTTACAGTACCTATCCTTCTTCTCCCCTCGGCGTCATCACAGCATAGCATACAATTATTACATACGCATGTCAGTGTTCTGGCATTTATTCGCTCTTCCTTGGATTTACTAAGCAACATGGATTTAATTGATACCCTGTGATTTGTCAGACCTCCTCCTGGTTCCATGGCCGCATATCACCAGATGTGGGTCTGTCTGCTAGATCGTGTCGATCAAACAGTCCAATCTTGAGAAATGGTGCCACGGCCTCCGATGCGTTGTTGCCGGTGTTTTCCATTTGTTCTGTTCTTGGTATATGTGATATGCTTTAGCATGGCTTTGGGTTTGGGACAAGCTTGCGTGTCTCGTGGATACTGTAGGTAGGTGGTGAGGTTGTTGTTAGACCTATATGTATACTTGTGTAGGTCTCGTGATTAGTACGCCTTACTTGGGTGGTGTTAACATTCATTTCCTTTGCTCTGTTGGACTGGGAATGAGTATAGTCTAGTGCCAGAACACTACTCTCGCGATGTGCAGCTCGCTTGCACACACACACGAGCGAGCAGGTCGATAGGCCTCACCGATACAGTAACAGTAGCCATAGCCTATCGCTCACATATCAACCAACGCAAGGCGGATTGTCATTGGCCAGGATGCTTGACTCGTGCCTTGTCCCCTTGACTTTGTGCATGCATAGGTAATGCGCAGAACTGGTTTAGTCTAGCTGCCTCTACATACATATGCAAGCGAAACAGCTCCCTTGCCTTGACCGCCACCCAAACAATAGCATCAGTGTCTTTCGCTCTCTCTTTGCTCTTTACCCCCCCAACTGCTGCTCATCATCGCATCACACCATCACATATCTCGTCCCACCTCGCTGTCTACCCTCAGCCTACCTTCCGCCCGCCGATCTGGTCCGGCTCGGCTCGACGCCACTGGCCCGGCCCTCGGCCTCTAAACCTACTAGAGGGTTCCCAACACACCCCCTCACTCACCTACACTCCAGTATCAACACCACGGCAATTGCACCCCATCGGAGCGCTAGCCGTCTCCCAATCTCGCCGCCTAGACCCCCCTCTCCTGAGTCAAGTGGCGCCGACGAGAGAGGAAGAGAGAACGAGAGAGACTTCGCCTTCACACCGGTGCTGCTGCTCTGCCCTGCATTGCATCGCTCCCACGGACTCGGAGCACGTACCACGATCTGGCTGTCTGAGGCTCTGCTGGAGAAAGAGTTGGTTATCGAGCGAGACGAGTGTGAGAGAGACGAAGACAGAGAGAGGAGAGAAGAGACGGCTATACTTATACCACCCCATACCCGCCGGGACTGGATCACTCTGGACATCACCGCCGACCTCATCATCGCCTCCCTGTGATCTCACCGCATAATACCCCTCCTCACGACCGAGCGACACCTCCAACCCGCCAACCCTCACACCACAGCAAACATGGCCTCTCCAGCTACTCAGTCGCTGAAGTGCGTTGTCACCGGTGACGGTGCTGTCGGCAAGACATGTCTGCTCATCTCCTACACCACCAACGCCTTCCCGGGCGAGTACATCCCGACCGTCTTCGACAACTACTCGGCGAGTGTCATGGTCGACAACAAGCCCATCAGCTTGGGACTCTGGGACACCGCCGGTCAGGAGGACTACGACCGTTTGCGCCCGCTCAGCTACCCTCAAACCGACGTCTTCCTCATTTGCTTCAGCATTGTTTCGCCGTCGAGTTTCGACAACGTCAAGGCCAAGGTGAGATTGCCCTGGAGATGGAACAATACACGCAACGCGATTGAGGACAAACGCCTTGTGGCATATGAGACACAGTTTACTGACGATAATCCTTCCTACAGTGGTACCCCGAAATAGAGCACCACGCGCCCGGCGTGCCGATCATCCTCGTCGGCACCAAGCTCGATTTGCGCGACGACCCAGAGGTCAAGGAGCAACTGCGCCAGCGCAAGATGCAGCCCATACAGTATGAGCAAGCAGTGCAAGTCGCCAAGGAGATCAAAGCCGTCAAGTACCTCGAGTGCTCCGCCCTGACGCAGAGAAATCTCAAGAGCGTCTTCGACGAGGCGATCAAGTGAGTTTTCTCGCCCCCAAACACCCCTTTTCTTCCATCAATCAAGTGGCAACCCCGGCTAACCATACCTCTTTTCTTCTTTCCCCAACAGAGCCGTAATAAGCCCCCGACCCCCGACCAAGCCCAAGAGGAGCAAGTGCGCCATTCTTTAAACAATACCCCCTTTACATCCAAGAAAGAAAGAATTGAAATGCCACACCTGCCTCCCAAGAACTCCGAAGAAATCATCTCTCTCTCAAAGAAACTCGATCTTTTCAAAAGAAATACCCAAACTCCCCAATCGCTCACCTGTCTCCTCTTTTTTTTCCCCGCGAAATTCCCTCCAAATAAACCTCTTTTAATAGCATTATCAAGAACCGACCAAGACTCGTCATCACTAAGGCGAGAGGAATTCCTAGACTACTCCACTCTTTTCTATCGAGCTCACGCTCGCGAACCACTGGGACAGCAACAAGATTGAACAAAGTGGGCCTGTGTTCAGAAAAAAGCGAAGCAAGCAAGTACAAGAAGTGCCATAGCCCGAAAGCACAGGCAGCAATGACCTTCCAATGCTGACGTTTGGGTTTTTTGTTCTTGTTTTCCGTTCTCATCATTAAATAGAGGGGAGTTGCACGCGGGCGCCCGAACGCAACTGATTTTTCTTGATTTTTTTTGCCGATACTTGAATGTATTCAAAGCGGTTTTGAGATGTGTGTGTTTTTTAATCTTGCACTGCTGTCTTGACCTTGTTGCTTGACATTTTTCATTGGGAGACAGTGGAAGATGATTTTGAAGAGAGATGAATGTCATGCCATACACAAAACAAATAACCTACGTTGGGAAATGGGTCAGTTTGGGGTTGGAGGAGTTGTAGCAGAATCTTTGCTGATGTCTTTTTTCACGATTGGAATGTTGTTATGGCAGGGCCGTCAAGGGTTCGGTTTGCCTTGCTGTCGATTCTTTTGTGCTTTTGTTGTAGTCTTTTCCTGTTTATCGACTATCTTCCCATGACTCGGGCTAGATCTCGTCGTTCATGGAGGAGTGAGGGAGATGGAGGTGAAAGGAGAAATACAACGGATGATGGAAGAAGAGAGCAACATCCAAGGAAAGTCAGATCCAACAAAGACGGAAGAACGAAGTCTCACTCGTCTTCCAGCCTCGCAACCTCCCGAGCTCGTTTCAACAGCGTGGTAGGTGTGGTTGGTCGAAGTGGTAAGCGATCTATTGATTGGCGGTGCCGGTGGTGTCGCGGCTTTCGAGCTCTGTGACGACGGCGATGGGGACGTGAAATTCATCCCCGACATGGGATCCATGGGCGGCAGCTTGAGTACGACGGGCATGGCTGGCGATGGCGTATCTAGGAGGCCGCGGCCTTCGCCTCCAAGTGCTTCACGGTAAGTCGTTTGCGGTTTGGGTTTCAAGACGCGGTCGTGGGCGACTTCGCGTGTTGTGATGGGAAGGAGAGTCGTGAAGGGACATGTTGTTGCGTTGGAGTACTGGCGAATGAGGAGTGGAGCATCTAGCGTGGGGTGTATGGTCTTCAGACCTACGGAGGTGGAGTTCGGGAGGCAGATGGTTGTGTTGGGGTAGGAAAAAACCGATCCGGGGCTTTTGTTCTGCGGAAGCGGCAGCTCAATAGGAGGCACTTGTTCTGTGGTGTTGCTTTCTGTGACGTTGAATATATTGACGAACTGTCCAACACTTGGCACGCCGTCGACAACAACGTAAACCACATATGGGCCTGGCGGAGTGAAATTCATATTCCTGGGCATCGAGGCCGTCACAATTTATCCAGAGCTACCGGCACTGAAGCCGACGGTGTCAAGATATACCAGGCGATGGCCCATGTGCAGCGAATGAGTGACGAAGCCGCCGTGGCACAAAGCGACTTTCAAGCCTGTGGCATTCTGGGGGCAGTTGAAGCTGATGACCAGATCAGACTGAGCAGACAGATCAAGCTTCGAAAGTAGGACATCGGTAGGTCAGGAATTGGCCTTTTAACCCGATAGATATGGGGTTGCGTATTTCTCGACCCGAAACTCCGTGACGTCCGAGGTGGTAGGAGAGCCGTAGTCAATGCCGTGGCCGAGGAATGGCTCATCCGAACCATTGCCTGGGTCAGGCTGTCATCGCGTGTTAGGTGATGAAGAAGAAAGTACGTAGTGAGCTCGAACGATGACATAGGAACGAGCTTACTGGAATGCAGTGCTGAGTACCATTGCTGCAATATCCCTCAGTGGTGCAGCAGGTACTGTACTTGCAGGAAGTGTCTTCGAAATCGGGACCACAGCGTCCGTCCGGGCGTTAATTCACACCAGGTTTGAGGAGCTGGCGGCCTACGATATCATTGCGTGGCCCCCAGCTTTTCTCACAGCTATGTGGCGTCAATCAAGCTGCTGTTGGTGAAGATGACCATGAGCTGACGAATTGTCTTGAAGGCACGTTTGACCGCGCAGACAGCCTTGGTGTGGCTTTGGGGGTTTATAATTGCAAGTCAGTTGAACAAAGTCGAGTGTTAGCGAGCGGAAAATCACAATTGCAGACAGCGCAGGCGTATAAAGCATTTTGGCGGAGCCGAGAACAAGTGAGGCATTGATGAACGACGGCTCTATTGTTTGCCGCAAAGATTTCATGATGAGTGTGAGACGAGCGTACGCTAGTAGCATTGTGAGGAGGAACAAGATATGCATGGGCGTACAGTCAATCAGGATAGCATGCTGATGCTTTACCGAGACCATCATTGAGGTTGTGCAGCGGTCTGCAGGTAGCATCCTGGGGCCCGAGGCCATGGTATCAATATAGGCGCTCATAATGGATGCACGACCTAGAGTGTCGGCGGGTATACCATTTCTCAAAGGCCTCTAGTGAGCGTGCGGACCGGAACAATACCAATATACGAGTATCGGCTACACGGTGATGGCCCGAGTTTGTAGTGAGGATCTTCCAGTACACAGGTGATGCTTGTCTTCAAGTCGTGAGGTTGAACAATCCGAGGCCGTATCCGACGGGCCGACGACTGGAATATCCGAATTGCCTGACTTTGACATGGCAAACAATTGGTTGTGGATGAGGACTCAGGCCGATGTGACAGGAATGTTTGTCTTCTCTCCAGCCAGAACCCTTGGAAGCCAAGAGTGAAGTGAAGCCAGGAAGCCAGGGCACGGTCGATCGTCGGCGTCCGGAACAACTTGATCGAGTTTCGCCGATGCCAAGCAAGCCCGCACACTTTCTCGCTCGACGTTCGACTTTGACACTTCTCGCGCAAGCTACGACGACAGCAGCCTGACAATCGACAACCGACAAGATGAGAGGACCCGGAAAGCACCAAAAGCGTCTGTCAGCGCCCAGCCACTGGCTGCTCGACAAGCTCAGCGGCAGCTATGCGCCCAAGGCCTCCCCTGGTCCGCACAAGCTGCGCGACTGCATGCCGCTGATTGTCTTCATCCGCAACCGGTACGAAAAAGAGAATACCCTGTGGAGGATTGAAGGAGGACTGCGACGGGATTGAGAGCGACGCGGTCGCGAGAGCACAAGAGCCAGAACATGAAAGCTGACGGAAATTTTCTCACAGTCTGAAGTACGCCCTCAACGGTCGCGAGATGAAGGCCATTGTCATGCAGCGCCTCATCAAGGTCGATGGCAAGGTCCGCACTGACCCCACCTACCCTGCCGGCTTCATGGATGTTATCACCATCGAGAAGACTGGCGAGCACTTCCGCCTTGTCTACGACACCAAGGGCCGTTTCACCGTCCACCGCATCACTGGCGAGGAGGCCGAGTACAAGCTCGGCAAGGTCAAGAGGGTGCAGTTGGGCAAGGGCGGCATCCCATTCTTGGTTACGCATGACGCACGCACGTAAGTGATTGCGCGTCTATCAGACGTTGGACCAATGTTTGGCGATATTTGTATACTGATACGCTGTGTAGTATCCGTTTCCCCGACCCCGCTATCAAGGTCAACGACACCGTCAAGATCGACCTGACCACCGGTATGTTGGAGAAGATTGCGCTTCAGCATTGCGAACAACACACTGACAACTTCTACAGGCAAGATCCAGGACTTCATCCGTTTCGACACTGGTGTCATCGCCATGGCCACTGGTGGTCGTAACATGGGTCGTGTTGGTGTCATCACCCACCGTGAGCGTCACGATGGTGGCTTCAACATCGTCCACATCAAGGACGCCATTGACAACGAGTTCGCCACCCGTGAGAGCAACGTCTTCGTCATCGGCCAGGAGAAGCCCTGGATCTCCCTCCCCAAGGGCAAGGGTGTCAAGCTCTCCATCGCCGAGGAGCGTGACCGCCGCCGCGCTTACGCTCTTGCTGGCCAGTAGATTTTCTGTTGACAGCAAGGCGTTTGGTGGTCTTGGGATGGTAAGATCAGTCTGAAAGAGGCTGCGAAAAGCACCTCCGCGGTTGCATGACAAGACTTGGAGTTTAGTACCCTAGTCGTGAAATCGCAGGCTACGCCGCAGCCAAAGACAATGAGTCTGTAAAAGCAATGAACAAGTCCAGCTGCAATGATACCCACTTTACCTTTATCCATCTTGATTTTCCATGTTTCTTGTGAAGTGACATAGCAACTCGGCTTGCAGATCTTGGGGCGGTCTAGAACTCTGCTCTAGGTCTTACATGATTGCGCGGTCGGTCTTTGAACCTCGGGTTCCTCTTCTCGTGGGTAGATAGACTTGCGATGTGAATTGAATAGTTTGGTGGAATCTCGTTAGGCAAATATGAAGCGTAGTCAATCCTGCGTTGATTACAAATAGCCCACAGGATCGCATTCGACACGATTGCTTGAAATAAATCTTCCTACACACGATAGAAATCTGGTAATTTATTTCTTCTAGACTGCCGTGGAAGTTCCTCAAAGATTGAACTTATATGCTGCTGATATAATTCCGCCTATACTAATCGAACAGGAAACTAGATACGCATAAGCATGTCTAGAAGGCTAGCTATATTGGTTCCTAATGCTATTGTAGGATAGCTGACCCGGCGCTACTAAGCGCTATTATGAATGAAGTTTTCATTCAAATTAAGGATTAAAAGTAAGGATGTTAGTGTAACATACTATGTCGAATGCGTGTTATAAGTGAGGTGTGTATTCTAGATAGATAGGTAGAGACATCGGTTCGTTTAGTCCGGATAGCTGCTGGTATACTGCTTCTTGCTGACTCACACCATCTATATAAAGTTGACATCTCGCACACATACCATCAATCATCCCTATTAGTGTAGTGGCTATCATACTCCGTTTTCAAATTGTACATTCAAACAATGAATGACAATTGATCCGGGGAGACCGGGGTTCAATTCCCCGATAGGGAACTATTCTTTTGAGCCTATGGGCGTCCATCTTGGTTGAGAATTGACGGAGATATTAGGCAGTCACTTGAGGTAGGTTCGTAGTGGATTCTAAAAACTGTTATCTTTGTCACATCAGCCGCTTTGTCCTGTACACCCGCTAGCCTGTGTGAACCAGTTTCTCCTTGCGCATCTTTTGGGCCTATCGGCGTTAGATTTGGTTGGGGATTGACGGGGAAACGATCGGAAACAGCAGAAGCATACTGACTGAACTTTTCTCCTTTACTGGACTTTTGGTTCCGTCTTTTTGGACTTCAGACGATTTGGGTCACGTGATGATTCAGTAGGAAAGCATCCATACCTTACGGGCTAACCTACTGCTTGCCTTCGGGGCCACATTTTCCCCCGGAGAGGCACACAGTATCCATCCTTTCTTTGGGCCAATAGACCATTCGTCGCATGCTTTTACCGACGTAGAGAGAGAGGGATCCGCAGGAAATGCAAATGTAGGGTAAGGGTTGGGGTACTTGGACCTTTCGACATTCGATGTTTCGTTCCATTTTGTGTTAGGACATCACATCGCTAGTCTTAGCAGTACTCCTGTTACGTTGGGATCATAGCAGAATGTATTCTTAATTCGCAGGCGTGTAGCACTGTGTAGGCATTACGGAGGGTTGATTATAGAAAGAGAAAACACAACGAAGTTTACACTCCAGCTACGATGCGATCTGGGGACGGAGGCACTAAGGAAGATGCCCTAAAAAAGATGCCCTACTCCCGTTGTACTTCACCATGCTCGACTACATGTACTTTATTTGCAACGGAGCCCCCTACACGCTTCTACTTTGTCAGACCATAATACTCTCTCACCATCTTGTGATGCGCTCGCCGGAGTACCGCCGGATCCGAGGCCTCAAATGCCATACTCCAGATCGCCTGTGCCTCGTCACCTTCAGTCATCCTGGAGGACTCAAGGCCTGGAAGAGTCAGTCGAGCTTTGCCTCCAGTATTCACTGCACTCACCAATATGCTGCGCCTGCACAGGGTACGAGGCATAGCGCGTCAGTCCGGTCTCTTGCGCAAGCTGGTCGAGTAGCAGGTCTATCTGTCCCTTCCTCTGCTCTTCCAGAAATTCGAGGAGCAAGGGAACCTGTGTTCGCGGGAACACCATTGCTTGCGAACAACAGCCAAATGGCTCATCGAACACTCCCGGTCGCGGCGGTAGCAGTGACGCCTTGCCAGATTGGAAGAACAGGATCACCAGCGCCGGGTTCAGTACCATGACCACCACCGCAACGGTTTCGAGGTCAATATATGTGCGAGCGAAATGCCACTTTCGACGTGCGAGTAAGGCCGGCAACGCGATACCGAGCGCGATTCCAAGGATGATCCAAGCCTCATGGTTGGCACCAATGTCATGGCTCGCCCAGCCCGTGGAGCGCTCCTGGTTGAACAGGCGGACAAACAGCCATGGACTTTCTTCATCGCCCACAGCCGGAATCTGCGACAAGCTTTGAAGTGTCCTCACCATCCACCCATCCGCCAGCAATATATCATCCTCGAACATCCCGATAAAAGGAGCCCCCGTATTGTAGCACCGTCGCAACGCGTGCATGTAGTCGTATACGCCTTTTTCTGCATACGCGCCCGTCTCTTTCAGAAGCCGGAGACGCTCCTTCTCCGAGTCCGTCGCATTGTAGGTGTGTAGGTCGTCGACAGCTTGATGAAGCCAGTCTTGTTGCCAGCTGGGGTGTACATTCGGGTCGGTCTCCGCGATCAACACGGCAACATGCAAGTCGGCTCGTTCTTCGGCAGTGAGTCCTTCCAGCAGACTGCCAACTGTAATCTTTTTCCATCATGCTCAGCGGCTGGTCAATATCAGCGGATGGGAATGCATACCTCAAGGTACTGTGCACGCTCTCTCCGCACCGAGCTCAACGAGACACAGAGACTCGCATTGGCGTCGCTTTTAGATTGAATAATCTGCGATTCCGTGCCACTGAAGGATTCAATGTAACGCTTGACTTCGCTCTTGCGGTATTGCGAGTACCGCTGCTCGTACGCTCGCGCTTTGTCGAAGAAAGCGCTCCCGGGATCGCGGTAAAAATGTGAATGAGCATACCAGAAAGCGCAAGCGATCCAAAGCAAGCATGCAAAGGCTTTCAGCACAAGACTGCGCATTTCAGAACTGTTTGGGGCCGACTTTATATTGGAGCTGGCGCAGAATCCAGAAGACTAAGGTTTTGGTCATGACTGCAAAGGAAGGAAGTGGACGCCAGGCACCTGGAAGGAGCAGATCAATTGTCCAAGGTCCTTGGGCTCTCGCGTAGCTTTAGCTAGTGCTAGCCTGCGGCCTTGATCCTTACATGTGGATGTGAGTACTCCTCGATCCTACGAAAGGCAAAACTAGCGTCCCAGGACATCGAGTTGTTACGAGAAGGTTTCCTGAGTTAAGGCAACATTTTGAACATGGGCCCGTGTGGTCCGGTTCGAACTTCGAACACATGGAAGATCCACATTGCGCAGCTGCATGACTGATCGACCCAAAAGCAACCAGGATGTTGATCAAAATTCGATGGGACTCTCTAAGCTATACCAAGTCCTGATCTCGCAGCTTCCGCAGGAACTTCGTCCTTCTCCTCATCGCATCCTCACCATTCACGTCGTCTTCGATCAGATCCTCGTTGGCCTTCCAATACAATCGTTCGTCAGGGCCAACGTCTTGGTCGCAAAACTCCTCGAATCCCATATTCGATTCACCGAGATTGGCGCAGAACGAGTATGCTGCGTGCCATGGCATGCGCACTTTGTTGTATCGCGTGACGGTATCATCAGCATTCTTTCTGTCTGAATGGGCAGGCTGGGAGGCCGTCTGTCGACTGCCTTCCCCATCGCCGTCGCCGTCGTCGTCAACATCGCTGTCTTCTGGCTCATCCTTCGCCACACACAAGACAGTATGATCTTCGACACCTTGCTCGTCAAGCACAAGGAAAAAGCTGACATGGGCTTGCGGGCTGGCAATGCTGTCAAGTTCTTGAGCCGCGAAAGCTTCGACGTCTTCGATGCTAGCACCAGACCAAGCATTGTGGAATGTTTCGGCCGTAACTTTCCCGGGCACTGCCACAGGGATTGAGACTGGTTCTTCTGATGTTTTTACCCATTCATCGATAACTCTGTTCGTTTGTAAGTGAAAGGTGTCGCCAGATCCGTTTTCCCAATCGCGAAGATAGCCAAGCATTTCGTTGATCACTTTGGTGTCTGCGCTCGCAGCGGTGACGAACATCCGGAAGTCGGCCATTGCGGTGTGCTTGCTGATTTGTGCGGTAGTACTTTGATGCAAGAATCGTGCGGCAGAGTCCATTCAAAGAGCAGGGGGTGCACTTATATTTCTAGTGCGGATGATCCCTGATCCTCTCTTCGTTAAGAGGCCAATCACTAGACAAGAACTGAGTTTGACCGTGCGCCATGCTCGTAATATAAGCCAATCATGATGTTGGACAGGGTCTTTAGGTCTACGTAAGTAGTAGTGGATCGGCTTCAACGGCCGTGGCTGTGAGGCACGGTGTATTGTACCAAGAACTGTGTTTAATTTACGTACATACATACGATGTCAATAATGTCCACGAGGAAATACTCAAAAGAGGTCTCTGGATCCGTTTCATCGAATGACATCAATTTCGATCGAACCGGGATAGATTACGCACTCAGATGATCACTGAACCTTTATCATTATGAGTTATGAGACAACAGTGCGACATTGTAGCGATTTTCCCTTAGCTACGCTCTGATAGCTTTGTTGAGTCGGCTTTGCTTGTTTACTTACCATCATAAACCTACCTCAGCTACAGCGAACAGCCTCGAGTCGTCCTCTAGATGACGGATGTTCAAGGAGACTCCCTGGAACGAGTGCACGAGATAGCACGGACAAGCTACTCCGTCATCAACAAGTATTTTCACGCCAATGGATTCGTTGTAGTCAAGCACGTCGTAGCGACCCCTTCAGCGAAAGATCTTTGGCGAACAGAGGTCAACGCCCTCACAAATCTTGGAGTCCATGTGAGATCAACTCGGACGATATCGAGAAAGGCTATGCTGACCATCCAGCCACATGTTGCTACAATGATATCGTCGCATGAGCCTTCACTTTCCATAACGCTACGTTACGAGACTGGTCGGAGTCTGAACAACTTCGTGGATAGAGATCTGGTGTCGATCGTTCCGTTGCAATCATGCGACCAGATCTTCCTGCAAATGGCCGGGGCTCTCTCTTTCATCCATGATCGACGAATGATACACGACGACGTCAAACCAGAAAACATCATGTGGTCGCCGGACGACTGCCGCGCTGTGCTTGTAGACTTCGGAGCCGCTCTCTTCGATTCGGAGTACACGGAATCAGGCACACCCCCATACGCCGCACCCGAGTACCTTGCAAGGATCAAGACATGCGAAAGTGATATCTGGGCTTGTGGTATCACACTGGCATTCGTCTTTGGATACTTTCCTCTGCCTTCGGGTGACTGGCTTCTTCCGAATGCGCTCTTACCCGACACGAAAGACCGGAAAGACATGGATGAGTGGCTATCTTTCATCGGTTTTATCACCAAGGATGTGATCGACCGAGATGAACCTTTGCTTGGGCAAATGCTTAAACTGTGTCCTGATACACGCGTAACCAGCAAAGAGCTTGTTAAGAAGCTGTCTGAGCGGATGCTGTCACTGCTTGAGTAGATGATGACAAGCCGTGTGCACTTGTTGTCAACGAACCGTTGGCACCGGCAGTAATGGAGTAGCTTCACAGAAGCTCTCGCATACAAAATCCGCATCACATCGGACGTGAAAGCAGTACTCAACGTGTTGTACCATGAAGTACTCAACCCGTTCTTGGTCGCTATATTCGATCTCGCTTTCGTTCAAACGAACCCGTCAGAAATCGTCCTGTCTCACTGTCGCTCACACAACAGCGAAAGATTTGACCGCAGCTTCTCAACTGGATACTCGAGGGTTTGATATCGAACTCAATTCTTAAGCAGAAACGGCAACACAGCTTCGACAAAAGCAGCAGGACTCTCTTCGGCCAAATAATGCGCCGCACCCTTGACTACTCCTTGCTCAACCATTTCCGTCTGCGTCACCTCGAGCGCCATATCGTGGGCTTCTTCCAAATGCCTGCTGAACTCTCCACTGAGAACCATAGTAGGCACCTGGCATTTCCCTCGCGCATCAATCCATTCCCGGTTCTCCTCAGCATCCTTCTCGAACGCCCTGTACACTCCAAAAGCACACCGCATGGCACCAGGCTCAGCATACGCCGCAGCGTAAAAATCGATGTCAACCTCGCTGAAAGCCGCAAGATTGTATGTAATCTTGTTCAAGAAGTGGCTGACATACACACGCTCCCGTCCCGCTACCAAGGCTTCCGGCAGATCAGACACGGAATGGAAGATGAAGTGGAATTGCTGCACCGCATGATCGGTCCTGTCGCGATGATACGTGGAAGTCCCGGGGAGGGGACACTCGCCCCAACACACGCTCCTCACACGGGTTGGGTATCTGCTCGCGAGTGTGAATGCGATCATACCGCCAAGGTCATGGCCGATGACATGGACCGGCTCGGTGATGTCGAGCTTGTCCAGCAGTGCGACCATGTCGGCTGCGATGGTGGTCTTGCGGAAATCGGTGTGGTTTTTCGAGGATCGCCCTGCACCGCGGTAGTCGGGTGCAATGCAGCGGAAACCTTGTTCGGCCAGTGATGGTAGGACATGGCGAAACTGGTATGAGGTTTGAGGGAAGCCGTGGATTAGGAGTATTGTTGCTTTTGGCGAAGTATTGTTTGGGGAGGGTAAGTGGTCCGCAAAGGCGACTCGGACAGGCTCTGCGTCAATGCCTTCAAGATCCACAGCACGATATGTTGGAGCCATTGTGAAGTATTCGGCGGCTATAAGGAAGTCGTTATGACTTGTCGTGGAAGTCGGGCTTGTGATCAGAAAAGAAAGAGACGGCCGTGAGATGTTATAGACCTACTGTACCCATCAAAATGTCCTATTACACACATTCAGCGTCACTGTGCTTTGATGTATTTGCGGTATGACGCTGATGATTGTTAATCCCAGCGTCCTTCGCCAAGGAATGACGCTGAAGATACAGCATGCGACAACAGCGCAGCTGCTCCCGGGGTTCGCTCATTTCGATCGTGAATGCAGTCGGACATTGGGATCAAAGTTGCAGCAGCGATGATGTTGATGGCGACACGTGATAGTGCGTTGAAGGGAGGAGGAAGGGGTGTCTGCGGCGCAGAGAGTGGACATGCGTGGGCTTGGCGCCAAGTACGAATGCTCCGGAATTATACTCATGGTACCCGGTGTCGACTTATTGCTCTCTCCTTACATATGATACTGGCAGTTACATAGCCGCCGGACAGGAAGGAAAGGATCCCAAGCCCGACCTGTGGCTCAACGATATCGCTAAGGTCAACTGACCTGCCAACAATGTGAAGACTCTAGTGATCAGCCCGACGCCCGAGTCGGAAGCTTTCCTAACATCGTCAGCACTAGGACGAGGTTGTGCTCACCACTATCCGCGTGCCAAATGCACCTCAGCTCCTCGCAAGCAACCACTACTCTCTTGCAAGCTTAATACTCTCCTACACCTGAGAGTTGAGCCAAGAGCGGAGAGGCCCTCCGTTGATCTTCGATCGACAAGAGTTGTTCTTACAGCCGTGTTTTCGAACTTTCAACCAGTGTAAGTTTCTTGCATCGTTGAGTCTTTTCGTATGACTGCGTTTGTTAGCTGTCAGTTGATGACACCGACAAATCGTGCTGGAAGTGTTGATGACAATTGTCGCTTCTCCATCGATGCGAACGCAGGACAAGACGGCAAATGGAGGGGAAGCCGGAACCGTTTCGCCGAAAGCCTCGGGATGTCGACTGATGGCAAGAGTAGTAACACTACCTGGACATGACTTCTGCAGGAATGAAGGATGAGAACCTCGGCCGCCTTGTTGTCGATCTTGGGGCTGAGAAGTCAAACAGCAGAAGTTCCTCGTGTTCCTGCGCGGTAGCGAGATTCATGCTTTTGTCCTGGAACTCAAATCGCGCCTCGCTGAAGACATAACATAATACCGCTGCGCCCATCTCCAGCGATGTCGTCCATCAGATCATTCTGAACGTTGCTTTTGCCGCTGGCAAACCGATTGCTGCCATGAGGACTGACATCATCTACAGCCTGCTTTGTCTTGCTTTCACTTCTCATGCTTCGCCAGTAGTCGATGCCCGCGCCGCCAACCCGACAGTCAGCCTGGCTTCAGGAGTGGTCGTCGGCACAGCGACAAGAGTTTCGAATCAACCATCAGTTACAGGATTAGCAAGTGCTTACCTTGGCATTCCATTTGCCAGCAGTCCGCCCTTGCGATTTGCACCACCAACAGCCCCGAGCCCGTGGAAGGAGCCTCTTGTTGCCCAGAAACTGCCTCCAGCATGTCTGCAAGCGTTCGGGACCGGTGCCACTGCTGCCGAGACTGAGCTCTACTTCAATACTCCTCCGCCGCCAGCAGGGGAGAGTGAGGACTGTCTGTATCTGAACGTCTATGCGCCTCCCGATGCAAGCCCGTCCAACTTGAAACCTGTGATGTTCTGGATCTATGGCGTGAGTGCTGCAGCTCATCGAAGGGTGAACAACAAGCTGACGAGCACAGGGAAATCTTGTCTTTGGCACTGCTTCCTTGGGCATTTACAACGGCTCCAGCCTCGCGGTGAACGAGGATGTTGTGGTAGTAACCATAAACTACCGCACTAACAGTAAGCGAGCGAATCACCAGTGCTCGTCAGTCAACGTCTAACTTATATCGATTGCAGTCTTCGGCTTCTCGAACTCACCTGAAATTCCATTTGGCCAGCAGAACAGCGGTCTGCTGGATCAACGCTTTGCCCTGCAGTGGGCTCGATCCAACATCAAATCCTTCGGAGGAGATCCAGACAAGATCACCATCTTCGGTGAGAGCGCAGGAGGAGAATCTGTCAAACAGCTTCTCGCGAATCCACCTTCTCCACTACCCTTCCGTGGCGCAATCATGGAGTCTCAGCAGACAAGTCTGGTGGCAGATGGTAAACTCAACTACGAGAAAGTCCTGAGCCACTTTGGCTGTTCTACCTTGGAATGCATCCGTGGCGTCTCCGGCACCGACATCCAAGCCTACGTGAACAGCGCAGGTCTGACTGCGGGTTTCCCACCTGTCGAAGGAGATGGAACATACACCAGCAACGTGTTGCCTTCAATACTGTCAGGAAAGTTTGCAAATGTTCCTGTGATGGCCGGCACAAATCTGGACGAATTCCGCGTCTTCCTTCAGCTTCTCGGTTTAGGCAGTGATGCCGACCTTGCTGAAAGCGTCTCATCCATCACGGGTTTCAATATTTCGGCTATCGAGCCCGCTCTGCTGAAGAAGTATTCCGCGGAGATAACTAAAGACTCCAATGCAATCCTCAGCCGGTAAGTCAAACAAGACACCCTGCCTAACCTACCTGAACAGCACGGACAGGCAGTGGACTGCAAAGATAGGCACTAACCCAGCAACAGCGTTCTTACCGATCTCGCCTTCACATGCACAACCCAATCGTTAGCATCAGCGATTCAAGCCGCTGGGAGGCAGAGCGTCTGGCGTTACCGCTACGACGGCTCATTCCCCAACCTTCAGCTCTTCCCAAACGCAGGGGCGTTCCACTCGATTGAGATCCCTTCGGTCTTTGGTACCTATCCTGAGGCCGGCGCCACATCTGATCAGATCAAATTGAGCAAGTACATGCAAGGCGCCTGGGCCGAATTTGCGAAGAACCCCAGTAGCGGTCCAGGTTGGCCGAAGCTTGGTTCCGCCGCCGGTGTCGAGCTGGGGTTGTTGGGGGGGAAAGCTGTTCCTGGTGGTGAGCAGACGGTGCCACTTCTCACCGCCGATTACCCATGCGTGCTGTACGATCCGATCCTCATCGCTTCGAACAGTGCGTATTGAGCCAGCACGGATCAACAGTAAAGACATCTGAGGTCTCGGAGAAATTTGTCAATTTAGATCCAGAGATGGCACTTATGTTGCCTTTGATAGCGATCTACTATTGAAACTTTTCACACTGTGTCAAACGCTCTGCAACTTCTCCTTGAACCACCCGACGAGATGCTTGGACGTAGGATGGCTCCACGTCAACGTCGGCGGAACCTTTACGTGAAGACTCGACTGGAGCTGTTTCCTCAAAGCGACGGTCATGACACTGTCAAGTCCAAGGTCCGACAAAGCCGCATGAGGCTCTACATCATCCACGCCGTCCAACATCAGAACATTGGCAACACAAGTGCGCACTTTCTCAAGCAAGTACTCGTCAAGTTCAGGGCTCTGCGTTGGCACGTCATCCTTTTCCCACG
>Ga0265780_10001749_pt1 | contig 30110 bp, 31 predicted proteins | sample P1T30metagenome_FD_192432 | JGI IMG/M metagenome (GOLD analysis project Ga0265780, IMG submission 192432) | Plant litter microbial communities from East Loma Ridge, Irvine, California - P1 T30 | ecosystem: Environmental > Terrestrial > Plant litter > Unclassified | place: USA: California... | reverse complement strand
CAGGCACCGAAACATGAGGTGTGCCCCGATACCAAGTTGATGGACTCGCTGAAGTCCGATAAGGTATCGCCTTTCGCGGAACTGAAGAGCCTCAAGCCAGAATAAATAGCAGTAACAATTTAGAGATTACGCATCCGGAGACACCGCAAGCGGGTTCTCGGGATGCTGCAAGAACGTGTCAAACGCGTGCAGCAATCGAGTATGGCAGTGTAGTGAGTTGTACAGCAGCGTTAAACATGTCGGTGGTCATTCATCCTGAATGATTTCCGCTGGGATACTCGATGCGCATGGTTTTGCGAGTCGAATGTGTTAGAATTTTAGAACTTATGTTTAGGAGTCATCATGGCAGTTCAGCAGAATAAGAAGTCCCCGTCCAAGCGCGGCATGCATCGTTCGCACGATTTCCTGGTTGCACCGAACCTGGCAGTCGAGCCGACCACCGGCGAGACCCACCTGCGCCACCACATCAGCCCGAACGGTTTCTACCGTGGCCGTAAAGTGCTCAAGACCAAGAACGACGAGTAATCGACGTCTTGCTGTCTTGTTCGAGAAAGCGGTGTTACGTATGTTGAGTGCGTGGCGCCGCTTTTTCTTTCGTATTTCACGTGACACCGGCTGCAAATCTAGCTTGCACACCGTCATTTTCAATTTCGCTGACTCCGCCGTGCAAACCGCAGCGTGCCGAGGCCAGGCCGCCGCCGGCCATCCCTGATGCCGCGGTCCCTCCCGACAAATGACAATTAAAATTTCCATTGACTGCATGGGCGGCGATCACGGCCCCTCAGTTACCATTCCGGCAGCGCTCGCATTCCTCAAGCAAGAACCTGAAGCCGAACTCATCCTGGTCGGCCTGGAAGAGCAGCTGCGTACCGAACTCAAGAAGCACCATGCCGAAGGCAACCCGCGCCTGACGATCCAGCACGCCTCCGAAGTCGTGGCGATGGACGATCCGGTCGAAGTCGCCCTGCGCCGCAAGAAGGACTCGTCGATGCGCGTGGCGATCGAGCAGGTCAAGTCGGGCAATGCCGTCGTCTGCGTGTCCGCCGGGAATACAGGCGCCCTGATGGCGATCTCGCGCTACGTGCTCAAGACCATGGCCGACGTCGACCGTCCGGCGATCTGCTCGATCCTGCCGAACGTCAAGGGCCGCCCGACCTATATGCTGGACCTCGGCGCCAACGTCGACTGCGAGCCGCATCACCTGCACCAGTTCGCCATCATGGGCGCGGTGCTGTTCGAAGCGATGGAGCGCCGCCGCCCCAGCATCGGCCTGCTCAACGTGGGCACCGAGGAAATCAAGGGCAACGAAGTCGTCAAGGCGACCGCGACCCTGCTGCGCGCCGACCATGAGCGCGGCAAGCTGGATTTCCACGGCAACGTCGAGGGCAACGATATCTTCAAGGGCACCGTCGACGTCGTCGTCTGCGACGGTTTCGTCGGCAACGTGACCCTGAAGGCCATCGAGGGCCTGTCGCGTTTCGTCAAGGCGACCTTGATGGAAACCACGCTGTCCAAGCTGGGTGCGCTGATCGCGCGCAAGTCGCTGAAAAAGCTGAACCCGGAAAACTACAATGGCGCCGGCCTGCTGGGCTTGAAAGGCCTGGTCTTCAAAAGCCACGGCGGCGCCAGTGCGTATGCCTACGAGTGGGCTATCCGCCGCGCCTTTGACGCGGCAAAATATAATGTGCAAGATCAACTCTCGGCAATGATTCACGAGTTGATGCCGCAAACTCCTGACCCGGAAGTGCCAGGCTCAACCATTCAGCAGGGCAAGCCATGACTGTGTACAGCAAAATCATCGGGACCGGCAGCTATCTGCCGGCCCAGCGCGTCACCAACGACGAGCTCGCCGCCCGCCTCGCAGCCGCGGGCGTCGACACCTCGGACGAGTGGATCGTGACCCGCAGCGGCATCTCGGCGCGCCACTATGCCGCGGCCAACGAGAACGCATCCGACCTGGCGGTGAAAGCCGGCACCCGCGCCCTGGAAGCAGCCGGCCTGGTGCCCGACGACATCGAACTGATCATCGTCGCCACCTCGACGCCTGACTTCTACGGCAATTTCCCTAGCACGGCCTGCATCGTGCAGAACAAGCTCGGCATCCGCAACAACGGCGCCGCCTTCGACGTGGCCGCCGTCTGCAGCGGTTTCGTGTACGCGATGTCGACCGCCGATGCCTTCATCAAGGCCGGCAATGCGAAAAAAGTGCTGGTGATCGGCACCGAAGTGTTTTCGCGCATCCTCGATTTCAAGGACCGCAGCACCTGCGTGCTGTTCGGCGACGGCGCCGGCGCGGTGGTGATGGCGGCGTCCGAGGAACCCGGCGTGCTGGCGGTCAAGCTGCACGCCGACGGCAGCCACGGCCACATCCTGTGCGGCCCGACCAACCCGAGCAATGCCGCCATCGAAGGCGAGAAATTCCTGTACATGGACGGCCCGGCGGTGTTCAAGCTGGCCGTCTCGGTACTGGAAAAGGTGGCCAACGAAGCGCTGGACCAGGCCGGCCTGCCGGCATCGAGCATCGACTGGCTGATCCCGCACCAGGCCAACCTGCGCATCATGAGCGGCACCGCGAAAAAACTGGGCTTGCCGACCGAGAAGATGGTCGTGACCGTGAACGAACACGGGAATACCTCGGCCGCCTCGATCCCGCTGGCGCTCGACCAGGCCGTGCGCGACGGCCGCATCCGGGCGGGCCATACCATCCTGATGGAAGGCGTGGGCGGCGGCTTCACCTGGGGTGCGGTGCTGGCGCGTATGTAAGCCGGCGCGGCCTCGCTGAATAATAAGAAGGAGTACCTGATATGAGTAAATTCGCATTCCTGTTTACCGGCCAGGGCGCGCAAGCCGTCGGCATGCTGAACGGCTTCGCCGGCAACCCGGTGGTCGAGCAGACCGTGGCGGAAGCCTCGGACGCGCTGGGCCTGGACCTCGGCAAGCTGATCGCCGAAGGCCCGAAGGAAGCGCTGGACCTGACCACCAACACCCAGCCGGTGATGCTGACCGCGGCCGTGGCCGTGTACCGCGCCTGGATCGCCGCCGGCGGTCCGGTGCCGAAGCTCGTCGCCGGCCACAGCCTTGGCGAGTACTCGGCGCTGGTCGCTGCCGGCGTGATCGGCTTCAAGGATGCCGTGCCGCTGGTGCGCTTCCGTGCGCAGTCGATGCAGGACGCGGTGCCTGTGGGGCAGGGCGGCATGGCCGTCATCCTCGGTTTGCCGGCCGATGAGGTCAAAGCCGTCTGCGCCGAGGCGGCCCAGGGTGAGGTGGTCGAAGCCGTCAACTTCAACGAGCCGACCCAGACCGTGATCGCCGGCCACAGCGCCGCCATCGACCGTGCCTGCGAAATCGCCAAGGGCAAGGGCGCCAAGCGCGCCATGAGGCTGGCGGTGTCGGCACCCTTCCACTCGTCGCTGCTCAAACCCGCGTCGGACCGTTTGCGCGACTACATGGCCAAGCTGGATTTCGCCGCGCCGCGGATCGACTTGATCAACAACGTGGACGTGGCTATCCTGAACGATCCGGCCGCGATCAAGGATGCGCTGGTGCGCCAGGCTGCCGGTCCGGTCCGCTGGGTCGAGACGATGCAGAAAATGGCTGCCGAGGGCGTGACCCAGGTCGTCGAATGCGCGCCAAGCAAGACCCTGATCGGCATGGCCAAGCGTATCGACCCGGTGCTGGTCGGCGAAGCGCTGGTCGACCAGGCTTCGCTGGAACGCGTGCTTGCGCTTGTCAAAGGCTGATAACAAATAAAAGAAGGAACAGAATGAACCTGCAAAACCACGTCGCTCTCGTCACCGGCGCCTCGCGCGGCATCGGCAAGGCCATCGCACTCGAACTGGCGCGCCAGGGCGCCAAGGTGGTCGGCACCGCCACCACCGAATCCGGCGCCGAAGCCATTACCGCCTATCTGGCCGAATTCGGCGGCAAGGGCCTGGTCCTGAACGTGACCGACCCGGCCCAGTGCAGCGCCGTCATCGACGACATTACCAAGAGCGTCGGCAGCGTCGGCATCCTGGTCAACAATGCCGGCATCACCCAGGATCAACTGGCGATGCGCATGAAGGACGAGGAATGGGACAGCGTGATCGCGACCAACCTCACCGCCGTCGGCCGCCTGTCGCGCGCCGTCCTGCGCGGCATGATGAAGGCCAAGCAGGGCCGCATCATCAACATCACCTCGGTGGTGGGTTCGAGCGGCAATCCGGGCCAGATGAACTACGCCGCCGCCAAGGCCGGCGTGGCCGGCATGACCCGCGCACTGGCGCGCGAGATCGGCAGCCGCAACATCACCGTGAATTGCGTGGCGCCGGGCTTCATCGACACCGACATGACCAAGGGCCTGGGCGAAGGCCAGCACGAAGCGCTGCTGACCCAGATCCCGCTGGGCCGCCTCGGCCAGCCGGAAGACATCGCCCACGCGGTGGCCTTCCTCGCCGGTCCGCAAGCCGCCTACATCACCGGTACCGAACTGCACGTCAACGGCGGCATGTACATGAATTGACAGACGGGCGAGCGCAGCGTTTCTGTGCTCGCCAATATCATAAAATCTCAGCTTTTAGCAGTAGTTTCAGCCGAATTAGCGTCAGACGCTGAAAATAGTTTTTCAACGCGCAAACCCTGATAAAATGCGCGCACTTTCCGCAACACATACCTAATGGAGCCATAACATGTCGGATATCGAACAACGCGTTAAAAAAATCGTCGCTGAGCAACTGGGTGTTGCAGAAGCAGACATCAAAATCGACTCCTCGTTCGTTGACGATCTCGGCGCAGATTCCCTGGACACCGTTGAACTGGTGATGGCCCTGGAAGACGAATTCGAAATGGAAATCCCGGACGAGCAGGCTGAAAAGATCACGACCGTTCGCCAGGCTATCGAATACGCGCAGGCGCACGTCAAGGCCTGATTGGCCTGAGTTTTAAGGATTTCAGGAGAAACGCTTGAGTTCACGCAACCGTCGTGTCGTTGTTACTGGCCTGGGTTGCATCTCCCCAATCGGCAATACCATTGCCGAGGCGTGGGAAGCAGCACTGGCGGGCAAGTCGGGCATTGCCAATATCACCAAGTTCGACGCTACGCCCTTTTCGACCCGTTTCGCGGGCGAAGTGAAGAACTTCAACGTCGAGGATTACCTGCCGGGCAAGGAAGGCCGTCACATGGATGCATTCATCCATTTCGGGATGGCCGCGGGTATCCAGGCGCTGCAGGATTCGGGACTCGAAGTCACCGAGGAAAATGCTGACCGTATCGGCGTGGTCGTGGGCTCGGGCATCGGCGGTCTGCCGATGATCGAAGACACCAAGGCGGAATACGACAGCCGCGGCCCACGCCGCATTTCGCCGTTCTTCGTGCCGGCCTCGATCATCAATATGATTTCGGGCGACCTGTCGATCAAGTTCGGCCTGCGCGGCCCGAACCTGGCGATCGTCACTGCCTGCACCACCGGTTTGCACTGCATCGGCCAGGCTGCGCGCCTGATCGAATACGGCGACGCCGACGTCATGATCGCCGGCGGCGCCGAATCGACCGTGTCGCCGCTGGGCCTGGGCGGTTTCGCCTCGGCGCGCGCGCTGTCGTCGCGCAACGAAGATCCGTCGACCGCTTCGCGGCCCTGGGACCGCGACCGCGACGGCTTCGTGCTGGGCGAGGGTGCCGGCGTGATGGTGCTCGAAGAGTACGAACACGCCAAGGCGCGCGGCGCCAGGATCTATGCGGAAGTCGTCGGCTTCGGCATGAGCGCGGATGCCAATCACATCACCGCGCCCCTCGAAGACGGCAGTGGTGCTTCGCGCTGCATGGTGTCGGCAATGCAATATGCTGGCATCAACCCGGACCAGGTGCAGTACGTGAATGCGCACGGTACTTCGACCCCGGTCGGCGACGTCGCGGAAGTGAAGGGCATCAAACGCACCTTCGGCGATTATGCGAACAAGTTGATCGTCAACTCCACCAAGTCGATGACCGGCCACCTGCTGGGCGGTGCCGGCGGTCTGGAGTCGGTGTTCACCGTGCTGGCGATCCACAACCAGGTATCGCCACCGACGATCAACATCTTCAACCAGGATCCGGAATGCGACCTGGACTTCTGCGCCAACACCGCGCGGGACTTGAAGATTGATTACGCGGTGAAAAATTCGTTCGGCTTCGGTGGTACTAACGGTACCCTGGTCTTTGCGAAGATCTAAGCAGCGAAACAGAGTCTGAACTAAAAACGCCCGCTCCTGTCAAAGGAGCGGGCGTTTGTTTTTTCTAATCACCTTCCCATCACCATGTCGATTGCGGTTTCCGTCATCGTCGGCCCATCGCGCGCGTACCGGCTGCTGTGCCTGGCGTGGGGCCTGGCGCAGGCCGGGGCAGCCTGCGCCGTCGGCTTGGCTGTGCCCGCGCGTTTCCCCGGTGCACCTTGGCTGGCGCTGCTGCTGGCCTGCACTGCAGCCGGACTGGTACATAGCGCGGTGCGGCGTCCAAAGACGCACCGGATTGATATTTCTGGAACCGGCGACTTACGCGTGACGGTACAACAGGATGTGGGCGGCGCGGGTTCGGTGGCGGCGCTTTCGGCGGCCACGGCTTCAGGCGCCAATGTACCGGTAAACGTGTTGCCCGGCGCCGTCCTGTGGCCGATGCTGGCGGTACTGCGCTACGCGCCTCGGGACGCCGCTGCGGATATGGGCGCGGGTACGACGGCGAGCATGTTGGCGGTCTGGCGCGACAGCGTCGATCCGGCCGCATGGCGCGGACTGGCGGTGGCGCTGACCGTGATCGGGCGCCGCTGCGGTGGCGAAGGTTTCGACAAAATACGATGAACTTATTGCAGCGGGCCAACTCTGAAGCATTGAGAGGCGGCGCTGCGGCAAACAAAGCATGCAAAACGAGGCTTGCTCAGTGACCACCGAACGCGAGTGTGACCAACTGCTGGTTGAGCGCGTCCAGGCGGGCGATCGCCGTGCGTTCGACTTGCTCGTGTCGAAATACCAGCGTCGCCTGATGCGCTTGGTGTCGCGGCTCGTGCACGACCCGGCCGAAGCCGAAGACGTGGTCCAGGAAACCTTTATCAAGGCCTTCCGCGCGCTGCGCCACTTCCGCGGCGATTCCGCGTTCTATACATGGCTGTATCGGATAGGCATCAACACGGCAAAGAATTTTCTGGTTACGCAAGGCAGGCGGGCGCCAACCTCGACCGAGACCGACGCCGAGCGTGCCGAAGGATTTGAAGACGCGGACAGCTTGCGCGACATAAACACCCCGGAATCGGTGCTGGCCAGCAAGCAGATCGCGTACACGGTGAATTCCGCGATGGAGGCGCTGCCGCTCGAGCTGCGAACAGCGATCGTCTTGCGCGAAATCGAAGGATTGAGCTACGAAGAAATCTCCGAAGTGATGGCGTGTCCAATCGGTACGGTGCGCAGCCGGATTTTCCGGGCGCGTGAAGTGATTGCCGAAAAGTTGCGGCCCTTGCTTGATCTGCCTGCCGACAAGCGTCGATGAGGACGCAGGCATGCACAAGTGGCGGACGCGGCTGTACACTCTCATCGTACAGCAGGCATCGCGCGCAACAGGTTTTGGAAGTTCCCGGTAGCGAACGATCGACAGTGATGACCCGGACGTGATGGAACCACGATGGACACCAACAAAAAAAACCGCGAACATATCTCGGCGCTGAGCGACGGCGAGATCCGCGATGCCGACCAGGAACTGGCATTCGCCGCCCTGGACACGCCCGACGGCCGCCAGGCCTGGGGCCTTTACCACCACATCGGCGACATCCTGCGCGCCGAGGGCACCGCCGACCTGTCGCCGGGCTTCGCCGAACGCCTGGCCGCCCGCCTGGCCGCGGAACCCGCACCGGGAAAGCGCAGTGCCAGCACCGACCCTGTCGATCCGATCGATCCGATCGACACGGCGATCGGCAGGGTCGACGGCTCAACCGCCAGCATCTGATCGAACGGAAGGTTCGCGCCGTCGATGCGGTGATACGCGACGGCGTTCATGCCGCGCACGCAAGCGAAGTTGACTTTCGCTTCGCCTCGACCGCGCTGTCCACACGGTGATATCCCTCAGCGGCACCAGCCCCGATTCGTGCCTCCGCGACAATTATGCCTTTTTGTCATACCATTACGATCATTCCCACCTACCCACGTCGAATGATAATATGACAAGCAAAACTGCCAGCACCATCCTGTCAGCCCTCATGTTCGCAGGCGCGGGCACGATGCCGTCCCACGCCGCCGAGGCCGCTGCAGCTGCCGCCGCTCCCGTCGCCCCCGTTGCAACCGCCGCCATCACCGGCCTGCCCGATTTCGCCGACCTGGTCGACAAGGTCGGCCCGGCCGTGGTCAACATCCGCACCACCGAACGCGTGCGCCAGGCCCAGGGCGGCGCCGGCGGCGACGAGGAAATGCAGGAATTCCTGCGCCGCTTCTTCGGCGGCCAGATGGTCCCGCGCGGCCGCCGCGGCGCACCCCAGCAGCCCGACGACGAACAGGTGCAGCGCGGCGTCGGCTCCGGCTTCATCATCTCCGATGACGGCTATGTGCTGACCAATGCCCACGTGGTCGAAGGCGCCGACGAAGTGACGGTCACGCTGACCGACCGCCGCGAATTCAAGGCCAAGGTGCTGGGCGCCGACCGCCGCAGCGACGTCGCCGTGCTGAAAGTGGACGCGCGCAACCTGCCGAGCATGCGCATGGGCGACTCCAACAAGATCCGCGTCGGCGAATGGGTGATCGCGATCGGCTCGCCCTTCAACCTGGAAAACACGGTCACGGCCGGCATCATCTCGGCCAAGTCGCGCGACACCGGCGAATACCTGCCGCTGATCCAGAGCGACGTCGCCGTCAACCCGGGTAACTCTGGCGGTCCCCTGATCAACCTTCGCGGCGAAGTTATCGGCATCAATTCCCAGATCGCGACCCTGTCCGGTGCATACAACGGCATCTCGTTCGCGGTGCCGATCGACGAAGTGCTGCGCGTGACCGACCAGATCAAGAAGACGGGCAAGGTCACCCGTGGCCGCCTGGGCGTGCAGATCAGCGAAGTGACGCGCGACGTCGCCGAATCACTGGGCCTGGGCCGTGCGCGCGGCGCCGAAGTGGCGATGGTGGAGCCGGGCGGTCCTGCGGAAAAGGCCGGGATCAAGGTCGGCGACATCATCCTGAAATTCAACGGCAGGGACATAGAAAAGAGTTCGGACCTGCCGCGCCAGGTCGGCGGTACCGCCGTCGGCAGCCGCGCCAGCGTCACCGTATGGCGCCGCGGTAGCCAGCTCGAACTGCCGGTGAGCATCGTCGAACTGCAGGAAGAGAAAACCCCGGGCGCCAAGCCGACGCCGAAGAAGCCGACGCCGGAGCAGGCGCCGAATGCGCTTGGCCTGCACGTGTCCGACCTCAGCGCGGCCCAGAAGCGCGAGCTGAAGATCGACGCCGGCGTGCTGGTCGAGGTTGCCGAAGGACGCGCGGCCACGGCCGGCATCCAGCAGGGCGACCTGATCCTGCAGATCAATAACGCTGAAGTCAGCAGCGCGGCCCAGTTCAATGGCCTGGTGGCCAAGCTGGATGCGAAGCGGCCGGTAGCGATCCTGGTGCGGCGCGACAATGCCTCGCAATACCTGGTGATCAAGCCGCGCGCGCAATAAGGGCAGGGCGTAGCCGCAGTGACGCAGCAGGGGCCGCATTTCGTATTGTTCTCGCGCAGTTATTGTCATCTGTGCGAGGACATGCTGGCGGCCCTGCACGCTTTCATGGCCCGCGCCGGCCAGCCGTACACTGTCGACGTTATCGATGTCGACGCCGATCCGCAACTAACCGACCAGTTCGATGAGCTGGTACCGGTGCTGTTCGGGGCCGACCTGGCCGGCCCCGAAATCTGTCATTACTTCCTCGACGAGGCGGCGCTGGGCCGCCACCTCGCACAGCAGGGCCAGGGTGGGCACTGATCAAATCGTCCATGAATTAGGGGTAATATGCGCCCATGCTCCGGGGATGAAAGTTTCCTGGAACATGGATAATCCTTAACATGGACAGGATGAACAATGGCTGACCGCCCCGACACCACCCTCGACCCCGACGATTGGGAGGAGTTGCGCGCGCTTGGCCACCGCATCCTGGACGACATGTTCGACCACCTCGAACACATCCGCAGCCGTCCGGTCTGGCAAGACATGCCGGCTGAGGCTCATGCGCAACTGCGCCAGCCCTTGCCACAGGGGCCAGGCGATTTGGCCAGCGCCTACCGCACCCTCGAGCAAGCCGTGATTCCCTATACCGTCGGCAACCCGCATCCCGGCTTCATGGGCTGGGTGCATGGCGCCGGCACACCGGTCGGCATGATCGCCGAAATGATGGCGGGGGCGCTGAACGCCAACGTCGGCGGGCGCAACCAGGCGCCGGTTGAAGTGGAAAAGCAGGTGTCCAGCTGGATGGCGCAACTGTTCGGCTTTCCCGAGGCGGCGCGCGGCATCTTCGTCACCGGTACCTCGATGGCGAATTTCATGGGCGTGCTGGTCGCGCGCACCGCGCTGCTGGGGCAGTGCGTGCGCAGCGCCGGCCTGGCGCCGGCCCAGGGCAAGCTGCGCGCCTACACTTCGCGCGAAGCCCACGGCTGCATCGCCAAGGCGATGGACATGGCCGGCCTCGGTAGCGACGCCTTGCGCCAAATAAAAGTGGATGCCGACGGGCGGCTGGACCTCGCCGACCTGCGCTGGCAAGTGGCCGCCGACCGCGTGGCCGGCCTGCAGCCCTTCCTGATCGTCGCCACGGCCGGTACCGTCAACACCGGCGCGATCGATCCGCTCGACGCGCTGGCCGACTTCGCCGCCACCGAGTCGCTGTGGCTGCACGTGGACGGCGCCTATGCCGCGCTGGGCATGCTGGCCCCTGACGTGGCGCCGCTGCTGCACGGCTTGCAGCGCGCCGATTCGATCGCCTTCGATTTCCACAAGTGGGGACAGGTACCTTACGACGCCGGCTATTTCCTGGCGCGCGACGGCAGCCGCATGCTGGACACCTTCGCCGCCCCGGCCGCCTACCTGCAGCGCGCCGGACGCGGCCTGGCAGCGGGGGAAGCCTGGCCCTGCGACCTCGGCCCCGATCTGTCGCGCGGCTTTCGCGCGCTCAAGACCTGGCTGACCTTCCAGGTGTACGGGGCCGATGCCATCGGCCGCAGCATCTCGGCCAGTTGCGCCCTGGCGCGCCGCCTGGCGGCCCGCATCGAGGCCGAACCCGAACTCGCGCTGGCGGCGCCGGTTGGCCTGAACGTCGTCTGTTTCCGCTACGTCTGCGACGACGCCGAACGCGTGAACCGCGAGATCGTGCTCGCGCTGTACGACGCCGGCGAGGTCGCGCCGTCGTCGACCACGCTGGACGGCCGTTATACGATCCGCGCCGCCATCGTCAACCACCGCACCGGCGCCGCCGACATCGACACCCTGGTCGATGCCGTGCTGGCTGCCGGGCGCCGTCTATCCCATTCACAACCCGCCTGAAAGTCGCCAGCCGCATGATCGATCTCTCCCTCATCGACGCCGCCGTCACGCCGTTTTCTCCGCTGATCGGCGCCGCCACCCTGATGCGCAGCGCCTTCCGCAACCAGGATTTGCGTCCGATCGGCGAGATGCTGCTGGCGCGCGCCCAGGCCAACCCCGGCGACGCCAACGCCTGGCTCGACGCCAGTTTCGTGGTGCAACTGCTGGGGCAGCGCGAAGCGGGGCTGGACGTGCAGCGCCAGGCGCTCGCCACCAGGATGGTGTACGGCTTGCCGGCGCCGGCGCAAGAGCCCACCTTGAAACTGCTGGTGCTGATGGGGCCTGGCGACTTCATGGCCAATACGCCAATCGAATTCCTGCTCGAGACCTCGGACATCGCCGCCACCGTGCAATACCTGACCCTGGATTTGCCGCTGCCGGAACAGGTGCCCGACCACGATGTGCTGTTCGTGGCGATCGCGCAATCCGACGCCAACGTGGCCCTGTTGCAGGACGTGATGCAGATGCTGGCCGGGTGGCCGCGTCCGGTCATCAACCGGCCCGAGCAGATTGCCCACCTGTCGCGCGATGGCGCCTTTGCCAGGCTGGCGGGCAGCCGAGGTACGCTGATGCCGCAGACGGTGCGCGTGGCACGCGACGACGCGCTGCGCCTCGCCGCCGGCTCCGCGGCGGTGGAATCGTTGTTGCCGGGCGCCGCCTTCCCCCTGATCATGCGCCCGCTCGATTCCCATGCGGGAACCGACCTCGAGCAGGTGGCGGACGCGGCCGCGCTGCAGGCTTACCTGGAGGCCCAGGCCTCGTCGGAATTCTACCTGGCGCCTTTCGTCGATTATTCCGGGCCGGACGGGCAGTTCCGCAAGTACCGCATCGTGCTGGTCGAGGGCGTGCCCTATTTGTGCCACATGGCGGTGTCTTCGCACTGGATGGTGCATTACCTGAATGCGGGCATGGACGAGAGCCAGGTCAAGCGCGACGAAGAAGCGCGCGTGATGGCCGAGTTCGACACGGGGTTTGCGCTGCGCCATGCCGAGGCACTGGCCGAGATCGACCAGCGCATCGGCCTGCCTTATCTGGGCATCGACTGCGCGGAGACGCGCGATGGGAGTCTATTGATTTTCGAGGTGGATAACGCGATGGTGGTGCACGCGATGGACGATCCAGTGCGCTATGGGTACAAGCAGCCCGTGATGCAGCGGGTGTTCGATGCGTTTGCGGGGATGTTGCACCGCGCCGCGGGCTGAGGCTGATGCCGTTCTCAGGCGGCCCGCAACAGCTCGGCACCCACCCCACCCAGCATCCGCTCCATGAACGCCCGCTTTGCGCTACTGCGCCCACCCGCCCAGAAACTGTCCAGGTAAGCCTGCGGCACCCCATCCAGGTCCACCCGCAGCACGTACGGCCGCCCCAGCATTTCGCTGTGCACATAGCTGGCAAAGCATTCCGCGAAATCGTCGTAGGGATTGGTCGCGCCATACAGGCTGGGGAAGTCGCTGCACTCCAGGCCGCTGTAAGCGGTGACGATGGCGTCGCCGAACAATTGGTTGTTGCCGTAGAAATCGACGACCGAACGCAATTCGAAATCGGCGCGCGGCACGAAGCCGCCGAAGGGCGACACCACCCAGCTCAGGTCGAGGTAGGAAAAACGGCTGTCCGGGACTGGCTCCCACCAGCGCGGCAGGAAGTCGCCATCCGCGGTGAGGACGTGGCCAAACTCATGCAGCAGCAGGAACTGCAGCGCGTTCGCACGCGTGTCCTGTTCCGGTTCGGCGATGGTGGCGGCCAGCGAAAAGCCGGCGGCCGTCGCGAAGGGCAGGTTTTCCTTCCAGGTCGCCCAGGAATTGGCGGTGTGCACCTCCAGCAAGTCCAGGTCGAGCAGCACCACGCAGCCCAGGATGCGGCCCTGCGCATCGACCACGATGTCGGTCACGCCCGAGGAACCCAGGCCGCGGCCGAGGCAGATGCCGAGCAGCAGCGGGTCGACCAGGGCGCGTACGCTCGCCGGCATGCCCAGCAGGGCGGCGCGCAGGTCGGCGCGTAGCGTCGCATCGGGCAGGGCGGCGACCGGGACGGCGTCCATGCCCGATGCCACATTGACCTGATGCACGAAGTCGCGCACCTCGGCCGGCAGGGGCAGGATGCGCTCGTGGAGCGGCACAGCCTGGCGGGCGGTCCATTGCTGCGGGTCTGAGGTGACGATCATGAGGCGCTCGGAAACAAGATGGTGATGCCTGTTTAACGGACGCGGCAACAATTACTTGACGGTCAGCAAGGAAATTCCAGCGCGTCCCAGTGCCGGCGCAAGGTGAGGTGCGAGAACATCCGCTGGGAAACCGGGCTTTCCGACCCGAAATCCGGTAAAATGGGCAGCTTCGTGACGTGTCTTTGTGATGTCAGACTACTATCCGCAGCGATATCGCGACGCGAGGCGCTCCGCCGGGACAGCTCAAGGGCACTGGCGCCAGCGCTTTTTTCGCGCTTTTTCATATAGACACGGAACACCGGCCGCGTGCCGCTCTTATTGGTTTTTGAGTTTTGTTAATGAAAAACATACGTAATTTTTCCATCATCGCCCACATCGACCACGGTAAATCGACCCTGGCGGACCGCATCATCCAGATCTGCGGCGGCCTGTCGGAACGTGAGATGGACGCGCAGGTGCTCGACTCGATGGACCTGGAGCGCGAGCGCGGCATCACCATCAAGGCCCAGACCGCGGCGCTGCAATACAAGGCGCGCGATGGCGAGGTCTACAACCTGAACCTGATCGACACACCCGGCCACGTCGACTTTTCCTATGAAGTGTCGCGCTCGCTGTCGGCCTGCGAAGGCGCGCTGCTGGTGGTCGACGCCTCCCAGGGTGTGGAAGCGCAAACGGTCGCCAACTGCTACACCGCGCTCGATCTGGGCGTGGAAGTGGTGCCTATCCTGAACAAGATCGATTTGCCGCATGCCGATCCGGAGAATGCCAAGAAGGAAATCGAAGACGTCATCGGCATCGACGCCAGCGACGCCACCGTGTGCTCGGCCAAGACCGGCCTGGGCGTCGAAGACGTGCTGGAAACCCTGATCGCCAGGGTTCCGCCGCCGCAGGGCGACCCGGACGCGCCGCTGCAGGCGCTGATCGTCGACTCCTGGTACGACCCCTATGTCGGCGTCGTGATGCTGGTGCGCGTGGTCAACGGCACCCTGCGCCCGAAAGACAAGATCCTCCTGATGGCGACCGAATCGGTGAACCTGGTCGAGAACATCGGCGTCTTCACGCCGCGCTCGGTTTCGCTGCCGGAACTGAAGGCGGGGCAGGTGGGCTTCATCATCGCCGGCATCAAGGAATTGACCGCCGCCAAGGTGGGCGACACCGTGACCCTGGCCAACCGTCCGGCCCCGGCACCGCTGCCCGGCTTCAAGGAAGTCCAGCCGCAGGTGTTCGCCGGTCTGTTCCCGGTGGAAGCCAACCAGTACGACGCCCTGCGCGACTCGCTGGAAAAGCTGAAGCTGAACGACGCCGCCCTGATGTACGAGCCGGAAGTGTCGCAGGCGCTGGGCTTCGGCTTCCGCTGTGGCTTCCTGGGCCTGCTGCACATGGAAATCGTGCAGGAGCGCCTGGAGCGCGAATTCGACATGGACCTGATCACCACGGCCCCGACCGTGGTCTACGAAGTCGAGATGCGCGACGGCTCCATCGTCCGCGTCGACAACCCGTCGAAGATGCCGGAACCGTCGAAAATCAACGAAGTGCGCGAGCCTATCGTCGACGTCAATCTGTACATGCCGCAGGAATATGTCGGTGCGGTGATGACGCTGTGTAACGGCAAGCGCGGCGTGCAGATGGACATGGCCTACCATGGCCGCCAGGTCAAGCTGCACTACGAAATTCCGATGGCGGAAATCGTGCTCGACTTCTTCGACCGCCTGAAGTCGACCTCGCGCGGCTACGCTTCGATGGACTACGAGTTCAAGGAAAACCGCGCGGCCGACGTGGTGAAAGTGGACATGCTGATCAACAGCGAAAAGGTCGATGCGCTGGCGATCATCGTGCACCGTGCCAATGCGCCTTACCGCGGCCGCCAGGTGGCAGCCAAGATGCGCGAACTGATCCCGCGCCAGATGTTCGACGTGGCGATCCAGGCGGCGATCGGCGCCACCATCATCTCGCGCGAAAACGTCAAGGCGCTGCGCAAGAACGTGCTGGCCAAGTGCTACGGCGGCGACGTCTCGCGTAAAAAGAAACTGTTGGAAAAACAAAAAGCCGGTAAGAAGCGCATGAAACAGGTGGGCTCGGTAGAGATCCCGCAAGAAGCCTTCCTGGCCATCCTCCAAGTAGAAGACAAATAATAAACATGAACATGCAATTGATTCTTGGGAATTTTGCTTTGATCCTGTTCGTGGCCATGGTGGTCACGGGTGTCATCTGGTGCCTCGATGTCTTCGTGCTGGCCAGGCAGCGCCGCGCCAAGGCGGACGCGGCCCTGGCCGAATACGATGCGCGCAACGCCAAGCTGACCGCCGACGGTATCAAGCTCGACAACGGCAACCGCGCGGCGCTCGAAGCAACGATCCTGCGCCAACCGACCTGGGTCGAGTATTCGGGCAGCTTTTTCCCGGTGATCGCCCTGGTGTTCTTCCTGCGCTCTTTCCTGTTCGAGCCGTTCAAGATCCCATCCTCGTCGATGGTGCCGACCTTGCTGGTGGGCGACCTGATCCTGGTGAACAAGTTTGACTACGGCATCCGTCTGCCGGTGTTGAACAAGAAGATCATCGAGGTCGCCAATCCGCAACGCGGCGACGTCATGGTCTTCAAGTACCCGAAGGACATGAGCCAGGACTACATCAAGCGCGTCATCGGCGTCCCCGGTGATAAAATCACTTACGAGAACAAGCGCCTGAGCGTGAACGGTGTGCCGGTCCAGTACGAGGCCATGGACGACTACCTCGAAGACGAGAGCGTCGTGTACCAGAAGCAGTTCCTGGAAAGATTACCGAATGCACCGCACCGCATCCTGAACACGGAAAATGCGCGCACGATCAACCTGAGTGGCGTGGAGGAATTCCCGCATCACGAGAATTGCACCTATTCCTACGATAAATTTACCTGTATCGTACCTGAGGGCAATTATTTCATGATGGGCGATAACCGCGACAACAGCGCAGACAGCCGTTACTGGGGCTTCGTGCCGGACCAGAACATCGTCGGCAAGGCTGTGTTTGTCTGGATGAACTTCGGCAACCTGAAGCGCATCGGCGGTATCCACTAACTCAGGGGAACGCAGATGGGCAGGAAGCTTAAACATTACCGGATCAACGCGGAGAGCGGGGTGTCCCTGTCCGGCCTGATCGTCGTACTGGCCGTCATCGGCGCCGTCGCGCTGGTGGCGATCAAGGTGACGCCGGCCGTGCTGGAATATCGCTCGGTGAAGCAATCGATCGCCAGTGCCAAGGCTAGCGGCGGCAGCACGCGCGAGATCCAGCAGGCCTTCGACAAGAACGCGGACATCAACAGCATCGACGCCATCAAGGGACGCGATCTGGTGATCGACCGCGAGAGCGGATCGCCGGAAATCAGCTTCCGCTACGAAAAGCGGGTGCCGCTGGTTGCCAACGTCAGCCTGCTGTTCGATTTTTCCGGCACGACTGACCCGAGCGGCAACGTTGCCGACGCAGCCAAGTAACACAGGCAGGTGCGGTGGAAGGGTGCCGTGCGGCCCAACCGAAACGATATGACAATGAATCTTCAGTTATTGCAAACGCGCCTGGCTTATACCTTCCGGGATCCCGGCCTGTTACAGCAGGCGCTGACCCACCGTAGCCATAGCAGTCTGCATAACGAGCGCCTCGAATTCCTGGGCGACTCCATCCTGAACTGCGTGGTCGCGTCTATCCTCTACGAGCGTTTCAACAACTTGCCCGAGGGCGATCTGTCGCGCCTGCGCGCCAATCTCGTCAAGCAGCAATCGCTGTTCGAGATTGCCCAGAAGCTGGAACTGTCGAATTTCCTGCGCCTGGGCGAAGGCGAACTGAAGTCGGGCGGTTTCCGCCGTCCCTCGATCCTGGCCGATACCCTGGAAGCCTTGCTGGGTGCGATCTTCCTCGACAGCGGCTTCGACGCCGCGCGCGACGTGATCCGCGCCTTCTACATTCCGCTGCTGGATACGGTCGACCCGCGCACGCTGGGCAAGGATGCCAAGACCTTGTTGCAGGAATTCCTGCAAAGCAAAAAGATCGCGCTGCCGACCTATAACGTGGTGGCAACCCATGGTGCCGCCCACAGCCAGGAATTCGAAATCGAATGCCTGGTACCCAAGCTCGGCATCCAGGTGTATGGCCGTGGCGGCAGCCGCCGCGCCGGCGAACAGGCCGCCGCGCGTCTGGCGCTGGACGTGGCCGAGCAGGCCGTGCAGAAAGGACCGGGCGGTATGCGCAAGGCGCGCCAGCGCTCGTCGCAATTGAAGCTGGCCGGCATCGGTACCGAGCAGAGCACAGACCAGGCCGGCATGGCCATGCAGTCCGAGGACGGCAAATCTCGCCAATAAGCACGTCAATGAGCGTGATTCAGCGCTTTCGGGCATCATCACAAGAACAAGCAACAGGAAGCAAGCCGCAACTATGGATATCACCCCCGTCGACACCCCAGCCCAGGAAGCGGGCACGCCCGAGCATGTCAAGTGCGGCTACATCGCCATCGTCGGCCGCCCCAACGTCGGCAAGTCGACGCTGATGAACGTGCTGATCGGCGCCAAGGTGTCGATCACCTCGCGCAAGGCCCAGACCACGCGCCACCGCATCACCGGCATCCAGACCAAGGACGACGCCCAGTTCATCTACGTCGACACCCCGGGCTTCCAGACCCGCCACGCGAACGCGCTGAACAAGACCCTGAACAAGACCGTCTCGAACACGCTCACCGCCAGCGACGTCATCCTGTTCCTGGTGGAAGCGGGCACCTTCGGGCCGGCCGACCAGCAAGTGCTGGACCTGCTGCCGAAGAACGTGCCGGTAATCCTGGTCATCAACAAGTCCGACCGCGTGAAGGACAAGGCCGCGCTGATGCCGTTCGCGCAGAAACTGGCTGCGCTGCGCGACTTCACCGCCATTGTGCCGGTATCGGCCAAGCTGCGTTTCCAGGTCGATGCGCTGGAAGGCGAGATCAAGCGCTACCTGCCGGAAAATCCGCCGATCTTCGGGCCGGACGACATCACCGACCGCAGCGAGAAATTCCTGGCTGCCGAGATCGTGCGCGAAAAAGTGTTCCGCCTGTCGGGCGATGAGCTGCCCTACACCAGCACCGTGTTGATCGAACAGTTCCTGCAGGAAGGCAACCTGCGCCGCGTGTTCGCCGCCATCCTGGTCGAGCGCGACACGCATAAATCCATGATCATCGGTAACAAGGGTGCGCGCCTGAAAGAGATTTCGACGCAATCCCGTCTCGATATGGAAAAACTGTTCGGCGGTCCGGTCTACCTGGAAATTTGGGTCAAGGTCAAATCCGGCTGGGCGGACAACGAAGCCGGGCTGCGCGCCTACGGCTACGAATAAAGGGTATTCTTTACTGCATGCCCGGCCAGGACAACGACGACCTCCCCAGCAACGAACTTAGCATACAGGAAGCGCACCTGCCCTATGCGGTGGCGCCCCTGCCTGCGGGCGTGCTTGCGCCTGCTGCAGCACGCGGCATCAAGCCGGTCCCCGTGCCGGCGCCACCCAAGCCGGCCCGCCGCATGCCCGGCCGCGACGGCAAGGTGCTCGGCCAGCCCGGCTTCGTGCTGCACAGCTATCCCTATAAAGAAACCAGCCTGATCGTCGACATGTTCACGCGCGACTTCGGGCGCATCGGTGTGGTGGCGAAAGGCGCCAAGCGGCCGCTGTCCAAGCTGCGCGGCGTGCTGCAGACTTTCCAGCCGCTGTCGATTTCCTTTTCTGGCAAGTCCGAACTGCGCACCCTGATCGACGCCGAATGGGTGGGCGGCATGCTGCCGCTGGAAAAGACCGCGCTGCTGTGCGGCTTCTACCTGAACGAATTGCTGGTCAAGCTGCTGGCGCGCGACGACCCGCACCCGAAGCTGTTCGACCATTACGTGGCCACGCTGAACGAGCTGGCGCACGGAGAACCCGCACAAATCGCCTTGCGAAAATTCGAACGGGCCTTACTTAAGGAGACTGGTGTCGCTGCCGACCTCACGCGTTGCACGAACACGCGCATGCGGGTGGAAAGCGGCGGCCTGTACGTGGTCGACCCGGAGCGCGGCGCGCGCACGGCGCTGGCCTCGGACAACTGGCCGGCCGTGGCGGGCAAGACCCTGATCGACATGGAACGCGAAGACTACGGCGACCCGCAGACGCAGGCGCAGAGCAAGCAGCTGATGCGCTTCCTGCTGGCCTACCATCTGGGTGGCGTGCCGCTGAATACGCGCCAGATACTCATCGACCTAATGCAGCTTTAACAAGAAAACCAAACCATGAGCTTCCTGCAACCCACCGGCTCGGTCATCGACCTGGGCGTCAACATCGACCACATCGCGACCGTGCGCAATGCGCGCGGCACCCCGTATCCGGACCCGCTGCGCGCCGCGCTGCTGGCCGAGCATGCCGGCGCCGACCTGATCACCTTGCACCTGCGCGAAGACCGCCGCCACATCAGGGATGCCGACGTCATCGCGATCCGCCCCGAGCTGACCACGCGCATGAACCTGGAAGCCGCGGTGACGCCGGAGATGATCGACTTCGCCTGCCGCGTGCGTCCCCAGGACGTGTGCCTGGTACCCGAGCGGCGCGAGGAAGTCACCACCGAGGGCGGCCTGGACGTGGTCCGCTTTTATAAAGAGATCGAAAGCGCGATCGCCCAGCTGAAAGGCGAGGGCATCCGCGTCTCGCTGTTCATCGACGCCGACGCCGAGCAGATCGCCGCCGCCGCCGCGGTGGGCGCGCCGGTGATCGAGCTGCACACCGGCCGCTATGCCGAAGCCGAGGACGCAGGCGAACTTGCGGTGGAACTCGAGCGCATCAAGCAGGGCGTGCGGGCCGGCGTCAAACACGGCCTGCGCGTGAACGCCGGCCACGGCCTGCACTACACCAATGTGCAGCCGATCGCCGCGATCTCCGAGATCCACGAGCTGAACATTGGCCACGCGATCGTTGCCCATGCGCTGTTCGCCGGCTGGGAGCACGCGGTGCGCGAGATGAAGGCGATCATGGTCGATGCGCGCCTGGGCCTGGCGATCGGCAAGCGCCAGCCGCAAAACGGATAAGGACACGCGGCCATGATCTACGGGATCGGTACCGACATCGTCCAGATCTCGCGGGTCGAAGCGGCCCTCGCGCGCAGCGGCGAACGCTTCGCCGAAAAGATCCTCGGACCGCAGGAACTCGACAAATACCACGCCCGCCGCGCGAAAAACGCCGTGCGCGGGCTGCGCTTCCTGGCCACCCGTTTTTCGGCCAAGGAAGCTTTCTCGAAAGCGATCGGGCTGGGCATGCGCATGCCCATGACCTGGCGCTCGGCCCAGATGCTGAATGCCCCGAGCGGCAAGCCGGTCATCGTCTGCAGCGGCGTGCTCGAGGAATTCATGCGCACCAATCGGCTCACGGCCCAGGTGACGATCAGCGACGAAGCCGACTACGGCGTTGCCTTCGTCATCGTCACCCAAGAGCCACCCGAACTCATCAAGTGAAACACAAGTGATCCAGGAAGAACAAGTTCCCGTTCCACCCGAACCGGCGCAGCCGGACCCGCAACAAGCCGCGCCGCAGCCGCCCGCCGCGCCCGAGGTGCGCGACAGCGCCGCCGCGGCCGACGCCTACGCCCAGGCCGTGCAGGCCAAGGTGGCCGACCTGGCCGCGGCTTCGAAGCGCAAGCACACCAAGCGTCAGCCGGTACGCCTCCAGGCGGAACACGGCGAGCTGCCCGAACCGAACCCGGGCCGCACCCGCCCGGACACCTGGCAGGCAATGAAGGAAGAGCTGAACGCCACCCTCACACGCGACGCCAATGCGCCGGTAAAGCCGAGCGAGGCGGCGCGCGAGCAAGTGCTGGCCACCGTCGCCAGGCTGCCCGGCCTGCCGGGCGTGTACCGCTATTTCGATGCCGAGGACAAGGTCCTGTACGTCGGCAAGGCGCGCAACCTGAAGAACCGGGTGTCGAGCTATTTCCAGAAGACGCTGTCGAGCCCGCGCATCGCAATGATGGTGTCGCAGATCGCGCGCCTGGAGACCACGGTCACCAGCAGCGAAGCCGAAGCGCTGATCCTGGAAAACAACCTGATCAAGACGCTCAAGCCGCGCTACAACATTCTGTTCCGCGACGATAAAAGCTATCCCTACCTGAAGCTGACCGGCGGCGAGTATCCTCGCATGGCCTACTACCGCGGCGCGCTCGATAAGAAGAACCAGTACTTCGGTCCTTTCCCGAGCGCCTGGGCGGTCAAGGAATCGATGCAGCTGCTGCAGAAGGTGTTCATGCTGCGCACCTGCGAGGACAGCGTCTTCAGCAACCGAACGCGTCCCTGCCTGCTGCACCAGATCGGGCGCTGCAGCGGTCCCTGCGTCGACCTGGTCTCGCAGGAAGACTACAAGCGCGACGTCGACAACGCCGCCAAGTTCCTGCGCGGTCGCCAGACCGAGGTGCTGGACGAACTGCAGGCCAAGATGATCAGCTACGCAGAGAACCTCAAGTTCGAGCAGGCGGCCAGCGTGCGCAACCAGATCCAGGCCCTGTCGCGCGTGCTGCACGCGCAGAGCATGGAAACGGCAGGCGACGCCGACGTCGACATCATTGCCGTGGTGGTGCAGGGCGGACGCGCCTGCGTCAACCTGGCCATGGTGCGCGGCGGCCGCCACCTGGGCGACCGCGCCTACTTCCCGACCCAGGTCGGCGAAGCGCTGGAAGAAGCCTCGATCGAAGTCGAAGTGCTGGCCGCCTTCCTGGCCCAGCACTACGCCGATAAATTCATCCCGGCCACGCTGATCGTCAACATCGACTTCGACATGCCGGAACTGATCGTGGCCCTGACCGAGCAGTGCGGCCACCGCATCAACCTGGTGTTCCAGCCGCAGGGCCAGCGCCGCCAGTGGCTGGAGATGGCCTGCAAGGGCGCCGAGATCTCGCTGGCGCGCCTGCTGTCCGAACAGGGCTCGCAACAGGCGCGCACGCGTGCGCTGGCGGAGGTGCTGGGCCTCGACAGCGAAGACCTGGAAAGCCTGCGCATCGAATGCTTCGACATCAGCCACACGGCCGGCGAAGCGACGCAGGCCTCGTGCGTGGTGTTCCACCACCACCAGATGCAGAACGGCGAATACCGCCGCTACAACATCAACGACATCACCCCGGGCGACGATTACGCGGCAATGCGCCAGGTGCTGATGCGGCGCTACGAAAAGGTCGCGGGCGGCGACGGCGTGATGCCGGACATCGCCCTGATCGACGGCGGCAAGGGGCAGGTCGAGATGGCGCGCCAGGTCTTCAGCGAACTGGGACTGGACGTCAGCAACATCGTCGGCGTGGCCAAGGGAGAAGGGCGCCGCGTCGGCCTGGAGACCCTGATCTTCGCCGACGGCCGCGACGCGCAGGAACTGGGCAAGGAATCGGCCGCGCTGATGCTGGTGGCGATGATCCGTGACGAAGCCCACCGCTTCGCCATCACCGGCATGCGCGCCAAACGCGCCAAGGCGCGCCAGGCCTCGCGCCTGGAAGAGATCGAGGGCATCGGCGCCAAGCGCCGCCAGAAGCTGCTGGCGCGCTTTGGCGGCTTGCGTGGGGTAATCGATGCGAGTATCGAGGACTTGATGTCGGTGGAGGGGATCTCGAGTACCTTGGCGGAAGAGATATATCGGCAGTTGCACTGAGTGGTCTGCCCATCCCGCCTGAGCTCAACTGGTCTAAAAAGCAAGAGCCATGTAGACTAGCGGCTCGCCTCCGATGCATATCGGAAAGCGTTCTGGTATTGACGCAACCGCGGCTGACGCAACCGGCTCCAGCATAACCTCCGATTCTCACATGCCTTTCAACATCCCGATTCTCCTGACCTGGTTACGCGTCGCACTCATTCCCCTGGTCGTCGGCGTCTACTTCCTGCCCGACCACTGGCTCCCGGTCGCCGACCGCAACCTGGCCGCCACCCTGGTCTTCATCGTGGCCGCCGTCACCGACTGGTTCGACGGCTACCTGGCGCGGCGTTGGAACCAGACCTCGGCCTTCGGCGCCTTCCTCGATCCGGTCGCGGACAAGCTGATGGTGGCCGGCGCACTGCTGGTGCTGGTGCAGCTGGCCCGTGTCGACGCCATCATCGCCTTCGTCATCATCGGCCGTGAAATCACCATCTCGGCCTTGCGCGAATGGATGGCCGAGATCGGCGCGCGCAAGTCGGTGGCGGTGAATTCGCTGGGCAAGATCAAGACTGCGGCCCAGATGGTCGCGATCCCGATGCTGCTCTTCCATGACGAACTGATCGGCATCGACATGCACATGGCGGGCGTTATCCTGCTGTGGATCGCCGGCGTACTGACGGTCTGGTCGATGTTCTACTACCTGCGCCGGGCCTGGCCGCTGATCAAGGAAAAGTCCGGCACCCTGTAACGTTTTACCAAGTCATCCTTGACACATAGCTCAGCATCTCTATAATGCCTGCCTGTTGCGACGACATCGACGCGGCAAACGAAGCGAAGCGGGAGTAGCTCAGTTGGTAGAGCGCAACCTTGCCAAGGTTGAGGTCGAGAGTTCGAGACTCTTCTCCCGCTCCAGAGTTTGCCTGTGAAATGTAATAGCGATATGAAACGCGCTATCTTGGAAGTTAGTCAAATATCTGAGATAATTGCAAACTTGGTAGCAAAGTTAGCAGGAAGCACGACGCGGGAGTAGCTCAGTTGGTAGAGCGCAACCTTGCCAAGGTTGAGGTCGAGAGTTCGAGACTCTTCTCCCGCTCCAGTTCAAGCTGTAGCTGGTCGTGGCAGTAAGTAGTAATGAAGTAAAGCTCCATGCGGGAGTAGCTCAGTTGGTAGAGCGCAACCTTGCCAAGGTTGAGGTCGAGAGTTCGAGACTCTTCTCCCGCTCCAGATGATTCGATACAGCGATATATATTAGTAGTGACTCCATGCGGGAGTAGCTCAGTTGGTAGAGCGCAACCTTGCCAAGGTTGAGGTCGAGAGTTCGAGACTCTTCTCCCGCTCCAGATTTCAGAGAAGTTTCCCTTCTCGTGTTGACTTGGTTCGATAACCCGCCATGTCAGCATCGTCGGCAGTTCACCTCGGGCGAGGTAGCAAAGCGGTTATGCAGCGGCCTGCAAAGCCGTCTAGACGGGTTCGACTCCCGTCCTCGCCTCCAGATTCTCCAGTAGGACAGCGTTTCATTCCCAGTTGAGTCCGGTTGGACACCACATCGAATTTGTGGTGAACCACACACGTAGACGGCCTACAGGCCGTCCACGTTGCGATTGTAATAACAGTGGTCTTCCTCAAACTGGACGGACCAGTCCAGCCACCGCATAGAATTGGTCGGCGACCGACATGTGAGTACCACCGATCGATCGCGAATTGGCCCTTGCGGATCATGTGGATGAGCTCGATGCCAGCGAGCACATTAGCGGCAGCTCGAAACGACTTGAAGCCCAGCATCGGCCTAGTGAGGCACTTGATCGCACAAGGCTTTGTTGAGCAAATCAAGCAAAGGCCGAGCTGACGCTATATGTAGTTCGTTTTATAACACCGTGACCGTGATCGGGGTACCCAGTCGAGTAAAGCGGTTCAGCACGGCAGCTCGTACCTGTAGCTCGGCGACTTGACGGTCAAAATCACGTGCCATGACGCGTTCGCCCAGCAGCTTAAAGCAGCGCATTTTGGTTTCGACAAGGCTGCGCCGGTGGTAGCCGCTCCATTTTTTCCAGATCGCCCGGCCCAGCCTGCGTGTCGTGTGCAGAATCTCGGTGCGGGCGTCCGCGCCGCGGCGATTGGTCTTCCAGGGTTTGGCGCTCTTTCGGTCGGGATGATGGCATGCGCTTCGCGCAAGGCAATGGCCTCATGGCAGTCCTTTGTGTCGTACACGCCGTCGCCGCTGACGCCGGCAATGCGTTCGTCGGCAGGAATCTGGCCCAGCAGCGCTGGCAGGACAGGCGCGTCCCCGATGCTGTTGTCGGTCACCTCCATGGCACGGATGTCGAGCGTGGACGCGTCGATTCGGAGGTGCACCTTGCGCCATTGGCGCCGGTAATCCGCATCATGCTTCTCGTCTTCCATTCGCCTTCACCCAGCATCTTGATGCCCGTACTGTCCACCAGCAGATGCAAGCCCGTCGTGGTCGGTACCGCCCGATCGCCACTTGCAGCGTTTTCTGCCGCCGGCTGATCGTACTGAAGTCCGGTGCCGGCCAGTCCAGCCCGGCCAAGTGCAGCAGGCTTTGCGCCATGCCCATGGCCTGGCGCAGTGGCAAATTGAACAGGCACTGTATGCTCAGGCAGAACTGGATTGCCTCGTCGCTGAACGTCTGGCTTCGCCCGCGCTTGCCGCTCGGCTGACCATGCCAGTTCATCGTTGGATCAAGCCAGATGAGCAGCGAGCCGCGTGCCTTGAGCGCTTCGTTGTACGTCTTCCAGTTGGTCGTGCGGTACTTCTGTGGAGCTGGTTTCATCTATTCGAGCTACCAGACCTCACGGCGCTACGCTGGTCGGCCCTGATTTGCGCAACAATGCCCGTCAGGGTCGTCGGTCGCACTATAAACGTTGGAAATACGTTCTTTGTAACGATACGTTCGTTCCCGCTTTACAAGATCCTATCCCGAGAAGCCGCTCTCGACCGTTCCAATGCAGACGTCGAGCACTAGCACACAACAGGCAGACGTACGCATGCGCATGGGTTCGATCAACGCTCCCCCCTGAGCGTGTAGACCGGCTTCTCGGTTTCCCCTTTCTCCACCATCGCAAGCACGCGCTGCAGTTTCGTGCGCTCGTTGTCGTCCTTTGCGGACGACACCAGATTGCGAAGGATGGCAACATGCGCCGTCTGTAGCGCCTGTGCCGCGGGCACGGCGATATCCGGTTTCACGCCGACGTGCTCCCAGTTGGTTTTGGTGACGAGGTTGATCGTGCGCGCGCTCGGGATTGCGAACACGATGCCGTGGCCCACGTTGAACCAGCCCACGGGATTGGCTCCGCCGCCGGTCGTTTCGCCCACAAGCGTCCCACGCTTCTGCGTCTGGAAATCATAGGCGCAATCCTCCCCGGCGGAAAACGTGCGAGCCGAGGTCAGCACGTACATGGGCTTGTCGTAACGCTGCCCGACCGTCGGAACGGTCCAGATCTGGCGCGTCGACTCGGTCGGACGATTGTAGATGTCGCTCAGGTGACGCTGGTCGCCGAGCGGGAAGAAATGGCTCATCAGGTAAGCCACGCTGCCCGCGCGTCCGCCACCATTGCGGCGCAGGTCGAGGATCAGCGCATCCGTTCCCGCCATGAGCGACATGGCCGCCGTGTACGCCGGGCCGACGAACTCCGTGTCGTAGAAGAAGCGCAGCTCGATATAGCCGACGTTGCCGGGAAGGCGTTCGAGCTTGTCGATGCCATAGCCCGCCCCCGCGGCTTGGTCGCGCGCTTCGTCCAAATATGCGCGGCCGGGCAGGTCAGCGGCGCGGCCGGGCGCACTAACACGTTCTTCAAGTCTGCTATTGAAATGCAAGTCGCCGCTCAATGTGCGCAGGTCTGTCACCAGCGCCGCACTGAAGGCCTGCGTGCTGGCGGCGGACGCATAGCCTCCCTCGGCATTTTTCCTGACGATCGCACTGCCGACCCGTTTGGCCACTGCGGGCTCGATGTAATTCGCGTTCACTTTCGCTGCTAGTGTCTGCACGATCGCAGCGCGATCGGACGCGTTCAATGGGGAGTCCTCCGCCGCGAAGGCGGGAAACGACAACAGGGTACCCAACACGACGCCTGCGACAAACTTCTTTTTGCCTGACATATCTTCTCCAAGTGAGACTACGGAAGGTTTAATCGATGTGTGAAAAAATACGCGTGATGGGCCCCCTCGGCTGTTTCATCGAAACGGTGCTCAGGCAGGCCTGACTGCCTCATTCGGGTTCCTTGCCGAGCTGTTGCAGTACTTCCGCCAGAGCCGGCATATAGGAGCGGCTGGCGCGCAGCACGCTGCCGTCGCGCAGGCGGAGCAAGGCGTCGCGGTTCGTGAGCGATCTCAGCTCGGCGATCATGTCAAGCCGCACGATGGACGAGCGGTGCACGCGGTGGAATTGGCGCGGATCGAGTTGCATGGCCAAGTTGTGCAGGCGTTCGCGCACCAGCCAGGTCTTGCCGTTCGCATGCAAGGTGGCGTAGTCGCCGTCGGCCTCGATGCGCTCGACTTCAGCAACCGGCACCAGCACCGTGCGCGATCCTGAGCGCACGCTGAAGCTGCGCAGTGCAGGCAGCGCCGATGCTGCGGCACGGCCGTGTCCGCGGTAGGGAAAAGCCTGCTGCGCACGGTCAAGGGCTTCGTCGAAGCGCTCGTCATCGACGGGCTTGAGCAGGTAATCGAGGGCGGCCAGTTCGTAGGCCTGCAGGGCGAAGCCGTCGTAGGCCGTGAGCAAGATGGCCATCGGCCGCCGCGCCGGCGGCAGTGCGGCCAGCACCTCGAGGCCGGTCTTGCCCGGCATCTCGACGTCGACGAACACCAGGTCCGGTCGCAGCGCCACGATACCTGCGCAAGCGCTGGCGCCGTCACCGAATTCGCCAACCAGCTCGAAAGCGCCGCGCCGCGCCAGCCTGACCTTGACCGCCAGTCTGGCCAGCGGCTCGTCGTCGACGATAACGACCCGGATGTTCATGCTGCCGCCTCCATGCTGCGCAGTGGTAGGGCGATGCGAACGTGGAAGCGGCCATCCGTATTCCAGTCTGCGTCCACCTCCTGATCCTCGCCGTACAGGTGGCGCAGGCGTTCCCTTACGTTGGCCAGGCCAATGCCGCTTCCCGTGTGTGCCCGCTGTTGGCCGTCATTCTGCACGTCGATCAGCAGGCGCGCATCGGCGCGCTCGACAAGAATGTCGAGCCGCCCGGGACCGGACAGCGGTGCGATGCCGTGGCGGATCGCATTCTCGACCAGCGGCTGCAGCATGAGGTAGGGCACGATGCTGCCCAGCAGGTCGGGACCGGCCTTCATCGCCAGGCGCAGGCGCTCGCCGAGCCGCGCATTTTCGATGGCGAGGTAGGCGTCGAGCACGGCCAATTCTTCAGCAAGCGTATGCTCGTGGCGGCCGTCGTGTGCGAGGGTGGCGCGCAGGAAGTCAGACAGGCACGCGAGCATGCGGTTGGCTTCACGGTTGGACTGGCTTGAGGCCAGCGCGGAGATAGCGTTCAGGGAGTTGAACAAAAAGTGCGGGTTGACCTGCAGGCGCAGGGCGCGCAGCTCGGCGTCGCGCGCCGCGCTTTGCGCCTGGGCGAGGTGCAAGCGGACCCGTTGCAGCGACAGGTAATAGGCGGCCACCGCATAAACCGCGCAGAACGAGATCAGCGCCAGCCAGCAGCTATCCAAGCCCCGTGCGAGATCGGCAAAGTGGGAGCCCGTCTCCCTGCCGAGCCAGATCCCGAGGGTCTGCCCCAGCAGGGCGTTCACGATGGCCATTGAGTAGGTGATCACGAGCAGTATCGGCCCCATCCGCAGCCAGGCCCATTCGCGGCGCCACATGGCCCGTTGCAGCAGCGTCAGCGGAATCAGCCACATCATGCAGGCTACGATGAAAACCGTACGAAAGGCAATGATATAGGCGTGTTGGTAAGCAGGCAGGCCGAGGATGGCCATGCAGGCGCAAACCGGCAGGGCGGCCAGCACGGGAACGAGCAAAGGAGTTTCGACTTTCATGCTGGGTTTCAAGAAGTGCAATTCTGTAATTCTATAGTTTCAGTCACCCACCGAATAGAAAGTAAAGCGCACATGGGAAATCCCGAGGTACGGAAGCTTTTACTTTAGGCAGCCGCCGGATGATGGTCTAGTCAAATGCGCCGACCCGTGCATACCCTGCGGCCAGTCGGTTCGAGCTCGAGGTAATGGCTCGCCGGAACAAATAAGCGTGGGACAAGCATGATCGGCGCAACCACGCCCCCTCAACGGGTCGACCACTGCTTGTTTCGAGACTCCGTGAATTTCCAGCTCGAGAGCATGCTCTCGTCCCGAAAGACAGGTATCGGTCATGGATTCAAGAGAATGATCGCCAATCATTACTGGTAACCCCCCCACAAAAAGAGCGCGGTTAGAAGTAGAATTTTCTACTTAAGACAGAAAGCTCTACATGAAGACGTCCCGCTTTACCGACAGCCAGATCATCGCCATCCTCAAGCAGGCCGAAGCCAGCAGCCCTGTACCGGAGCTGTGCCGCGAGCACGGCATCAGCAATGCCACGTTTTACAAGTGGCGCACCAAGTTCGGCGGCATGGATGCGTCCTTGATGGCCCGTATGAAGGAGCTGGAGGAGGAGAACCGGCGCCTCAAGAAGATGTATGCCAAGGAACGTCTCAAGGCCGAAATTGTCGCCGAGGCCCTCGCAAAAAATCTATGGTCCCCCTCCGTTTTGCAAGCTGATTTTCGCTGAGATGAATGGGCTTGCTTAAATCTATCCGGCGTCGACAAGGCTATCTTCGCGCCATGATGAGAGTCGCGCCTGATGGTCCT
>Ga0265780_10001748_pt1 | contig 30113 bp, 26 predicted proteins | sample P1T30metagenome_FD_192432 | JGI IMG/M metagenome (GOLD analysis project Ga0265780, IMG submission 192432) | Plant litter microbial communities from East Loma Ridge, Irvine, California - P1 T30 | ecosystem: Environmental > Terrestrial > Plant litter > Unclassified | place: USA: California... | reverse complement strand
TTTCTCGATGTTTGTCCTATGATCGCTTTGGTGTCAGTGAAGGCATTGTTAACATGTCGCCATACATCTCACCATAATCCTCGTTTGACGAATCGAGATTCAATCTCAAGCGACATCGTGTAGCTGTGCTGTCAGCTTTCTCACGGTTATTGGAAGCATAGCTGCATATCGCTATCACGCGTGCTTATGAACTGACTTATCTGGAAAATCACAACCGCCTGCTGCTCAACCTGAAGGAGGCACAGTTAAGTCCAACGTGCTGCTAACGGTCCTGAGGCAAATGGGAACCATCGTGATCTTGGCAGTCGCAAGTCTCGGCGCCTAATTATGAGGGTTGTGGTTACGAGTACTTCGCTGGGATAGATAGACATAAATCTGGCTGAATTGGTAGCATGATGCATGCTAGACGTGTGTCGTGAAGCGCTGCATTGGCTGGGGACGCGGCCCTGGCGGCTAAGTTGTCATTCGGCGTCAAGAGAGGGCATCGCTCAGATAGCGAGGCTGAGCGCACTGTTGATTGAGAGCGTAGACAGATGAAGATAGTCAGGCTTGGTGAAAGGGAGAATGGCACGAATAGGTGTTGAAAGTGGCGGGTAGTGAGACGGGCGCATCTATGCAGATACTCTCTTGCTAACCAAGTTTGGCTTGGAACATCGCTCACGGTTTGCATCGACGTTTTCGCACCAACTTGGCAACACCAATTTGCTTCAACTGAACGTTTACGGCTATCGAGCTTGGACTGAAACTTTGGTAGATCATTGAGGCCTGATCAGTTCAAGTACACTTTAGGGAGCACCGCCATGCATATGATCTTTGCGAAGAAGATATGCTCGTTTACACCCGGCCTGTTGCATAGACTGAATGTGGCATACATCGAGACGGGGTTAGAGCTGCATCTTTTACTCAGGATATTTCCGTGTTCTTTAGTTTAATAATCTATGCGGTAATTTTACAAATATTTGACATCAGCCTTTGGCTTTGAAACTCTGTTCGAAGACAGTGAGCAATGCAATTCTCCATCATACATCCTCCGCTCTACGACCCCCCACTTAACGGGTCTCAAGTGGGCATCTGCATCATCCGCCGTAGGATGACACGCTGCACTGATCACCAAGCTGCAGCTCGCAGCAAATGGTATCTGAACTTTGATTTTCTTGCGCCCGATCAGACCGACAATCCCGACAAGAAGCCAGAAGCAGATCACCAAGGTGATGAAGCTTGTGCCCGAAAAGCCGCAGGCAGATTTCGATGCTTCCGACTGTATGATATTGTGCGAGCGATCGTATGTGTCGATACGTACGAGGAAAATCGACTGCGAGAGGAGCCAGTGTAGACCACCACTCGCAATAGTGAGCGGCAGACTCCATCGGTACGGAAGCTGAAGGAAATATGTGTCACGTTGCTGTCCAACAGGTCGGGTAACGCGCAGGCCTTTGTGAGACGAGGCCAGATTATTCCATTCTGCTGCTCCTGCCATAGCAGTGCATTCGCTATTGATCGCAAGGTAACAAAACGAGAGAACAAGTTGTGCTGCGTTGGCAATCCAGGCATTGAGCAGAGTCTGCTGCGACGATGGGTCGGATTCGCGAAAAGTTGTGTCGGATCTTGTGCCCCAATTTGGTGACGCTTGGCCGGAGTACGTAATGGTCACGATGAGTAGTGCGAACAGAGCGCCCAGAACAATGAAGCTGTGTACCGTTAGCAAACGTGAAAATGACCAGAAAATGTTCAACTTGCATGAAGTACGACCCGACCTCTCTATCTCGATTGAGAGCATTCGAATATGTGCTGTACTGCTTCCTCCACCTCTTTCCCGACTGTGTCACTAGTCTCTCAAGCTGATCGTCATGCTTGAACGCGTGGGGCGCTTCAGCGACTTCGCAGACAACTTCCGGCTTAGACAAAATACACATTCGCTCCGTCTTTGGATCTGGACTTTTGAGAAATGTCGAAGCGCCATCCCCAAGTGTGACAATGTAGTCTTGTCGCTCCAGAAAGACTACCCACAGCATGGTGAGTAGCTTTACACTGTTACAAACAATGACTATAACGAGGAATGTGAGACTCAGTTGGATTCTGCTGGCGGTGTCTAGCCTTTGCGCATAAGCGTGCGAAACATGTGCGTATCTTGGTGGATTATTCGCCTCTTGAGGACTTTCGGATAACCTGAACAAGCGATCAAATCTGATCCATTCCTTGGAAATCGAGCCTGTAGCTGTGATATTGCGAATGAATTCTGGCGTACCAAGTTCCTTCTTCAGTCGGGTGGTCAGATTCCAGGAGGCGACGCCGTTGTTCCAAGCGGCGGCTTCTAATATGCCTATGTTAGGCCATTTTGCGGGTCTTCCTGTTGCAGTTTTGTTCTCAATCTCTGTGCGAAACTCATCGATGACAAGTCCGACGTGGCCGTAGCTCACCAAAGAGTTGTCATACATTTGAATCCATCTGGTGCCCTCAATTCTGTCAAATAATTGAGATGTTATATATAGACCTGACAAAGAGTCGGCGTGTACCGCATACAAGTCGTACTCGTTGTTAGCTCCAATGTAGAACACGGCAGAATTGTAGCTATTGCTAGTCATTAGAATGACCCGCAGCGTGGGAGGCTAGACTCACAAGAGATGGATTGGAATGGAAGACAGTCCCATGATGATGAAAAGGAGCAGACGTCTCCTCCGTATGCGTCTCAAGTTGCGGAGACTCAGCACTCCAATATCGAGGTGTTCGTTTCTAGCGTGAGCTTTGTCGACATCCTCTCGAGTAGGTGAGCTAAGCACTTGCATCGTATAGTTGCTGGCGGCCAACAATAGCGTGCTGAGAGCATTGATGACAATGTGTATGGCACTGCTCCACCACGATACATCTTCAGCCAATCCAGACATCGGTACAGCGAATCCATTCCGGAAGCCCTTGTCGCGGACACCACCAACGACCAGCACGGTTATATTGACACCTAGGACAATCGACGACATGCAGCATCCAAGGATGATGCCCATCCGCCATCCTTGGAAGCGTGTCCGTGAGAGAAGACGAGTACTGGTGCGGTCAAACCACTGTAAGAGCCAGACGATTTGTCGAACGCCGGGGAGTTTCCAGAAAGCCGAGATACCACTACCGATAGAGTTGAGCCATCTTACCGCCCAGCCTTGTTTGACAATGGTAGACGCAGATGACGAATTTGATGCAATCGAGGATCTTCTTCCGCTGGTATCAAGCAGCTTCTGGGTGTCAGAATCACCACGCTTGGTTTGCCTGAACCTCACGTTAGGGTATGATGTAGAGGCTCCGAAAGTGTTGCTCACGACAAGTCTTGGATCTCTTGCAGTTCTGTCCATGTGTCATACAAGTTGTAGGTGTCGCGAGTACTAGTCAGGTCGAGACTCGCGAGTCGTAAGGGCGATTCATTGTCTCCATTGTCACTGCTTCGTTGGTGTGCCGAGTTGGCTGTCGAGCTGAGGTGTATGCCAGGCGTAGGCGGACGCGCTGGTGGAAGACAGGGAAACTGCCTTGGTGATGACATGGCCAATCGTGTCTCTTATAGAATCATGACCGCGTTGAGTAGAGTCGTTTGATCACGGGATATGGCTTTCTCCACAAGAAGACTGACTACCTTTGGCACACCTCCAGCTGCCGGGAGTTGGCTTGATTGTCCTTTCGTCGTGCCGTGCGAACTTTGGACAGCCGAGAGCGTGCCCGATAATCACTTTAATCGTCAAAAGAGTCCTTTGCCCTGATTTGAAGCGGGTAACACGTATTGATGGTGTTGTTGACGAACAACATGCTCTCGAGCCCATCTAAGACGCGCTGACGCCATTTGGGGGCCAAAAGCAAAGCGTGCTTGCTATTCTTGGCATGGCTGTGTCGCGGCTGCAAGTTGCCTTGTACGACGTCAAAACATAAATTCGTGTCTTACGGGTCTACTAGTATCAAGCGTTTTGTTGCAAGACTTCGCCACCGTTCTGCACATGTACATTGCGAGTCGGCCGAACCTACTCGCCGAACCCTCCGGTTGGCTTGTAGAGCGGGTAGGGTCAACATTTTGGACGCACTGGCACGTGACTCGTTTGCTTGTTTGATCTGCTCAGGGTCTTCGCTCCTTCAGCCACATTAATCTCACTTACGATGGCCCCGCACCGGCCTGATCGACAACTAGCATCGGAAAGAATTGCCACGGCCCAGACACCTGCGACAAGTTCCAAGAGGAAACGAGTCATGCAAAGGAGCCGCTGGTTGCTCAGCCAGAAGTTCGAGACATTTACCGCGTCTTTAGGTACCATGGGTACGTGCTTGAGACTCTTGAACAACCGGCTGTAGTGTCACTTGTAGCCAGGTACTAGCGTTCGAGACTCCGCAGCTCGGGTGCACTTGCAGGTTGAAGCACGCACGGCATTCAACAGGTTTCTCGGGTATATGTTGCTAAGAAGATTTTTCTGGCTGTGGACATCCATTCGAAGATCATAATCACCCAGTCACAGTTTGCACAAGGACGCGTAATATCTGGATGTGATATTTGATTTGATTTGTTGATGGTATGTGTTACGACGCTTGTGTACGCGCACCATAAAGTAAACGTACCACAAGGTCCCATAGTTCTGCACGATTTGTCTCATACACACACCACGCAAAGCATGGGATGCGGAAGGAATAAAGTATTGACAGCGAAAATTAAGCCTCCGAGAAATTTACCCTCACACGATGACAAAGAGATCTCGATAAAAGGAAACTAGCCGTGCTGAGGGTCAGGCTCTCGAAGTATTGGGCCTCATGTAGCCCAGGGATGGCACAAGAGATGTACCGTGATGATTTTTGCGAAAGTGTTCAACAATGCCGGGGTATCATACGCCTTGATGCGTCTATGCAATGCTTTAGAAACGAAGCTGGGAGTCGCGAGAGTGGAGCTGGAAGCGTTCATCGATGACAACGTTGCCTGCCATGGCGGCGGCAGCGCGGACAGCAGGTGAACCGCTTCGGTCGGGAACGACGTAGTTCTTGACGAGGCGGCGGGATATGGCACCATCGACGCCGTTGCTGAGAAGGAGGTTGGCGCTGCCACCTGTGCTGCCACCGATCTCTCCCTGTCGAGCAGTCTGAAGGAGCTTGGCTTTGAGAGCAGCTGGGTTCTGGCCGAGCGAAGGGTCTTGCGCCATTAGGTATGCCATCACACCCGTGACGTGAGGGCAGGCCATGGATGTTCCGGAGAGGAAGTTGATGATGGTGTCGCCGGTGGCCCAGGCGCTGAGAATCTGTTCACCAGGAGCGTAGATGTCGACACACTTTCCGATGTTAGAGAAAGTGGAGACCTGGTTCTGAATGTTGACAGAGCCGACGGTGACAACGTTGGAGTTCGCTCCACCAAGGTGAGCAGGAGTAGAGCCGCAAGCATCTTGACCGTCGTTGCCAGCTGCGACCGAAACATGGATTCCAGCCTCTGAGGCGCCAGCGATAACCTCATCGACAGAGTTAGCCTGGCCTGCAAGACCCCAGGACATGCTCATGATGGACCCGACGAAGCCAGGCTGTGACTTGCGCTTTTCGTGATTGGTGATGACCCAGTCCATGCCCTGGATGGTGTCGGAAGAAGAACCAGCACCGTCGTCACCGAGAACCTTGACCGCGATGATGTTGGCGCCCTGAGCCACACCGAACTTAGCTCCTCCAGCAGTACCAGCGCAGTGGGTACCGTGGCCATCACCGTCAACAGAGGATCCAGTAGCGGTGAACCCTTGAGATGCACGACCAGTGAACACAGCATGGGTGTCGCGCACGCCAGTATCAATGACATAGATGTCAACGCCAGCACCGAGCGACTGGTCCTCGAAAGAGTAGGTGAAGTCTTGACCAGCTGGAGATCCAGATGCACCAGCTGCATTTGAGAGGCGCTGTAGGCCCCACGGCGCGCCAGCCTTCTGAGCGTATGATTGAATCTCGGCTTTTTGTTCGACGATGTTGATTTGGGATTGGGACTTGACGAAATCCGCATCTTGTGCACACAGCCGGGCGATGATGATCTTCGTGTAGGTGTTCTCTCCTTCCCATACGATAGAATCCTCGCCATAGCTTTCGAGTTTGAGCTCCTCAAAGAAGCTCTTGACCGCAGGTGGATAGGTCTCGTTGCGCATAAAAGTGATGATGTAATCCTTGACATCGGTGTGGTTGACGCCGCCTGCAGTCTTCACGTCATCGATGAAGCCCTGGCCTTGGGTAGGATTGGGAGGACCGGCGATAGCACAGGCCGCGAAGAGGCCGACGGCGATGGCGAGAAAGTTCTTCATGTTGAGTTGTAGGAGGATCCGGATCCGAGTAAAAGAGGTCTGAAGAAGGCAAAAAGGTAGTGAGTGGCCAAGTTGTAATGGTCACCGAAAGAATGAACGTGGAAGCGCTAATAATTGAATCAGCGTTTGCCCACACGTAGATTGAGTAAGCTCGGTGAAGTGGTGAGACAGGCGAGAAACGCCGAGATCTATTTAGCAACCGTGACAAGAAAGGGTATTTGTACACAATACAAATCGACCCGAAAGTCAAGGCGTGAAGTACAAGGCCTATAGCATGAGCAAGCCACAATGCTCGCCTCGGGTGGTTCTGTGTGGGGAAAAAGCTGAGGCATTATTGTGTAGGTACACAACATGGAACACTAAACGGTGGAATTCTGAGACTCACATCAACGCGCAGGTGAAGGTGCGGCGAAGTTCTGCGACAGGGTAGGTAGGAGTGAAGGGCTAGGCGTGAGAGCCAAGAGACGTGTCCGGCACGCGGGGAATGTTAAAGGCCGGAGGTGGTGAAGTGAAGTGAGAAAGAGTGAGTGGCTGTAAAGAAGGTTATCTACCAGAGAAGGCAGGCACTCTAAAAGAATGAAGAGTGTGATTGTGAAAGGAAGCGACTGTTTGAAGGCTGTTGGAGGAAAGAGTGACCAAGACTACAGGGCAGGAGCGACGGCCAGTGGCTCATGTACTCGCGTCGCAGCCATACAGGCCGTAGACACAGTCGACCAAGCTCCACGAAGATGCGTATGCATGTGAAACAGCTTGGCAGCGGGCGCCTTCCCGCGACGCACCATGCCCAATTCACCATCGCTGTCCGTCCGCCAAGGCAAAAGGCCTGCTTCAGGCGAAAGCGGTCTATGCGAGGCGAGAAGCGGTGGCACACCACGACGCACGATTGGGGCGTCTTGGGAGATTATTTGTTACAGCAGCACAAGTTTCAGTGCACGTGCGTACGCGCGTGGGAATACACCATCCGAGCACGGCGCTCTGTGTGAGGTGACGTTTTCCAGGCGCCAGACGCCCCCGATCACTCACCGCACGCCGTTTGACGCAGAGGGAAGGAGCGGCAGTTTGAGCAATCTGATTGGCCAGGTTAATCTGAAACAACGTGGACGGGCCCGATCGGGCAAGCCCCTTTGAGCCCCACACATCTCGCATAAAACGCGGCTCCACCAAAAGAGACCCTCCAGGGGCCCTGAGCACCCAGGAAAATTCATGCACTAGCGTTGGGAAACCCCCAGCGTGCGAGTGACGACCAGCGGAACGCTGCCACTCTGCCTGAAGCCACACCGGTACCTCCGGCACGACGTTGTGTCAAAACAGCAATTCTGATCCAAGAAACCAAACACTTCTGGACCATCCACTCAGTGAGACCGTGGAAGAAGGCGTTTCAGGCGCTGATTAAGGGACGGACTCGGTTCGAGAAGAGCGCATCTGCGGATGTCGTTGACTCTCAGCCGTACAGAGTCTGTACACGTACGATCTGGATAAATGGGGCTGCACCTCCACAAATACACGGATGCCAGAACAAAATCTGTCGGCACCCACATTGCACAGAGCTCTTTCGCATAGAGTGCTGGGAGTGCAAGTCTACCCGATGGTGTTTGGCGCCACCGAACACCAATTTGCGAACCGCACCAGTGCCGTTTCGTGCTCCGCATGAATGAACGCCCTGTCAACCGCCAGTCAACGGCATGAACGGCGGCATGAACAACTGTCACTTCCCAAATTGTTTTGTGCACATTTACACAATGTTTGGTAATGCCTCGGGCTGGCATGAACGGATCCCACAATGTTTGTAAAAGGTTGATCATGCCGTCCTCAATATTCCAAAGGTGTTTTGACTTTGAGAATGTGCCGTCCTCCATCGTACATGACAGCATAAACAGATTGACGTTGTTTTAGACGTTTCCGTCCTCGTGGCTGCGCCTCTCCCTTGCTTGCTTTGATGTCCTGAAGGCCGGTGCAGACCATCATGACCCACCAGGCAACCTTCAATCCGCGCCTCTGTGGCACAGAACAGGAGTGGAGATGCGTGATTCCAGTGACACGGATCAATGCTGGATTCTAGATCATGGGGTGACACAGTTCATCTCGATGCTGTCTAGCACGCACGGCTTGGTGCGTCGGCTAGAACAAGCAAATGTGCGAACCTGTGGAGTGTTACCAATAACACACTGAAATTTGACAGCTCTGTGACAGTTCAGGTCATCACCAACGTCCATAAGACATGAGATTGTAAGAACGTTCACAATAATGTACAAGCAAAAAGACGCTACAAGCTATCTACCAATCCATCTGAACCCAGGTCCACCATCCCTGACACCCGACCACCCACTACATCTAGGTTACGCTACTGACTGCGCCTAAACATCCTCATCACTATCCTCACCCAACAGCTCGCCCTCGTCAACAGCAGCATAATCGCCCCGACCTCTCGCAAACGAGCTCCTACTCGTGTACGTCGGCCCACCGTAACCACCGCCCATTCTTCCAGCAATCATCCTGTACAAGCTGCCAATGAGCATAGGTATAGCTGCAACAACAGCCACGAGCCCTGAGATCGCAGCAACAGGCCACTTGACCAACGGACTATCGCTATCAAATGCGTTGCCCGTGTCGCCCAGACGAATGGCGCCAAACTTGCCGCTCCAGTTGCGCCAGATGTAGTATCCAATGCCACCGGCCGCAGCAAAAGGCAGTACAATGGCCATGAAGAGTCCAAAGCCGCTGATGCCGTGCTTCTTCTGGAACTCTTCTTCGAAACCAGGGCACGGTTCGGGCGTGCCCACGTGGTCGAACTCCTGGCCTTCTTCGCAGGTCGTGAGTGGGATGCGGCGGTACGCTGAGGCGCCCCAGTACTCTCGGGCGCCTTGGAGGCAGACGAGGCTAGGATCTTCTGGTTTTTGCCCTTCGATGAGCTGGCATTCGCCGCCGGGTTTGCGCTCGTAGTTGTATGCACTGGTGACATGTTAGTGTGCTGTATGTTGAGGTGATAATGTGATAACGTACCATTCGTAGTCGCGCCTGGTACAAGGACAATTGCTCGTGATGTTATGCATGCGGTCGATGCGCTGGCCGGTCCTGCACTCTGCGCCGCGTTTCTTGCGGTGGTACTCCGCTACGTGTCCGAACAAACATCGCTTGTCATCTTCAGGCTGTAGAGGGTGCTGAGGGCTCCATAGGTAGAAATCTCCCTCTGTGGGGTGGTCTTCGTCGAGATCGCATTTTTTTTGGAAGACCTTCAGGCCCGAGAAGTCGATGTTGACTGCGACGAGCTCTTTGCCGTCCTTGCCCCAGAGGAGGAAGTTGAGCGACGTGTCACTGGGTACAGTAGTAATGGAGTCCACGCGAATGCGGCGATCGGAGAATTTGTAGAGAGACCACTTTTCTCCGGTATCGAGAGAATAGTAGACGTGATCGACATCCTCGCCCCGGCGGACAATGACAATGACGGAACCCTGGTCTCCAAATTCCCAAGCGTAACTGCCCTTCTTGATCTCCTTCCAGTTGATGCCCGCATCGGTCGTTATGAAAGTGCTGGCGTCGCCGATGGGTCCAAGTTCAGGTCCCACATTTCCAACACCCAGCATCAAGCCAACAGCTGTCGGCGAGGAGTACATCTCACGCGGATCAACACGCTCGGTGTAGCCATGGATGTGCAACGCGCACTCCGCACCGCTACCTTGACAGCCCCAATCTTTATTATCAGAGTCCCTAGCAGGGGCCTTGATGTATTCCCATTCTGCGCCATCGTTATGTGTGATTCGAGTCTGCTTCTTCTTTTTGGCACCGTTGTTGACGTCTTGAACGTTGACAACGACATTGGCGACTGCGACACCCTCAAGGCCCTGCATCTTTTCGAAATCGACGTAGCCAGCCATATTCCTGTTCACAGACTCCAGACTCATGACGTAGGACGTTCCGTTGCTGTTGCTCTTGATGATTGATCCATACTCCTGGTCTGGCCGTGGGTTTACAGTAACGTGCAGGAACACAGCGTGGGTCGAGCTGTCCAGGACAGTGTAAGCAGTCTGGTGGATGTCGAAGAACTTAGCCGGAAATTTGGCCTCTGCAAACGTGTCGGAGTCGAGACTGGCATCCAAACGCAGTACACCCTCCTTGTCCTTGGTTGCCACAATGATGAACTCTGACATGAGAGCGAACTCGACGACCGACTCGAATTTGACCTCTTGCTTTTCGAAGAAATCGCTGCTCGATATGAGCTGGAGCGGGGCCTTCATTTCCTCGTTCGTGTGCTGTTCACAGAAGACCTTCTCGTCGGTCACATTACGGCCTGCTTCTCGCCAAATGAACATACACTTCTGGACGTATTTGACAAGTGGGTTCCAGCTTCCTTCTTGTCCGTTCTTTTTAGACACGTAAGCGGCAGTGTGACAGTCCTTGCTGCTGGGATTTTCGCAGTCCTTTCCACCCATCCAGATAAGCCATCCGTTCTGTTTTGGGTGGAACTGCATAATCTGCAGCCGCTGCTGATTTGGCATAACAGGAGCCTCGAAGTGGTGAATACTGTCTCGCAGTCCACGGTCCTCCGAGTAGAATACCTTTTTCGATGCGGTCAGAAAGTAAACGTAATTGTTGTCGTACTGATGAGGATATATCCGGACAACCTCGTCGTCGACAGCCTTCTTCCACTTCTTTCCGTGATCATGTGTTATCCAGGCAGTATGCTCGTCCGTAAGCATGACCACGGTCTCATCCTTATCTTGAGCATTCGCCTTGCCCACATCATCGTCCGAGGCTTGTGTTGGACGCTCGAGATAGTAATGCTCCACAAACTCGCTACCCTTGAATTTCGTGATCTCGCTAGAGATCTCGTCGTTCTTTGGAGGCGGAATGTCGGCTTCATCACATTTGCGCTCAACCTTGTCATCTTTCTTCGAGCCGCCCTTGCATTGGTTGCCAGGAATCTTTCTCCATCCTGAGCTGCCCATATATGTCTTCTTACCATCCTGGCAGGCGCCTTTTGGAAGAGCCAAGGACGGGGAAGGTACGCATTTCTTTTCCTTGCCCGTGCCTTCAGGCTCAAAGTTGTAGTCGCATTCGAAGTCCCTCAGATCGTCACATTCGCATGGCTCAAAGGTCGGCACAGGATCGTTGAAAGGCTCTTGGACGAAGCAATCGGCGTCCCACTTGCGCCTGCGGAAGAGTTGCTTGTGTCCCATAACGCAGCTTGGATCGTTCTCCTTGTCCACACGTACGGACCATTTGGAATCGAAGTCTTTATCATCGCACTTCCTTTCTTTCAGGCCCGAGAAGTCGAGATGTACTATGACGTGTTCGCGGCCTCCGCCTTTCTTCTTCTTGGAGGCGTACATCATGAACTTCAAGGTCGTTGAGTCGGAGAGTGTTGTTAGCTCGCGGGCTCGGAATTGGTAACCGACATCGAGCTCTTCCCAGGTGCCCTTACGTCCATGCTTCAACGAGTACATGATCTTGTCTGTGTCGCCCTTGTCGAAAACAGCCACTAGGATAGAACCTTGGTCACCGAACTCGTACTTGTGCGGCCCTTCAAGAGCAAGCTCCCAGGTGAGCCCAGCATCATCAGACACGTAAGTATCGCCGTCGGTGTACTTGCCAAGCTCTTTACCGGTGTTTCCGACTCCCATCACAATGCCAGGCGCCGGACTGGAGAAGACGCGTCCACTGTTGTGTAGATTGGTGACAGAATGTAGGTGTAGCTTATCATCCTTGCCCTTGATTAGTAGTGGTTCGAAGCTTCTGCCATCGTCAAAGCTGATTTGCGACTCGATCTGCTTGGGTGCTCCCTTCTTGACTTTCTCTGCGTTGTTGACGATGTTAACCAGGACCACGCCCTGGATATTTGCAACCTTCTCAAAGTCGACATAGCCGTCGCTGTTGCGATTCGTGTTCTCGACGTTCTTCGTGAAGTAGGTGCCGTTGGAGTTGCTCGTGTACAAGGTGCCCATTTGAACACTCTTGGATGACATGACGTCCACCTGAATGCTGTAGTTGGTCGATTCAAGGACCGTGTACGCATCTTCCTCCAGCTTGCCAACTCCAAACCTGGCATGATGCCATGTCTCGGTATCTTGTGTGATATAGAGCGCGAGCTCGCTTGAGGAGTCGCCCTTGGCCGCAACAACGAGGTAGCCCTTGACCGCAGCCATGTTGGCCATGCCCTGCACGGTGCGTCCGGAAGACATGACGGGCTCAGAGGTTGTTTGGAAGTAACTGCACCTATTAGCATGCGCCATCTTCACAGCGTGACGAGCACCTACTCGTCGCTCACTAGTAATCTGAAGTCTTTCGACCGGTCAGAGTATTTGCCTTTCGTTATACACAGAACTCGTGAATCGTGTTTCTTCTCGCCCTCCAGAAAGCGTTCGGAGCCCTTTGCCCATTGGCACATTCGGCGCTCTTCTGTCAGCACTTTCGGTTTCGACTTGAAGCCGTCCTCAGTGTAGTATGTGGTTCCAAGACACGGTGCTAGGAAGCAGTCCTCCACTTCATGTACCATGATCTTCTTGTTGTTCTGCGAATGCCAGCTTATCGGTGGCCCTGTGTACGTCGCGGGGAACTCTGTCTCGAAAGACGTCCATTTCTCTCCCTGGTCATACGTGATGTAGTGTTTCGTATCGCCCAGCACTATGGCAACATTGTTGTCGTATGGGTTCTTGATTATTCCAAGACCTCCTTCCAGCTCCTTGTTCAGCTTCCAGGCCTTGCCGGCATCATTGGACCGGTATATATGACCGGTATCCAACTCCTGCACGAGCGCGACACTGGAGTCATCGAAATATAAGAGGTTTACGAGCTCGTTCTTGAATTCGGTCGTCTCAACGATGGGGTCGCTTTTGGCGGTGGCGGGTGAAGGTCCTAATGCTAGCAGGGCGGGCAGCAAGCCCTTAAGGTATTTCATCATGCATCAAAGCAAGGAGAAGCGTGCGTAGGTGAAGGTGGAGGCCGGTGCAAGTCTAATGAACAGCTGGCTGCTTCGCCGTCTACAGCTCAGCCTCGTTCGTGAAGCCGAAAGTGTCGCCTTGGCGCGCTGAAACAGTGGATGCGCCGCCGCGAGTAGCTGCGGCGAGGGTCTCACGACGCGCAGACTCGATATAGGATCGAAGTAGGGATACGGGGCCAGCGAGGGAGGTGTGTTCAATGGGGCGATAAGATGGCGCTGCCTAGGAAATGGACAGATGTGAGCTACTTCAGCCACCGCGGCCACCAGCAGTGGTGACGAATGCTAGCGTGGCCCGCCACGCCCGCAAACTCCGCAACCAACATCCTTGTCTCGTGCTTCACCATCGCTCCTGCTGTCTATCACAGCACGCGACCGGGCATTTCGATCTCGCGATTGCGCTCCTCCAGACCAATGCTGCCTCCTCAATTCGAAGATGATGAATCGTCTCATCATGTTCTGCTCAAACTTCAATGATCCTCTTGCGCGGAGCCGTCGAACCGTTAATTCGCAATGATCAACTCACAGGCATTCGCATATCCACAAGTCAAGATCCGTCTTGCCTTCAAAGGGTCACCTGGGACATTCAAAAGCATAGACATGTCCAGTTTTCCAAGTTCGCAGAGATCCTAAAGGTCATGGCTCTTCCCGTGCAATGAGCATGAAGATTCTGACGTGCTCCTCTACCACACGATCACCATGCCTCACACAAACAGAGGACGGTCCCAGAAAAAGACCGAGCTATTGTGGTGGTCAGAGGCATCTCAAAGCAAGAAGAGGAATCAGCTTTAGCAAGAGTCAAACTAAATATGATGGCAGGTCAGCCAAGTATGCTTCAGGCTCCAGGACGGTGTCATCTACTTTCTGGTACCTGCACGATTTATAACGACTGTTCACGCATGGCTGAGTCTAATCATGAATGATGGCATCTTACCTAGGTAGCCTCTGGCATTTCTCAATCTGGCGCAAGCCGAACAAGCGCCAGTCGTCCTCATGCTGTAAACAACCTCTGGTGAGTATCACTCTGGTATCACTCTGGTGAGTATCACTGACTGTTAGCTTCAACCTACAGCCATACAAACTACCAGACTTCTTACAGCAATGGTAAATACTGTGGCCGAGCGCGCCAAGTCAACTAATGCAGTCGGCTCCCGGCACAATGGTCCTATGCCTGGGGTCATACACAGGTAACCCATTGTAGTAAATGCTGCAGCATCCCAGCTAACCCATCAAGGAGGATCTGAAGTCGAACCTCGAGCTCACACACAATTCTACTCGTACGTTCACGGTCCTGAGTTACCGCTCCAGCCTTGTCCATTGTCCGATACGATACACCACCAGTGCGACGGTAGTCAACTATCCACCTTGTTCAGCCATGGTTGATGCAAGTCAGCTATACCGCAATAGGCGGATACGAGCTCTCGGTACAAGCCCTGCGGCAGATGGTCAAATGCATTAGTGGTACAAAAGCTCCACGGTCCCCAGCTCTGCATGAGTGAATCAGCCATACCTCAAGATGATTCGCAAATGCTTTGTGTCTCTTTTTCTCGCGTGTGTACCTTCAGCCATCACTACTAGCATCACTCCAAACCAGCCGGTAGTCATTGACACAGACGTTGCAATCATCGGTGGCGGGGCAGCCGGCACTTATGCAGCTGTTCGACTCCGAGAAGACCTGAGCACAAGAGTGGTGGTGATTGAGCCCAGAGATCATCTCGGAGGCCATACCAGCACCTACGTCGTGCCCGAGACAAACACCCCACTAGAATACGGCGTTCAGTCGTACATTGTCAACGACGCTGCTATCGCCTTTTTCACTCGCTTCGGTATTGCCACACAACCTTTTACATCTAAGAGAAATACCGCCATCACCGTCGACGTCACAACAGGAGCTCGATTGGACTACTCAGCGCCGGGCCTGAATGCCACCAACGATGCACTACAACGATGGCTGAATATCATCGCCAAATACGCACCACTCGTCGAACCTGGATACTGGAAATTCCCAAAGGACGTCCCAAAGGAACTACTCATGACAGTAGAAAACTTCGTGAAGCTCCACCAACTGGAGGATTCCCTGTCTCGTATCATCACCATCTCCGGAATAGGCTATGGTGGTGTCCGCGACCTCCTGGTCTTCAACCTGCTCAGATCCTTCGGCCCATCGCTCACTAAGCAGGTCATCGACAATTCACTAGTCGTGCCAGTCGGATCAAATAGCCTCGTGTACCAACGCGCTCTCGCCCTCCTAAAAGAAGACGTCCTACTATCAAGCACCGTTCGAAGCGCCAAACGTACGCCTGAAGGCACACAGCTACTCGTCAAGCAAGGCTCGAAATCGTACGTCATCAACGCCAAACGCATTCTATACACCGCGCCACCGAATCCCTCCGTTTTAGCGCCCTATGACCTAGACGAGACAGAAAAAGCAATTCTTACCCAAGGCCACGTTGAGGGCGAATTCATCGGCGTCGCTAGCATTCCGTGCCTTGCTGAGAACACATCCATCAATTATATCCCCGCCGCAGCCGCGCCCGCAAACCATTTGAATCTCAGAGACTACCCATTCGCGCTTCGCCTCGACTCAACCGGCCCCTCAGGTCTTGGACTCTTCCGCGTGATCGCTGGCGCAAATTTTACTCTCACCGCTGAAGAACTCAGAGCGAATGTGACAGCAGCCGTGCAGCGTCTCAGCACTGCTGGCACTATATCAGGTAACTGCAGCGTCGAATTTAAAGCTCTAAGCGATCATACGAGGCTGCAGTGGTACATCAAGAAGGAGCAACTTGAAGCGGGGTTTATACGGGATTTGTACGCGCTGCAGGGTTACAGGGGGACGTGGTGGACTGGGTATGCTTTTGCGGCGCCGTATAGTAGTACAGTTTGGGCGTTCACAGATGCGGTTGTGCAGAAATTGGTCGCGGATTTGTCTGGCACACACTAGGAAAAGCTGTAGGACCGAAGTTGATGCTCAGGGACACAGTTGCGCGGTAGAAAGCACCTCCACGTGTTCTTATACTTTTACGATCACCGACCCACAAACGACTTCAAACCAAAGAAGCGCAGGGCAGAAATCTTCATGACTTGCCAGAACATCGTTTTTTTGACATCTTCCTCGTCAGCAGCAAGGACGTTGGTTTTGGATCGAGTCTGCAGCGATGCTTACAGCCATCCATCAGGTCCTCCAGAAATTCAAAATGCTAGCACATTTCGAGACACCCGTTTGGACTTTGATTCCCATACGGGGAACAACAAAGAACATCATTTGTAGTAACTTAGTATATATGTACGTGGAGAAGAAATTGCCTTGCGTGTCCATGCAATTACAAATAACTAGTACAATTCTTAATTCTTGATCAGAGCGGAGAGACTTAATCTAGGTTTTGAGTGTTCGAAGAGCATAACGATAAGCTGAGCAACATTGGAGCAGCGAAAGGCCATGATATCTGATTTCGATGCTTTAGACCCGAGATTCGACGTTCTCCATGGATCTCGATTGATGTGAGTTTCGATATCGAAAGATTTGCGATTTGTGTGTGTGCGTGGAAAGAAGTATGGTGGGCGGTATATATACTGGAAAGACACGTAGAAGAGCATTCGATATGTGGTGGTTCTTTAGGTCAGAGACATGACAATGCCATGTCCACTTTTTACACCGCACTTGAATTACACTTCTGGCAAGTATGCACTATGTCTGATTTCTATCGTGTTAGCTCCACAGACACGCTAAAGCATGATCCATTGTCCTTTGAACTTTAGATGCTGAGAAAATACCCAATCTCAGACACGTGCAGTATGGCAAGGTCGTTTGGTTTGGAGGCGAGACGACCAAGCGAGTCATCGTCACCGCCTCCAACGCCTTCCAGGGCCGAGGCACTACTTCTTTGCTGACCTATTTCTCGGCGCACCCATCCAGCAGAACTCCCTGTTGGGAATCGAGCCACCGTACGTAGCAGAGCAGATAGCCAAGCACGTGATCACATGGCTTGTGCGAGCTGCAGCCTTGCCTTCAGAATCAATCAATCACGAACCACCACCGTTGCAACGACTGTTACTTGATTCAACCTTACCTTTGCCGTATCAACACTCCCACATCCAGTGTCGCTACTTTTGTTTAGGGCAAGGTCGAGAAAGAAGAATATGGAGCCGGGCAATTTCACTTTTCGGAAAATGCTCAGTGTCGGAGTGGTGACGTCCATGACGAGCAGTTTGTACATTGTTGAATGATATGATTTAGCATGATTAGCGTCGCCATGTGGTTTCTCGAGGCGAGAAAGCCGAGCGGAACATGTCCAGTCGCTATGGGGATTTTGAAAAGTGAGACATGAAGAAGTTGGAACGTTCATGGTCATTTAAGTAAAGACGCTGTGCAACAAGCATGTAGCAACTATAGTAAGTTTTCTTTGGCAACGACAGCGCGAGAATACACATATAAGGCCACGACCAGATGTCTGGTAACAAAGATAATAATTATCTGTAGAGTAGTATCTCAGATCTGTCGGTCACTCGAGGTGTTTAAGAAACAATTACCAATCTCTCGAGGCGCAGGGAACCGAGCGCAACATAACCTTCTGATTCTGTAATTCCAGAAGACGAGAACATAACATAGTCTTGTACCGTCTTTTGACCGAATACTGCCCAACAAGCACATACAGTCTGCGAAGGTTCGGTTTTGCGACACGGCAAGACAAAGCGCACATAGACAGACGCATGCGGGGATTTTAAACCAAGAAGGCTGCGCAGACATTGCTCAATATGATGTGGCTTTAAGGGGACGAAAACATAACCCGTGGATCGATTGGTGTGTAGAAGAACAGACACATGTTCAAGGTCATTCGCTCTTTTGCAGCTCCAGCACGGAGAAAAAAACGCACATGGGTATCAGGAAGTCGTCTTTTTGAACTGGAGATCATTGTGGTGTGTACAGTAGAAGATGCTAGAGCTTGGAAGGGGGAGGTTTGATGTAGAGTGAACAGATCCGGAGATGCTAGACTTGGTCTCAGATAGGATAGAAACGGGCTATCGAGCGCGCATGAAGTAGATTTGAAATCCTTCAGCATGAGCTGGAGTAATTCGCGTTGTTTGATACGAAAAACAAACGAGCGGGAAGTCCATGAGTTCTCTCTTCTTGCTTTGAACAGTTGTCGCAGGGCAGCATTTCAGTGGATATCTTTCCAATTTTAGTATAACTATAGTTAGTTAGACAGAAACATAATGTGTAAGAAAATAATATCTCTACCCATTTGCTAGTAGCAGAGTACTTTTCAAGATGTGCATTTCATCCGAGGAGAGAACCTTTCTAGACGGACTACAAAGCAAGCAGAGTCGACCATCACCTAGGCTCTAAAGTACTTTGAAGATAGACAGCCATAGCTATAGCCTATTCGCCACGACTATTTATTTTCAAGAGCCCCCAGCATAAGTAGAAGATCGCTGTATTTGAAAGAAGAAAGGCAACAGGGGAAGTTCCATGCTCTTGTGGGAAATATCTTTTGAACAGGTGGCAAGACAAGATAACACATAAGTGTGATGCATTGAAACCTTGGTGAAGGGGAGAGATAGGTGTTGGGACTTTGATAGATCCATATAGTAGTAGTATACACGTGTTTTTCGAATAGGCGGAAAGCAGAGGCGATCATAGTACATATCCAAGTCGAGTTTAGGAAAAAACGGGAAGAGCCATGCGTGGCGACGGATGCGGTTTCGAAAATTCTCACGCACGAATAGAGGGTATTTGTCAAAGAAAATCCACAAAGGAGCGCAAAATCCATAGACAGGTTGCGTAGTTCATTTATAAAGGGCGGAAGGCAGAAACAATCATGACCCTTATACTTCGCAATTTCAGGAAAGAACAGGCAGAGCCATGAGTCAAGTGCGGGTGGCTTTTGGAACGGTCCACGCATGTATCAGGCGTTGCGATCTTTTTGGAGAGAAAGCTGACGGAGCAAAAGTCCATCAAGTGTTTTAGGTAATGATTTCGTAAGAAAGAAACGGTAGAAAAGGACACATGGCCTATATGGTCCGAAAATTCAGGTAAAGAAAAGGCATGCGGGTGATGAAGAGAAGAAATTGGAGGGGCAAAGCGACTTATATATGACTTAGGGAGCATGGTCACGTGCAATGGAGAGTGCCTAGGTAGGGAGGAGACTTGGGTATTGCTTGGAAAGTGATATAGTTACTTCAGATATGGACGAGAAAGCGGTATGTGATATCGATCCTCCCCATGTCCCGTCCGACCCTTTCTCTGCCGATACCTATCGACAGTCTCCGATTATTCATGCCGAGTCGAGCAATCGACCAGTTCCGTGCCTTTCTGGGTATCTAAGCGGCTGTCTTCGACGCACTGACGGAGTACTGTGTGAGGTATTCGGGGTCGTTGTCGAACTCTTCCTTGACCTGTGAGGTATTAGCACCCGCTCGAGCCTCCTCACGCTCGCAATGGACTCACAATATCTAGCCCGCCAACCAGCTCGCCATCCACCCACAACTGCGGAAACGTCGGCCAGTCCGCAAACTCCTTCAGTCCCTGCCTGACCTCATCGTCCGCCAGAATATTGAAGAAGCCGTACCGCACGCCCTTCTCCCTCAGCACACTAACAGTCTGCCGACTGAACCCACACTGCGGCGCGCTCGGTGTGCCCTTCATGAACAGCATGACCGGCGCCGCCTTGACCAGCTCGCCCAGCCTCTTCATTAGCTCGTCCTTATTTGTCTGCTGCTCGCCATCCCTCTGTTCGCTCGCGCTGTACTCAGGCGCAGTCTGCTGATCCTGTGCACTCGGCGCATAACCCGCCATGCTCCTCCCATCCGACGCCGCGGTGCCGTTCTGCTGCGGTGGTCGTGTGACCGTCTGTGCCGGCGGTAGACTCGAGCCTCCGCTCCCGGCGCCCGCATGCTTCTCAACCGCCGCGCGCACTTTCGCCGCGTCCGAGCCCGACACTGTCTCCAGCGTCTTGCCGTCTTTCTGTAGCACAATGTATGGCACTGCTGTGACGTCGTACTCCTCCGACACTTCTGGGACTTCCTCGGCGTTGAGGGCGAGGAACGATATCGGCGCGTCGGCGGGGTATGTGCTGGCGAGCGTCTTGAGGATGATGGACATTTGCTCGCAGGGCTTGGCCCATGGCGCGTGGAAGTAGATGATGGCGAGTGTGGCGGGTGGGAGCGCCGAGATCGTCGACTTGAACGCCTCCTCGTCGGCGATGTCGCGTATGGAGGCCATTTCGTGTGGAAGGTCGAGATGTGTTCAGTGGAAGTGAGAGTATGTACAGTGAAGTAGAAGACACGGCGGAGAAATGTAGCTATGGGCGAAATGCAAGCAAATCGAATAAGTAATACTTTCTTAGGCGCTCTGACGTGCTTGGGGGCGTGCCCGCCAAAGAGCGGAATTGTACCCCCACCCCGCCACGGAAGTCGCCGCCGGTCATCACTCCCGGCCCGATCATAACTCCGGCCTGCTATCGATTCTCAAGAAAAAGTTCCGCCAAGAGTTCGACATCTCGACGCAGCAATCAACACCAACATGTTGAAGTCAGTGTACGTATATGACATATGATCAACGAGACTACTATGGAGATACTAATAGTAGAATTAGAAAACCCAAGAATGCTCGCGCAAAGCGCGCAATGGCAAAGCGCGAGCCGCAACAAAACGAGAACCCCAAGACCACGCTCTTCGTCACGGGCCAAAAGACGTCGCAAATCCTCAAGCTTGCCGTCGCAGACCTGAGCACACTTAAGCGCCCTTTCTGCGAGCGCTTCACCAAGAAGAATGACATCCACCCCTTCGACGACGCCTCATGTATGTCCAGTACAACTCTACTCCACTCTTCCCTTCCAATCCCATACTAACAAACACTTCACAGCCCTCGAGTTCTTCTCCCTCAAAAACGACACCTCCCTCCTCATGCTCAGCCTGCACTCCAAAAAGCGCCCCCACTGCCTCACACTCGCACGCACCTTCTCCCACAAGATCCTCGACATGCTCGAGTTGTACATCAACCCAGAAACCTTCCGCACGCTCCAACAGTTCAAGAACAAGAAGCCCTCCATCGGTCTAAAGCCGCTAATAGCCTTCCACGGCACCGTCTTCGAAGACCCAAACGAGACAAAGTACACGCTCGCCAAGAGCCTGCTCATCGACTTCTTCAAAGGCCAGGACGCAACCGAAGTCGACGTCGAAGGGCTACAATACCTAATCAGCATCTCAGCCGAGGAACCAAGCGACACCAGCCCAAACCCAGAAGTTAAACTGCGCTTCTACCTGCTGCGCACCAAGCGCTCCGGCCAAAAACTTCCGCGCGTCGAAGTCGAAGAAATGGGGCCACGCATGGATTTCTCCCTTGGACGCGAGCAATTCCCTGACGCGGACATGATGAAGGCGGCGCTCAAGAAGCCGCGTGGCGCAGAGGCGCGCACAAAGAAGAATATCGATATGGATGCCATGGGCGATAAGACGGGTAAGATTCACACGGGCAAGCAGGACTTTAGCACGCTGCAGAGTAGGAAGATGAAGGGGCTGAAGAGGAGTAGGGGGGATGTGGATGAGGAGGTGGGTGTCGAGGATGATGCTGAGGGTGGGGCGGAGAGTAGTGGTGGGGAGAGTATTGTGGATGAGACGGTGAGTAAGAAGATCAAGGTGTAAGTGTGGGAGACGGGGAGAACTTGCATGGGTGGCGTTTGGGCATTGAGTTTGGTGTTCAGTTAGGCTATACCACGCGGCAAAACGGCTTTTCAAAAGTGTGCAAACAACACCAATTACTTGCAACTTTGGCAATGATGTTGTAAGATGAAGAATGTAGTGGGAGCTGGGGAGAAAGTGTTGATTCTAGGGACCTTGTCGTATACCTCTACGATCCTTCGGAAAAGTGCATTCTTGCTCTCATCGTGAAGTGCTGTGCGTATTTGGACAGACATCTACTGAAACTGCACATAATGGCTGGGTGCTACTGTTGGGTATAGACTTCTACGTTCGTGATTTCTTAGTGTTTTGGCAAGTACGTCATTGCCGTAACACGACATCTTTCGCACGCCCTACCTATACACCAGCATATCAGTCCTTTCCACAATCCAACTTGCTCTCTACAAACAGCTCCTCCATCCCAATTTTCAAAATGGCACCAACCCTCACCCTCGGCAAGTCACTCATCATCATCGTGAACCTCATCACCATGATCGCGCCTTACGTCGCAGATTGGAAGTATATCTCACCTTCATTTGCCCGTTCTGAACGAATACATCTACATCTACACCAACGACTTCGAGTCTGACGTATATCTAGTGAAACACACATCTTCAACCCCAACTGGCCCCCGCACGCACGCTACCACAACGGCCAAACAATGTCAATGGGCCTCTTCAGCGGCTTGATCACATTTTACGTCCTCTTTGCCATATTGCCGTCTACGCCGTCACCGCAACAGCAATTGACACATCTCACCTGGGTTCTCGTGCTGCAGACGCTCATCTATACGTCGAGTCTGACCGGGATTTTGTACCCGGGCGCGGGGTGGATGGATCCACAGTTTGGGGATGGTAGGCCGCAGCTTTATGGGTTTCCAGTTATTGTTTCGGTGGGGTGGATTGGGTGGGGGGTTGAGAGGAGGAGGTTGAGGGGTGGGGGAAAGAGGGTGTAGGTTTTTTTTTGGGTGAGTAGGGGAGATGGTGATGCTGTGGAGGGCATGCTAAACGATGTTTGAAATCTTTGAGTACTACGCTGTATGAACCACAGCCCACCCAACCCCTGATCTCCAATCTCCAACGCGATTCCTAGAAACTGCACTCATTCTTCACCACCACATACGTCCCACCCCTCAGCACCCACACTCTCCAACCTCAATCCCTCAATCTCCCTCTCCAACTCCCCAATCCTCCCTTCCAACTCCTCAATCCTCTTGCTCTGCAGCACGTCCGCCCACGCCTTCAAGTACTCCGCCCCTTGAAACAAAGCCAGTAAGCCAACGCTACACCACGAGCCCTCTCTAGAATACAGCAGGACTAAACTCGCAATGCTGAAGAAACACACAGAGCCTTTCCACAAAAGCGCTTTCTTGTCGGGGCTTGTTAGGAAGGTGGTGATACTGGATTTATATGCGTTGATGTGGTCTTGTAGGGATTGGAAGTTGGCGTTGGGACTTGCGCGTTGGATAAGAGTGTAGGACGAGACGTGTGCAGGTAGATCGTGTGTAATTGCGCGTTTGCCTGCAGTCTGTTCGGAATACGTGCTAGTTTTCGTGGTGAAGTACTTATACGTTTTCCACGCGAAGAACGAGAAAGCGAGGGGGAACATGATGGCCATGACGCATGTGAATGTCTTGAGTGCGAGGAAGAGTTTGCGTGTGATGCTGCATTGTGTTAGGGGTTATTGGAGTCGAGTATGGGTGTTGCGTACCGACGGTCTTGAGGTTTCGTGGGGGCGCGGTTGAGGCGCTCGTGTGGTGTGGTTGGGCGGCGTTTGAGATTCGTGGTGTAAGGCGCAGTTGCGCAGTTGTGGACTTGGATATCGGATCTCATGTTGAGGCGGTGTATGTCGAGGGGTGCTGGTGCGTACTCGCGTAGTTGGAGGTCGGATCTCATGATGAAGTGTCGTTTGCAGGTGGTGTGCTGTGTGGTACAATTTTGGTGGGATCAAAAAATACAAAAAGAATCGAACGACTTTGTGATAGAGACATTGATGAAAAATGCGGAACTATATAGCTTCGATTACGAGTAGTGTACGTTGCATCTTTTTGGTGTTGATGTTGACACGTCGAAGGGCTAAAACTTGCTGCCTAAGACACGAACGCGAATTATGGAGATCAACAACCACCACGCAACGTGTGTCGAGAAGATACCTCCAACTGGTAAAGTATGAGTCAAATAAAGCCAGAGTCATAGGTTGAGAAATTTCGAGAAACGCAAATGTGGGGTGGCGTAATGTACGCACATTATCAAGCCACCGCATCAACCTCGCGACCAAAAAGCCGTATCTGAACCCCAGAAGGACAACGTATCCGTCCCCTACTCCTCCCAATTAACCACAAACTCCTCCCACTCCTCATCCTCATCCGTCGAATGCACCCCATCCTCCGCCCTCAAATCCCTTGCCACCACCGCCTTCCCATCCATCTTATTCAACATCTCGACCTGAGCCTTCAGCTCCTCGATCTCCTCGCAGTCCAATTCCTCCAGAGCGAACCCAGTACACGCCGACGCACCAAGAAGCAGCGCCGTACTCACATAATTCAAGCCCTGTGCGAGCGCCAGCAGAACGAAAACCATATCTACTACACTTTCAACATGGCCGATGATCTCTTTGTTTTCGCGGTCGGTGAGAAAATCGGCGGACACGTCGTAGTAAGCCTTGCAGATCTCTTTGGCATACTTGAGGACGATAGTGGCGCGCGTTTGGGGAGGGTCATTGGGTTTGACGACGATGTTGGCGGTGAGGTATGCGTAGAGTTTGTGGGCCATGGGAAGCAGGAACGCTGCGAACATTACGATGAGGATCAACGTCTTGGAGCCTTGGTTGTTCAGATAGTCGGGGTCGAGAGTCTTGGAGAACCTAGATGAGTTTTAGAATTAGATCATGGGGGAATGGGAAGAGAGGTGTTTGCGTACTTTCTGGACAGGCATCGAGATGAGGGGACTGCGGAGTATTGGTTGAGTTGTGGGAACATGTCGCGGAAGATTTCAGCCATGTTTGATCGTGAAGTGTGTGTATTTGGTGTGTTGACTGTGTAAAAGAATTTGAGGAGAATCTTGAAAGCACACATCCACTTTTCGCGCTTGGTGGTTGTGAACCATGGTTCAGGATTGCCTGAGCGCCCGTGAGCTAGCCAAAGTTTGGACATGTCATGCGCAATGCGAGATTCTGAAGAGATTTAGATTCTCCTGGGTGTGACGAGCTTTTCTATGGCAAACTAGCCTTGTGGTGGGTATCAAAAAGAACAAGATGAATGAGATCTGGTATGCAAATTTCTCAAGCGCTCGACTGGATGACCTTCTCTTCAGTCGAAGTTGGCTCAACGCCCTGAGCCGCAGCATCGATTCGGTTCTGCGCGAGACGCTAGCATTTCGTTAGCATGATTTTGTTCACTTCGAAGGGGATGCTTACCAGCAAGTTCCTCAGCAGGACCGCAATGGTCACCTTGCCTATTGCGGGCACATAGATCGATGCCTTCTCCTTGACCTCGGGCGTGAAGTTCCTCTCGCTTGAGAAATTGATACACACAGCACCGGCGCGCATTTTTTCAAGGGGTACCTTGTATTTGTCGCCTGGCACGCCGCTGATGACCACGTCGCTGATGGGTAAGCAGTTCTCGAGAGTCCAGCCCGGCTTCTCAACGACTTCATGCCTTCGCTTCCGAAGGCCAACGCCTCGTGTGAACTCTTGTACGTCGCTGATGTCGACGCTGTAGACAGTGGCACCATCGTTCGCTAGCAGTGCTGCCAGTGGCCTTCCAACGACCTCACTCCTGTTGATAACCGTGATTGTACGCCCGTGTAGCCTATTTCCATACGGCAGGATGGTGTTGTATATTCTCAGATACTCCAAGATCTTGATCACCGCCAGCGGCGTGCATGGCAGTATGCTCTTCTTTGTGTTCGCAGGGTCGAGGAAGCGGATGTTCTGGTACATGTTGAAGATGTAGCGATGTGATAGGCCCTCGACATCTTTGTCAATAGACACGATCTGCTGGAGGTACTGGTCCTGTCGATTGCCGAAGATCGGGTAGTATACAATTATGCCGTCGACGGTGTTGTCGTTGTTCGCGTCGATGAGGGCGTCTTCGAGGGACTCGCGGTCAACTTCACGCAAGTCGAAAGCGAAGCCACTGCATCTGTATCAGGTCTTGCTCCTACAAACCGTGAAAGCGAAGTATGCTCACTTTTCAGTGCACGTCTTGCCGGTCCACTCGGCGTACACTCGAGCTGCGGGATCTGCGCTCGACAGGAAGCCAACGAGAAGCGGCTTGCGCTCAATCTTGCTCAGACCATCTCTGACTTCCTCGAGGACACTTTTAGCGATGTTGTTTGCGAGGATAACTTTGCAATTGGGTTTCTCGTCCGCCATGGTGGGGTGCTGTGGAGGAGTTTTGTAGCGGCTGCAGTAGAAGGAGCGGCAGGTGTGAAAGGCAGAAAACGAGAAGAAGGGCACACGTCCTGACGCCTTCACGAATTTTATTTAATCACCTCAGCCCATAACGGCGCAACCAACTCGATTCATGCGACTGCCGCGCTGCCATAACTTTTTTCGCGACCCATGCCCCCACCTTCCGATACCGGCCAATCACCTGTAGGGCAAACCCCATTTCGTCATCGCGCGGGCGACATCTGCAACTTTCCGAAGCGCGTGCGCAGTGTCATCGCTCCTCAATTCACCCAAGCCAAGACGCGTTGTGATAATGTCAGATATTCAGCAGTACTTGCTGGACTATGACAGGAACAGGAAGGAGGCGACCGAGACGGCGCAGACGAGCGCAACGCGTATGTTTGGTGGGGCTTGGTGGGATGGAACTGTGCTGATGGTTGATAGGACTGAAAGATGGGCGATTGAAGCTGATCAACCTCGTGACGGATCTTGGAGAGTATCTGAACAGCGAAGATGGCGCGACACGGTCAAAGAGTGAGTACATGTAGGAGTGCTCTGTAAGGCACTGCTAAGTAAGGCACTGCTAATAGAGAGACAGCCATCTCGTATCTCGCGGAAGTGCTCGCCTCGACGCCGCAGAAAGTCCTGTCTCTTCAACAACGTACGTCTGACATCCAATACGCTTCAAGCAATTCCCATCCATCAGGGGTCTCGAGCATCCTCGAAAAGCATCCTCAATCGAGCACACACACATTGGTTCTGCAAAGCACAAGATGTCGCCCTTGGGTGTAGTCATGGACAGAGTAGACGTTAAGAGACCCTGGCTAACGTCATTTTATAGGAAACCTCCTTTGCGACTTTACACTGTCGAGAACCGAAGACAACGAAGGGCTAGGATCGAGTGCGAAGGCGCTGCTGGCTTTGGAAGAACTAGGGAAATGGGACGACGTAAGAGTCGTAGGCATAATCGAGACGCTCCTCACGAACACGCACCCACTGCGCCAGTTCAAGCAACAGAGCGAACGTTATCCAGTCCTACGCCTAATCGACACTCTCATGGCCAAGTACCGCGCACCACTACGAGAACACCACGAGTCCAGACCAGACTTCATGTCCCGCTTCATCGCATACTTTGACGGAGAGAAGGACCCGCGGAACCTGATGGTCGTCTTCTCCATCTTGAAGGTACCAATGATAGAGTGGACAATTGGCGCGGATGCACAAGAGCTGTTTGACGCCGTCTTCAACTACTTTCCTATCACATTCCGACCGCCTCCAGACGATCCATACGGCATCACCGCTCAAGATCTGAAAGACCGTCTCAGAGACTGCATCTCTTCTACTGCGGACTTCGCGCCTTACTCCTTCCCTGCACTGTTCGACAAGCTCGACTCCACATCCATGAATACAAAGCGCGATGTCTTGCAGACCGTCACTGCATGCGTTACCGAATACGGCACAAGGACGGTATCGTTGTACGCAATCACCCTCTGGGACACACTGAAGTTCGAGGTCCTCAACGTGCAAGAGGAGGACCTTGCTCAAGAAGCGCTTTCAGGTCTGGCAGCAATCGCCATGACATTATCGCAAGGAACTCCTGGGCCACTGAACGCGTACCTGCGACCCATCATCAAGGAATGCAACGAGCATCTCGAAGATGCTCCTACCAAGCAATCTCAAGCTTCCGCACGCATACTGCACAAGATCGCCGATGTGTCAGCAGAGGTGACTAACATTCTGCTGGCTGGTGTACTGCCGAATCTGTTCCTTTTGTTTCAGACTGCAGATATCATGGCCAAGCGAAGAGGACTGCTCGAAGTATTAGCCCAGCTCATCCGAGCCAACATCGACGTATATGGTGACTGGCGTACGATGGGACCTGGAGGATACCAAGCTGGAAACAACGCTCTGATCCAATTCCGCGACCAAGCTCTTGAAGTCATGCTCAATGGACTAGAGACGGCGCCAGCAAAGGAAGTGTCGTTTCGTTTAGTATGTCTCGATGGACTACTACAACTCTCGAAAGCGCGACAATTACTAGGCGATGAGGATGTCGGCCGCATTATTCAGGTCTTACACGCTATCGTCATCCACGAGGATCCTCATGGCAAGAACGAAGTCAAGGAGGCTGCTATCAACGGCATCGTCGAGATAGCGCATCACAAGCCGCAAGTCGTAGTGGACAAAGCGTTCCCGGCTTTCCTCGCACAATTGCCTGATACGGATGCAGACGGCTCGAAAGCATACTTGACAGTACTGGAGGCGTTCGCAAAGCTTGCAAGCGAGGAGCAAGTGTTCGACACTGTTCTCTTGCGATTGAAGAACAAGTTCAGCGCCGCGGTAGCACAGGGTGCCTCTTCAGAGTACATTATTGCACTACTGTCAGCAATACTCTATGCGCTCACGAAGGGTGAAGCAAAGCTATCGCAGACGTCGGCCAAGTCGAACTACTACACAGACATTGCGCTGCCTCTTATACAACGCGCTTCAAGCCCCGATGCTTCGCATCCGACCGCTTTCGATGACGAGAAAACACTTGACCTGGTCGGACGGATCTGTAATCTAATCATCCGATCGCAGCCAGCCGAGCAGCAGAGCGCAGTAGCCGCTGAAGTCTACACACTCTTCCGCGGCATACCACAAAATGACCTTCCACCCTTCAACACGACCGCTGCGCCAGAAACACACAACACAATGATCGTATCCACCCACCTCCTCGCGTCCTTCCGCAAAGACACCGCTCTCCCATGCGAGCTCCAACTCCTCGTCTCCTCACTCGCAGACTACGCCCAACAACCCTCCCTCTCCCCACCCACCCGCTCCGCCTCCCTTCGCCAAATGTCCCTCATAATCAACAAATACTACACTTCCGCCGCCCTCAAAACGTGCATGGACCCACTCGTTGCCGATTTCGACCTGTTCAACCCTTCTAAGCTCGATCCGCCACGGATACGCATCATATTCGCGTGTCTGAAGGGTATCGTGCTCCGCAGCAGTCCGGTTCTCAGCACACTTTACCCAACTCTTCTTTCGCTACTTTCGCACCCGCAGTACGGCGCGACAGTCGCACACGGCTTCTCGACGCTGCTACAGCCAGACGACCTCCTTACGAAGGCGAACCACTGCCAAATCCTGGGCCTACACAAGCACAAGACGTTCGCACTGCTAGTACCTAGTATAACAAGTGCATTCAAAGAAGCAGACAAAGACACGAAGCCAAACTATCTCATCGCCCTTTCCGGCGCCCTACGCTTCATGCCCTTCGACATTGTCGTCTCTGAAATCGCGTCCTTGATCCTCCTCCTCCTACAATCCCTCGACCTCGCGCACCAACCCGCCGTCAAAGAAGCCGCACTCGGCACACTCACATCCACGCTGCAGGAAAAACCGCAGCTGTTGGAGGAACATGCTAATGCGCTGATTACGCGGCTGCTGAGCTGTGCGACGGGAAGTAATACGGCGGCTGTCAAGGTGGCGAGTTTGAGGGCGTTGACGCTCGTGGCGGAGAAGTGGGGGCGGGATGTGCTGTTGTTGTACAGGAGGGTGGTTGTTAGGAGGTTGGTTGGGGCGTTGGATGATGGGCGGAGGGAGGTTAGGGGCGTGGCGGTTAGGTGTCGGGCGAGGTGGTTGGGTGTGGATGATGAGGAGGATGAGTAGATGGACGGACGGACGGCACCTGATAGGAGGAGAGAAATGTCATATCCACGTACATACACTCCTTCCTCTTCCTACTTAACACATCATACCTACAACCCTCAGCACATACTAGAATATCACTACGCCCAATCCCTCTCCTACTACCACTACCTACAAACCTTCATCCTAAAACTGGACCTCCA